>OFRL01000879.1_pt1 | contig 11689 bp, 3 predicted proteins | sample 1543121 | NCBI WGS metagenome assembly OFRL01 (sample SAMN07774228, study PRJEB24372) | wastewater metagenome | isolation source: Lake Maggiore Cannobio | place: Italy: Cannobio | collected 2016-01
TGCAAAGACGCAAAAGATTATTTTTAAAGGGAAGTGTCAATTTCATAAGGCTTTATATTGCTTAGCACAGGTTAAATAAGGTTATCAATATTTACAAATTCGAATAGATAATACTTTCAAATAACGGGGCGTACAAATATTATAAAACAAATAATGTGAATGGCGTTAGTTTTTAATCTATACATGATTGTTATTTGAAGAGTGAAAATAGAGATTTTTACCATATACCTCCCCTCCTTTGAAAATCTATACAATAGATTTGAATTAAATTAGGTTAAAATTTTCATTTTCACTCAATATTTTACAACATCCGAGTAGCTCAGTTGGTAGAGCGTTGGGTTTTCAACCCGAAGGTCTGGGGTTCGAGTCCCCACTTGGATTGAACGATATCCATCATCTGGACAGATCCTAAGTTCCCGGTGGTCGATATCATTTCTTTTGAAGAGCTGACGTTTGACTTCTAGTTCGGTATGGAGAAGTCGTAGGAGGTGTAGTATTTGATGTGGATGGCGCTGTTTTTGCTTTCCTGGCGAAGAAGCCTTTCTTTGCAACTGGTTGAGGAAGAAGTGATTTGTCTGAGGATAATGCATGTTGAATTTGTTCTGGGCTGAGTTGCAATATGTTAGGTCTTTTTCTAACTATGTTAAAACTGGTTTCAGCATCTTCTAATTGCTGGTATAGTTTAGCCCTTAACTTTTTGGCTGTTTTGGAATCCTGTGCTTTTCGAAATTCGGTTTGATAATTATCATGAATTTGTTGTATTCGGGCTTGGTAAAGATCTTCAGGTCCAAAAGCTTTATATAGGGGAACATAGATCGGAGTCGATGATTCCTTTGGCCTAGCACCAGTAGACGTTGGGGTGGAATGATGACCCGGTTCTCCGAATGAATCTTCTGCCATCAGCGTTGAGTTATCAGGAGTGTGGTAATCAGATTCATCAGGGTTTTCAAGTTCTTCTAAATGTGCCTGATCAAAGAAGTCGAATAGTTCCTCATCTTCTTCTCGTTCCTCGTCTTCTTCTCGCACTTCATTTGGGTCAATATCAGATGATCCTCGGTAGCCTGTTTCGTCGGGTAAGGCCACAGCACCTTCTTCTTCTTCTTCTTCTGGAAGATCACTAGCCAATTCGGATTCATGAGCCCAGTCATCCAGGGTGGTGTAGACATCGCCAGTGAGCACCCAATTGAGCATTTGTTGCTTACAATTGAATGAGTGGTATTTTAATAGGCGTTGATTACCACAAAAACAAGGGTTCTTGGTATTCCTTGGTCGCTGAGCATAGATGGCCGACAGGTTTCCGGGAAGGTTTATTTTGATTCCTCGACTACGAGTCACCATGGAGCTAGTGTTTTCCATCTGTGGGGGTAGCCTCCATTTGTCTTTTGCAACTCTTGTTGGTAATGGCCTTTCTTTAGGGTTGTCGACCAGAGGGGGAAGTTTTCGTGGACGCCCCCTTTTTCTTGTTACAATGACAAAGGGATCATTTTCTTTAGCTGATTCTGGTATCATTGGTTCCGAAACTTCTTGTGACTTAGGGCTGCTGGGCTCCTTTGGTAGGGGAACGGATTTGGGCAACAGAGGGGTGACCATAGTAATTTCCTCCTCTGCTGGAGCTGTGGGTAGATGAGATGCTTCTGTACTGGGGTCTTCGTGGATGACAGAGTGGTCAGGATTGGTAGCAGGCAAGCAGTAAGGCTTGATTCGATCAACGTTGACAATTACTTTCTTTTTATTATTAATCAACAATTCCACATTGTGAGTTCCTTTCAATGAGATAATTTCATGAGGTCCTGACCACTTCGGAGACAATTTCTGATTCTTACCCAAGAAATAGTACTCTTCTAGTAACACTAGTTGATGAGTTGAATATTGATGGGGCCTTGCCTTTCGGTCGTGATACTCTTTCCCTTTTTCTGTTGACTGGAGGTTGCTTTCGACGGCTAGCTTTCGAGCTAGGGTGAGTCTTTGATATAGATCAGCGGCCGGAGATTCTCCATAGAAAGTCCGACGAATGTCTGGTCCTGGGAAGGCTGGTAACCTGGGCTCCATTCCATAAGTAAGAAAATAGGGGGTGTTCTGGATGGACCGATGGAAGCTAGTATTGTAGCAGAACATCAGGGGTGCCAGATATAACTCCCAATCCAGAGTAGTAGAATCCACGAAGGAGTTGAGGTATTTGGCAATAGTTTGGTTGAACCTCTCTACCTGACTGTTACATTGTGGATGCCTGGCTGAAGTAGTCTGATGCTTCATTTGCATCAGAGTGTACAATTCGTCCGACATTTTGTTGGCGAATTCTCGTCCTTGATCAGTGACTAGTTCTAAGGGTAATCCGTATCGACACACCCATCGTGAGAATATAGCTGAGGTAACCGTTAGGGCTTCTTTATCAGGGATGGCCACTAGCTCGACGTACTTGGTGAAAGCATCGGTCATGGCCAGGATGTACTTTTTGGACGAGTCAGTGGTTTTTAGAGGACCGAATAGGTCGGCGTGAATCCGTTGATTTGGTTCAGTGCACTGGGGTAGAGGCGACAGGAGTTGTGGTGGTGGTCGACGATCTGTCCTCCTGACCTGACAGCGATGACATCCCCTGAGGTGATCAACAATATCCTTGTCCATTCCGGGCCAGAAATAATTCTGAGAGATTCGGGCCTTAGTTTTGCACAACCCGTCATGCCCGGTTAGTAAGTGCCCGTGAGCTTCTTGCAGGATGAGGGGAATCAAGGATTCTGGTACTAGGATGACCACTTTAGGACCATTTTCATTTTTTACTCTCAACCATAGGACATCATTTTCCACAAAGCTACGGTCCGCCAGGTTGTTTACTACTTTCTGAACTCTGGCATCCGAGCTGATTTCTCGTTGTAGCAAGTATTTTCGAAGGGCAGTGAGAATCTCATCCTTCTGTTGTTCCCGGGCAAGAGCAGTGTTGTCCAGATTAATTGAATCCACAGCATTTCGGCTGAGGAAGTCGGCAGGGATGTCCTTTCCCTTAATGTACACAATTTCGAAGTCGTATACATTCATAATTTCCTGAAGACGGTTGAGTGTTTTCGTGTGCACTTTCCCCAATTTTTCTAAAGGTTTGTGATCCGTGAATAGGGTGAAATGTCTTCCCTTGAGATGTGTCCCAAAATGCTCCATTCCGAAGATGGCTGCCTGCATTTCTAATAGGAATGGAGTATAATTCTTCTCATGCACAGCCAGTTTCCGACTGGCATATCCGATTACACAGTGGTCCTTGTTTTCATTGACTTGAGTAAGTATGGCACCAAGTCCACCATCGTGTCGATCATCACCAAACGAGGCATCCGTGAAAAGTGCATAGGGTCTATCCCGGCGTGGATAGTCAACAATTGGTTCTGATACCAGGTTTGACTGGAGTTCTCTGAAAGCCAAATAGGCTTCTTGGGGCAACTGACCCCCTTTTCGCCATAGGGATTCCTTTCGTGTTAATTTGGTGAGAGGAGAGGCAATCATGGCGAAGTTTCGTACATGGGACCGGAAGAAGTTGCATAGCCCCAGGAATTGCCTGACCTCGTGAACACTAGAAGGGGGTTTGGCTTCTTTGACAGCTTTCAGCTTGTCGACACCTGGCTTGATTCCGTTTTCCGTCAAATGGAAACCCAGGTACATTACTTCTTTGCTTCCAAACTTACATTTTTCCAGTCGTACCTTAAGTCCATGATCTGCTAACCGGGAGAACAGGGAGTCCAAGATTTGCAGATGCTCATCATGAGTGTTGGAATGCACAATGAGGTCATCGATATAGACAATAACGTTGCGGATTTTGTCCACTATGGCCTCCACTAACCTCTGAAAGGTGGCTGGACATCCTAAAAGCCCCATGGCTGAAGTGATCCATTCAAACTGGCCCATGCCTGGTACTGTAAATGCAGTGAAGGGTCTAGATCTGGGATGTAGAGTCATTTGCCAAAATCCCGAGGTTAAATCCAGAGTGCTGAAAAGGGTAGAATGAGATCTCCCTATTTCGCCGATGCATTCACTGACATCCTTCATTGAATATTTGTCAAGATGGCTATTGTTGTTTAAAGCTCTGAAGTCTTGCACCACTCGAAAGCCTCCATCTTTCTTGTTGACCAGGAACATGGGGCTGTTATAACGGCTGCGAGTGGGCTGTACAATACCCATTTTGAGCCATTCTTGAACTTGATTTTCCAGGTATTCTCGGTGAGTATCCGGGATTTTGAATTGTTTGACATAGATGGGCTCCTTACTTTTTAAATGAATTTCATGTTGAATTAAATCAGATCGACCAATGTCATTTTTTTCTTCGCTAAATATCATATGATATTTACACATCAGGTCCAGATATCGTGCCTGGTATTCTACTGGTACATTCTCCACATTAGCATTTTCACAAATAAACGCTTTCTTTTTAGGAGAAATCTTTTCTTCCGGAAGTTTGAACTTTTCTTGCTCAGCTATTGAGTTCACCTTTTCCGGGCTCATGACTTCAAGTTTGAAGGTTTCTGCATTCTCCAGAGTAGCTATTGGTTCCTTTCGTGGTAGTTCAATAGCATCAGGTCCACAATTGTATAATTCGATTATAGCTTGTCCTGCACTGTCTGCCTCGATCAGTGCAGGTCCACCAATGACTAATGGAGAGGTTAGTGTGATAACGTCCATTATCATGGGTCTTTTCTTGTTGGGTCTCGCCCCATCCTCCGTGTAGAGATTCACTCTGACAGACATAACTGAGAATGGTTCCACCCGAACGTTTTGGGACAATTGAGCATGTCCTTTTATCCATTGGCCTCCTCCAGGCCAGTATACTGTCTGCCTGGCAGGGCAGTAACTGAGATGGTGCTGATGTATGAAGTCAGCCCCCAATATTACGGCTTCTGAAAGGTTTTTGACTATGAACATCTTGTGGGGAACCAGTTTCCCAAGTATTTTCACAGCTACTTCATAGGCACCTTTCACTTCCAAATTTACACCGTTGGCACTTTGGAACTTCTGACCTGGTATGGTTGGCATCCTGTGGGATCGCCCTTCTCGTGGGATTTTATTAAATTCCGATTCGCTCATGCAGGTGATATCCGCACCTGTGTCATATAGTGCTATGGTTTCATGTCCTCCAATAGTGGCACTAACAAAGGGTCGTCCTCCGCCCCCTCTCTTTTCGTTTCTCAGGATGGCGGAGGTGTAGGCACACAGAGACATGATGGCTCTGGTGAACACCGAACTTGTTTCTTTACTCATTTTGTCCATGAGTAGTATTCTTCTTACTTGTATGTGAAGTTCCTCGTGTTGTACGTAGGGTTCTTTTTCTGCGCTTGGGAGATGTTGAGCCTTATCAGTGGGGTGCCCAAATCCAAATTATGGGTCCAGATGACTGAATAAGAACACTGTATTCTGTTATAGATCCACTCCCCCGCAAAAAAAATCTCCGCTGAACACCATTTTAGTGGAATTGCATGGTTTTCAAAACGGTCTAGATTTCAGATATTTTTCCCGTAGTTTCAAATAATAGATTTCATTTCAGACTGAACTTAACTTTTTATTTTGTCTCTTTCCTTTTATAGTCTTTACAGAATTTTACAATTACAGACAAATGATAATTGGATCTCTTCCTTTGTGGATCAGTTCTTTTTGTTCGTGTTAGTTACATGGGTTAATTTTCACATTCGAATTACATTCTTAAAGTACAAAGTAAACATGTGGGGAGGAATTATCCAAAGTGCCCAAAGTGAGCTTTCGAAACAGATAGTTACATGACTATTAAGATAGCGTGTTTGTTAAGAATAGAAGATATTTTTATACATGAAAAGATGGATAACTTCCAATAAAACAGGAGATAGTTTAAGTGTTCATTTTTACTTCTTGACCCAAAGTAGGCCTGTTGATAAGTAGAAGGCGTGTTTTATAAATCAAAATAACTTTCCATTATTTACTGTTTACTTCTTAGCTAAAGGGGTTTTTCTTGGAGACTTTCTTCAAGAATGTAAAGGGGTAGTATTGTGGCATTAGCTTGCATTTTTGTTTACAATATTACAGAGTTAATCGACGGCTTTCTTTTCTTCTCAGTGAGTAAAAGACTTGTTAGTTGAAGAGAAAGGAAAAACTTTTCCTTTCCTATGCAAAGGGGTTTAGCTAAAACTGCTCACGCTACCTTGTGTTTCTTTTTGTCTGAGATTTTTGATGTCCTATTATTTTCCATGCACCTGCCCCGTTTTTGTCTTGAAGGGTGTTAAAAGTAAAATTTAAAGGGATGAGTAAATTTCATAACGTTTTATATTACTTGGTACAGGTTAGATTACTTTACTAATTTCAATTTACGGGATTCAGACTTCTAATTCTTTCGAATTAAAAGGGCGTACCGAAATGACCGCTATTCAGGTACCTTAGAATTCGGACTTCTAATTACGGGGCAATATTTTCGAATTACAGAGTGCACAGAAATGTACGTTTTTCAGATGGTTAATATTTCGTAGATACATATGTTTTAAATATTCATTTGTTAGCATGGGTTATTTTTAGTGATTATTATACGTATAGTAAAATGATTGTTATTGCAACGTTTGATCAAAGATTGGACTCAAAGATTGGACCTTTGATAGTGTATGTATTACACTTCATTGTGCTCTTTTTGATTGTAAGTAATTGATAATGAAAATACTTATTTTCTCCATATACCTCCCCGCCTTTGAAAATCTATAAAATAGATTTAAAAATTGGTTAAATTGGTATTTTCAATCATTTACTGACACACTTTTATCTGTCTAGAACAGATTTGGGTTTTGTACACTTGGAGCAGTTGGATATTGACGTTTTGGATTCGATTCTAGCAGGGTGTTTCGTGTTTTCAGCATTTCCATTTCTTCTGACATATTCTGAAGCCTTTCCAGGAGTCGATCCGGTTGAGTTCCAATGTTGGGGTAGCGCTGGCTTTGTTCAAAGTGGAGGTTCCTGTCTTCTTCCACTTGAGAGTTGTTGTCATACCTGACACGGATGTTTTCTTGTTGACGAGCATGATGTTGCTGCAGACCCATTAGGGCGAGTAGGTTGGTGAATACTCCCGATTCGGCATTAGAGTTTCCACTTGCTTCTTTTCCATGCTTGCAACACACGTAAATTCCAATGCCAAGAGCTGCTGCTAGTAAGATTCCTCCTATAACATATAGGATAATGTCATGCCATCCAGACAGCATAGAACTTGCTGACATGTGATATCTTAGATCTTTCAGTTTGGGACGATTCATTCCCAACGTTTCCAATTTCTTTAGCTGAGGGGCTACTTTGTCTTCGTTGTGTTCAAACAGGTCGGCCGGGGTCCAGTTCCAAGTGAAGTGCAGTACGTCGGCTGGCATCTTTATATTGAGATCTGATAGTACCAGATGTTCCAGAAATTGAGCTTCACATCCTGATGATAGGGTGAAGGTTTGGGATCCTGCACCCAAGTGTTTTTCAGTTTTGGTTCCGTTGACGCATTTGATGGGGACAGTAAGTGCTGCAGGTAGATACACCAGAAAACGATTCTTGCGTAAGGGGTATACCTTTTCGGACACGGGCTCGATCACAAACTCGCAGATCTCTTGGGCGGTTTTGAAGTTTTGCATGTAGAGAGCTCCTAAACAGGTTTTATTGAACTTTTGGCTAAGCACTCCAAATTGATCGCAGAGAAATAATTGATTCATTCTGTGGCACCCCATTAGGTCAATGGAAGAGAGCTGGACGTGAAGCCTTTGGTCAGTGGAAGACACTGCCAGAACGTCATTTTTTACATCCGGAATGAGGAAATGTTCCCCGAAAAAGGGAAGAGGAAATGGGTGCAACCTGAACAGACGTAGGACCGATTCTTTAGGCATCATTGGGACGTGAAGCAGGAGGTGAGCATCTTCTCCATCATACAGCAGAGATACTTCCAACTGGAGCAGATCAGAGGGAAACTTTATCAGTAATTCACAGTTGAATTCTGCTGCCCTGCTGTTTAATTTGGTAAACATTTCATGTACTTGATTGGGAGATAAGAGGTCCACTGATAACCGTCGATGTTGAGCTGCTTGCAACGCATGGGTGGCTTGGCGAATTCGGTCCCTTAGCTGATTTTCAATTCGTGAAAACCTAGCATCCAGAAGAGCAGGATTCTGTTCGAAAAGTTGAATCATATACCCGGTTAGCATGTTCATTCCGGCTTCTAAATCTTGGATGGCATTTTCATGGTTGTCGACCACCGAAAATAGGCGCCCCGTATTCTCTTTGATTTCAGTCAGCTGGGATTTCAAGTATTCGATTTGTACTGCATTGTAGATACCCATAGCCGAGGCGGCCACGGCGATGGGAAGGGCAATAAGTCCTGCTAGCCGTTTGGACCTGATTCGGACAGTCCCTTCTCCGGCAGCTTCTCTTTTCTCTCGGTTTTCTGGGGTAAGGCGAGCCACGTGGCTCGCCTGCTTCTTCCAGAATTGATTATCCTGCTCATTAATAGGCAGGTGAAAGAAACCCATATTCATGGATGGTTTTCCCATGGATTTCTTACGGTTTTGGTCATGCCTCTCAGTCTTGGGTCCAGATGGGCCAGGATGAGTTATGGAAACCGGAGCCGAGTTCTGCACTACGTGAGTGGCCAGGTCCTTCTCCCAGCCTGAATGATTCTGAATTATTCGAGTCATAAATTGATCTTCCCAGTGTTCCGGAAGTGAACCCACTGCCGAGAGGGGAGACACCCCGAGGGTCAAATAGTCCTGAGCTTCAGATATGTAGGCTTGAGGAATGGGTGGAAGCTGACTGTCTTCATCGGAGGCCAGTCCTTCAAACAGGCCGTTTTCTGGTACAAAGACTTGGGGTATAGGCGAGTGACTTTGACAGGTCGCATTTCCTTCTGGCATGCACACATGAAACCAGTAAGCATCCTGATACGTATTTTCCTGAACTTTCATCAGAAACCAGTCTTCTAACCGAGTGTTATTAGGAGGACGGAATAGGGACATCCCATGATCAAATCTAGCCCGTTTCATTCTTGTCCTGAAACTTCTCCGGAACCTCTGAGAGAGATGATTTGGCACATGCAAATCTGGGTATTTTTCCAGGAATTCGTTCTCCACCTCGTGGTCATCTGTGATGATATTATCCTGCCTCATCAGGGGTTGAATATTCTTGAAGAAGTTGGCGGAGGCCACAATTCGGTCCCTGTTTTCCAAGGGTAGCCTGGGTAGGAGGCTTTTAAGCGCCGCCAGATTAAGTCCTATCTCGTACAAATCTTCGAAATGTAATTGGGCAATTCGAGTCCAGATGACCGCGGTATTCATATGTGGGGCTGGGATTTGCTGGAACATCTTCTTGCTGGAAGGCGTGTCCTTCAGTTTTTCATCCAAATATCCTTCTACTGTAACATTGAGGTTTTTGGCAAACTGCTGATTCATAACCGTGGCCACACGCTGAGGATCCGTAAAACGCCCTTTCAACTTGTTTTTGTATAACTCAAACTGTTTGGTGATGGAAGATAGACTGATTGTGGCTTGGACGTGTAAATATGAAGTGGCACCTGCCATTTCTCCAATGCTCTCGAAGATAATGTTTTCCTGCAGGGCCGCGTGTGTTTCACCGTTGAAAAGCAACAAGGACATTATAATAGTCAGGATTACCGCTAAGTATCCTGGTCGTCCGTTGCAATTCCGGGCAGCCTTTACTTGGTGGTCCGAATCGTCTTGGTGGGTCAGAGAAAGAGACCCAAGGGTACCTTGGATGATGAGCTCTTCTTCTTCTTCTTGGACCCTAACTTGTTCTGGGTCAGGGGCTGTGGTTGAAGATTCACCTTCACTTTCTTCATCATTGGGCAACAAGGGTAGTGAATTCTCGTCATCACTGTCATCCCCGTCCCTATTCCCTACACTGTCCATCTCCAGACTATCCATATGATCTTCCTCATATCCATCATGGTCATAAGGTAGATCATCATCTGGGTTGTATTCTGCCCGTTCTTGGTCTAGATTCCAATCAAGCTCCTCTTGTTCGAGTGACTCCTCGATACTCTGATGCTCCCCGGGAGCGTACGAAACATCAGATGTTAGTTTAAAGAAGCTTGTTCGAATCCAGCATAGAGGGAACGAATCGTGTTGATTTGTGGAACATAGAAATGTCCTCCAGGGTCATGTCCTACTCCTGGTCCTTCCTGTTCAGAGGTCTCCTGAATGCTTTTGACGGTAGAGGTCCTAGGATTACGGTAATTGATATTTCCAGCGTTGCCAGGGTTACCAGGGTGGTTGGCCAAGTCTTTGGCCTTCTTCCTGCAGTCCTTGGCCATGTGACCCGCATTGGAGCAGTAGTAACAAATCAAAGTGAACCCTCCAGGTGAAAATTCCGGGGTCCTAGGGACGTTATTCCGTGGTGTATTACCTCGATATCCAGGGTTCCCTGAACCCCTCTTGTTAGACTTGATTGCATTCAGGGTTTTGATTACCGTGAAACTCTCTTCTTCATCCACTCCTAATTCTTGGAGGGTAGCTACGGTGACTCCTTTGGGCTTCTTTGCCGCGTCTCCAAGGATCACTTCTACTTCTCGGGCAAGTTTAAGGGCCGACTTGACATTTTCAGGGCCGCTTTCCAGTACCCTCACCCGGATTTCGTCTTTGAGACCTCCCAGAAATATGGTACTCATCATGAGCAGTTGCATTTTTTGAACTCCCATTTTTACCAGCTCTGTGGCCTGTGCTGCGGTAGCAGCTCCTCGTTGCTCATTTGTGCCTGTAAAGGTGACCACTTCCATGGGTTTAACTCGGTATGCATCTGAAAAGGCATCCGCTACCCGATGAAAAAATTGCTGTACCTTTTCCTCGTTTTTCTGCTTTAGATCCTGGAAGCTCGTGCACAAGGTTCGGGCTGAAAACCTTGGAGCGTAGGCATCTAAGAATTCGGCCTTCAATTCTGGCCATCTTTTCTCATTCACTCCTAGATCCACTAGCGAGTTGAACCATGAGAGCGCTGATTGTCGAAGACACATGTAGAGTTCTTCGCATTTCCTGGGCCCATTTGTCCGGGCCTCGTCGTTAGCATCATCCCAGTGGGCTATTTCTGATGCTCCTTCAATTCTCTTGACTAGTTGATGAGGGGAAACTGTGTCCCTCCTTTCATCTCCATAAAACATGGGTATATCGGTTGACCGTCTTACCCGGTCGTGCTGCGTGAGTACGGCTTGCATATTTGCTCGTTCTTCCGCCATCGTTACTTGCTTCTGGTTCCACTCTTTTTGAAACTTGATAGGAAGGCTTATGGGTTACCTTTTTCTTGCGACCAGAGATGTGTATAGGTTCTTATTCAGTGGGGTACCTAAATCCAAATTATAGGCCCAGATGACTGAATAAGGTTCTGATATTGATTCACTCTCCCGCAAAAAAGAATCTCCGCTGAACACCAATTTGGTGGAACCTGATATTTTTCAAAGATGGCCTATGAAGTTTTCTTAAGCGTATCTGATTTAAATAAAAGAGACTCATTCAAACTGATCTTAATTTTTATTGTCGCCTTTTCCTTTTATACTCAAATGCGAGTAGTACCATTGTAGACAAATGAAAATTGGATCTTCCCATTGAGAGATCAGCTCTTTTTAACTGGGTTAGTTTCATGGGTTAATTTTCACATTCAAATTGCATTCTTAAAGTACAAAGTAAACATGTGGGGAGGAATTATCCAAAGTGCCCAAAGTGAGCTTTCGAAACAGATAGTT
>OFRL01000880.1_pt1 | contig 11675 bp, 10 predicted proteins | sample 1543121 | NCBI WGS metagenome assembly OFRL01 (sample SAMN07774228, study PRJEB24372) | wastewater metagenome | isolation source: Lake Maggiore Cannobio | place: Italy: Cannobio | collected 2016-01
AGGCGACGAAGCTGAAGGTGATCGGCCGCGCCGGCATCGGCGTCGACAATGTCGACATCCCCAACGCGTCGGCCAAGGGCGTGGTGGTGATGAACACCCCCTTCGGCAACTCCATCACCACCGCCGAACACGCCATCGCCCTCATGTTCGCGCTCGCCCGCCAATTGCCCGAGGCCGACGCCTCGACCCAGGCCGGCAAGTGGGAAAAGAACCGCTTCATGGGCGTGGAATTAACCAGCAAAACCTTGGGGTTAATCGGTGCCGGCAACATCGGCTCGATCGTCGCCGACCGCGCCCGCGGGCTGAAGATGAAGGTCATCGCCTTCGATCCCTTCCTCAGCCCCGAACGCGCCCTCGAACTCGGCATCGAAAAGGTCGAATTGGACGACCTCCTCGCCCGCGCCGATTTCATCACCCTCCACACCCCGCTCACCGACCAGACCCGCAACATCCTCTCGGCCGAGGCGCTGGCCAAGACCAAGAAGGGCGTGCGCATCGTCAATTGCGCGCGCGGCGGGTTGATCGACGAAGCCGCGCTCAAGGCCGGGCTCGATTCGGGCCATATCGGTGGTGCAGCCCTCGACGTGTTCGTCGAGGAACCGGCCAAGGCATCGCCTTTGTTCGGCACCCCCAACTTCGTCTCGACCCCGCACCTCGGCGCATCGACGACCGAAGCGCAGGTCAATGTCGCGATCCAGGTCGCCGAACAAATGGCCGATTTCCTCGTCGCCGGCGGCGTCACCAACGCGCTCAACATGCCGAGCCTGTCGGCCGAGGAAGCCCCGCGCCTAAAGCCGTACATGGCACTGGCCGAAAAGCTCGGCAGCCTGGTCGGGCAGCTCACCCACGGCGCGATCGCGCGCATCTCGGTCCATGCCGAGGGTGCCGCCGCCGAGCTCAACCAGAAGCCGATCGTCGCCGCCGTGCTAGCCGGGTTCCTGCGCACGCAGACCGACACCGTCAACATGGTCAACGCGCCGCTGCTCGCGAAGGAACGCGGCATCGAAGTGCGCGAAGTCCGCACCGAACGCGAGGGCGATTACCACACGCTGCTGCGCGTCTCGGTCAAGACCGATGCGGGCGAGCGTTCGGTCGCGGGCACGCTGTTCGGCGATTCGGCCCCGCGCGTGGTCGAACTGTTCGGCATCAAGGTCGAGGCCGATCTCGCCGGGCACATGCTGTATGTCGTCAACGAGGATGCGCCGGGCTTCATCGGTCGCCTTGGCACCTTGCTCGGCACCGCGGGCGTCAACATCGGGACCTTCCACCTCGGCCGCCGTTCGGCCGGTGGCGAGGCGGTGCTGCTGCTGTCGATCGACGATGCGGTAACGCCCGACCTGCTCGCGCAAATCCGCGCGCTGCCGGGCGTGAAGACCGCGATGGGCTTGGCGTTTTAACAGGCGGACGGTACGCCCTTCTTCTCCCTCTCCCCTCCGGGGAGAGGGTCGGGGAGAGGGGCCGTGCCAACAACCGATAAGCTATTGCTAGCGCGCGCCAAAGCCATGCGCAGCAACCCAACCCCCGCCGAAGCGCGCCTCTGGTACAACCTCCGCGCCAAACGCTTCGCCGCAGTCAAGTTCGCCCATCAGGTCGTGATCGGCCCGTTCATTGCTGACTTTGTCGCGCGTTCCCTAAAATTCGTGATCGAGCTTGACGGCGATACCCACGCAGACGACGAGAGCGGCGACGCCCGCAGAACGGCGTGGCTGGAACGACAAGGGTATCGCGTGATCCGCTTCAACAATGCCGACGTCATGGGGAACCTGGATGGCGTGCTAGAGACGATCAGCGCTGCGCTTGCGACGGCCCCTCTCCCCGGCCCTCTCCCCGGAGGGGAGAGGGAGAAGGATATAGCATGACCACCGCCCTCCTCCCGACCGGTTTCCGCGACCGGCTCCCGCCCTTCGCCGACGCCGCCGCGCGCCTCGAAGCCGCTGCGCTCGCCGCCGCTTATGCCTATGGCTATGAACGTGCCGACCCCGCCCTCGCCGAGTTCGAGGCCGGTCTCGCCGGTCGCCTGAAGGCCGCGCGCGCGCAGGATGCGGTGCGCTTCGTCGATCCGGTCAGCCAGGCGACGCTCGCGATCCGCCCCGACATGACCGCGCAGATCGGCCGCATCGCAGCCACCCGCATGGGCCACCACCCGCGCCCGGTGCGGCTGTCCTATGCGGGACCCGTGCTGAAACTGCGGGCCTCGCAACTCGCGCCCGAACGTGAATTGCGCCAGATCGGCTGCGAGTTGATCGGCCTCGATACCGTGGCGGCGGCGCGCGAAGTGGTCGAAGTTGCGGTCGCCGCGCTGGAGGCCGCAGGTGTCAGCGACATCTCGATCGACTTCACCCTGCCCGACCTGATCGACGTCCTCGCCAACGGCCCCTTCCCGATCGAGCCCATGCAGATCACCGCCTTGCGCGACCGGCTCGACGCCAAGGATGCGGGCGGCGTCGCCGCGATCGCCCCCGCCTATCTCCCGCTGATCGAGGCGGCAGGCCCCTTCGAAACCGCGCACGCCCGGCTCTGCGCGTTCGATGCGGGGGGCGCGCTGACCTCGCGACTCGATGCCTTGTGGAAAATCGCCGAGGGCCTGCAAGGCCGCGTCGCGCTCACGCTCGACCCGACCGAGCGCCACGGCTTCGAATATCAAAGCTGGCTCGGCTTCTCGATCTTTGCAGGCGGCGTGCGCGGCGAAATCGGGCGCGGCGGCACCTACACGATCATGCACGAAGGCGGTGCCGAGGAATCGGCGGTCGGCTTTTCGCTCTACGCCGACGCCATTGTCGCGGCCGGGCTGGCCGAGGTCGACCGTCGCCGCCTGTTCGTCCCGCTCGGCACCGATCCGGCGGTAGCCGCCGCCATGCGCGCGGCGGGCTGGGTCACCGTCGCGGCGCTCGAGGCAGGCGACACGCCCGAGGCGCAATTGTGCACGCACGTACTGGCGGAAGGCGAAGCGCGGGCGGTCTAGGCACCGCTCACGCGAACAGACGGTCGAGATAGGCGTCCACCACCGGCGTGGCGGGATAAGCGTTTTCGCCCAATTGCCGGTTGATCGCCATGTGCCCTTTGAGGCCGCTGCCTGCAAAACCCTGCACCTCGGCCGGTGTGCCCGCCTTGCGCAAGGCTTCGCCCAATTGTTGGGACTGCGCGGTGCCATCCTTGCGCGCGACGTGGAGAATGAGGAAGCTCGGCGCATTGGGCGCGGCGGCATGGAAGGTCGGCGACAGCGCCCTTTGCCGCGCCGGGTCGCTCCCAAAGGCCTCCAGATAGCGGTCGTGCATGAATGTGCCGCCCTCGGCGATCTGGCGCGGCACGTCATAAGCCGCCCCGTCCAATAAGATCACGCCCTTCAGCGCATCGGCACGCAAGTGCGCATGGTCGAGATAGCGCGGATCGGTGCCGACCAGCGCCGCGAGATGCGCGCCCGCGCTATGCCCCATCAGCACGATCCGCCGCGTATCGATGCCGAGCGTCGCGGCTTGCCGCACCAGCACCGCGATCGCATCGGCGACATCCTGTGCTTGCTGCTCGACCGTCGCGGACGGCACCAGCCGATAGCCGATCGACGCAAAGGCGTAGCCGCGCTCAAGACTGTGGCTGACCTTGGCCGAGCCGCGCGCCATGTCCTTGTCGCCAGCCTCCCAGCCGCCGCCGTGCACGAAGATTACCAGCGGCGCAGCGCCATTTGCCTTGGTCGCATGCCAGAAGTCGAGATGCTGGAGCGGATCGCTGCCATAAGCGATGTCAGTCCCCGCGGGGCCGGATTGCTGCTGCTGTTGCTGGCGCTCCATCCAGCGCTTCATCATCATCTTGCGCAGCGGCCCCTGCGCATCGGCAGTCGTTGCGAACGTGAGCGCCGCCACCATCACGCCAGATAAAAGGTGTTTCCGCATCACAAAGCTCCCGGACCTTGGTCATTACGCGTGCGCAACTTGGTAAGCGCCGGTCTTTTGGGCCGCAAGAAAACAAGTGTCGCAGGATGTATCGCGGGGCCAGATGCCCCAGCCGCCGGCGCAGCGCGCAATAACAATGGACCCTCTGCCCCCTGCACATTAGGGCTGCACCGAAAACGTAACAATCAGGCAGCAAGACACCGTGGGAAATGTAGCAGTGATCGGCGCCCAATGGGGCGATGAGGGCAAGGGCAAGATCGTCGACTGGCTGGCGGAACGCGCCGATGTCGTCGTGCGCTTCCAGGGTGGCCACAATGCCGGCCATACGCTCGTCGTCGGCGAAAGCGTCTACAAGCTGTCGCTGCTCCCCTCGGGCATCGTGCGCGGAACCCCCTCGGTCATCGGCAATGGCGTGGTGCTCGATCCGTGGGCGCTGAAGGCCGAAGTCGAAAAACTGCGCGGCCAGGGCGTGACGATCACCCCCGACACGCTGATGCTCGCCGATACCTGCGCGCTGATCCTGCCGTTCCACCGCGATCTCGATGCCTTGCGCGAAGATGCCAGCGGGGCGGGCAAAATCGGCACCACGCGGCGCGGCATCGGTCCGGCTTATGAAGACAAGGTCGGCCGCCGCGCGATTCGCGTGTGCGACCTGGCGCATCTCGATTCGCTCGATGCCCAGCTCGACCGTCTGACCGCGCATCACGACGCGCTGCGCGCAGGCTTCGGCGAACCGCCCATCGATCGCGCCGCGCTGGTCCAGGAACTGCGCGAGATCGCCGATTTCGTACTGTCCTTCGCCAAACCGACCTGGCGCGTGCTCAACGATGCGCGCGCGAATGGCAAGCGCATCCTGTTTGAAGGCGCGCAGGGCGTGCTGCTCGATGTCGACCACGGCACTTATCCGTTCGTCACCTCGTCCAACACCATTTCGGGCACGGCGGCGGGCGGTTCGGGCCTGGGGCCGAGCGCGGTCGGCTTCGTACTCGGCATTGCCAAGGCCTATACCACCCGCGTCGGATCGGGCCCGTTCCCGACCGAGCTGGAAGACGAGATCGGCATCCGCCTGGGCGAGCGCGGCCATGAGTTCGGCACCGTCACCGGGCGCAAGCGTCGCTGCGGCTGGCTCGATGCGGTGTTGCTGCGGCAATCGGCGGCGGTCGGCGGCATCACCGGCATCGCGCTGACCAAGATCGACGTGCTCGATGGCTTTGACGAAGTGAAGATCTGCACCGGCTATCGCCTGCGCGGCGAAACGCTCGATTATTTCCCGGCGCATGCCGCCGATCAGGCCGAGGTCGAGCCGATCTACGAAACCATGCCCGGCTGGCAGGAAACGACGGCGGGCGCGCGGAGCTGGGCCGATCTGCCCGCGCAGGCGATCAAGTACATTCGCCGCATTGAGGAACTGATCCGTTGCCCGGTGGCGCTGGTCTCGACCAGCCCCGAGCGCGACGACACGATCCTCGTCCGCGATCCCTTTTCGGACTGACCTTTCCCGACCGCGATATCAATAGCGGTGCCTCCCCTTTATGGAGGGGCCGCTATCGGCGCTTGACGTCCCGCGACTCTATTGGCACGATACATGCCATAAGGAGAGTGCGGTGGAGGTTTTACGAACGCCCGAGGCCCGGTTCGAGCGGCTGGCCGATTATCCCTTCGCGCCGCACTATCAAACCGTCACCGACGGCGACGGGACGCCCCTGCGAATCCACTATATCGATGAAGGGCCGCGCGACGCCGCGCCGGTGTTGCTGATGCATGGCGAGCCGAGCTGGTCCTATCTCTATCGCAAGTTCGTGCCACCGCTCACCACTGCCGGGCACCGCGTGATCGCGCCCGACCTGATTGGCTTCGGCAAATCCGACAAGCCCGCCGCGCGCGCCGATTACACCTATGAACGCCATGTCACCTGGATGTCCGACTGGCTCACCGCGCTCGACCTGCGCGACATTACGCTGTTCTGTCAGGATTGGGGCGGGCTGATCGGGCTGCGCCTGGTCGCCGCCTTTCCCGATCGCTTCGCACGCTTGGTGATCGCCAATACCGGACTGCCGGTCGGCACCGGATCGTCGGCGGGGTTCGATGCGTGGCTAGCCTTCAGCCAGAATGTGCCGCTCTTCCCGGTCGGCGCGATCGTCAATGGCGGGACCGTGCGCGAGCTCACCAGCGACGAGATCGCGGCCTATGACGCCCCCTTCCCCGACGAAAGCTACAAGGAAGGCGCGCGGCAATTCCCGACCCTGGTACCGGTCACGCCAGAGCACGCCTCGGTTGCCGAAAACCGCGCGGCGTGGACGGTACTCGAACGCTTCGACAAGCCCGTCCTCACCGCCTTCAGCGACAAGGATGCGGTGACCGCAGGCGGCGAGAAGATCTTTATCGAGCGCATCCCCGGCGCCCGCGGGCAGCCGCACACCATCATCGCGGGTGGCGGCCATTTCCTGCAGGAAGACGCGCCCGACCGATTGAGCGCGCTGATCGATAGCTTCATTCGCAGCACCGGAGCATCGGCATGAACGTCACCAACGCGGTCTTTCCTCCCCCCGAACAGGCCGCCGCCTTTTTCAGCGCGCCCGAGGACGGGCCGTTCGTGATGGTCAATTTGCTGAAGTTCAAGGACCATGCCGAATATCCGGACGGCTCCGACGCCCTGCTGAGCGGGCGCGAGGCCTATGCCCGCTATGGCGCGGCGGTGCGGGCCTGCCTGGCGGCGGTCGGTGGCGAAGCGCTCTATGCCGGTGCGGTCAGCGAACTGATGCTCGGCACCATGGACGAGCCGTGGGACATGGTCGCGCTTGCCCGCTACCCGTCACGGGCGGCGATGCTGGCGATGGTGCAATCGCCCGATTACCAGGCAATCGAGAAGCATCGCGTCGCCGGGCTTGCCGGGCAGCTCAACATCCGCACCAAGCCGCTTGGCGCATGACGCTCACCTACGATCTCTATTGGTCGTTCCGTTCGCCTTATTCCTATCTGGTGACGCCGCGCCTGATCGAACTGGAACGCGATTTCGACGTCGTGGCGCGGGTTCGGCCGGTCTATCCGATTGCGGTTCGCCAACCCGATTTCTTCACCAGCAACGATCCCCTGTGGCTTAGCTATTTCCTGCGCGATATCGGTCGCAGCGCCGCCTTTGTGGGGATGCCGTTCCGCTGGGCGCAGCCCGATCCGGTGGTGATGGATTTCGCGACCCGCACCTATCCGCTCGACCAGCCCTATATCCACCGTCTGACGCATCTTGGGGTCGCTGCGGCAGAACGCGGGCGTGGCCTCGCCTTTCTCGAAGCGGTGGGGCGACTGCTCTGGAGTGGGGCAGTGAGCAGATGGCATGAGGGCGATCACCTCGCCCGCGCCACCGCCGAGGCCGGCCTTGACCTCGCCGAACTCGACGCTGCGGTCGCGGCCGAACCGGAACGCTATGTCGAGATCGTCGTCATCAACCAGGCGGCACAGCGCGACGGCGGGCATTATGGCGTGCCGCTGATGGTGTTCGAGGGTGAACCCTTTTTCGGACAGGACCGCTTCGACCAGCTCAAATGGCGGATGGAGCAACAGGGACTGGCGCGGCGATAATGGCACGCAGCGTGCCGTGACATTGCAGAGTCGGACGACGCTGCTACGATGCAAGAAACAAGGGGGCGAGCGATGCGGAACCTGATGCGGGCGATGGTGGGGTTGGTCGGCCTGTTCAACATCGCCTTGGGAATGGCCTTCCTGTTTGATCCGGCACATTCCGTCGCGCGCTTCTTTCTCACGCCGGGCGGCACGCAAGGGCTGGCAACGGTGCGCGCCGACTTCACCGCGTTCTTCGTCACTGGCGGGGTGTTCGCGCTGCTCGGCGCATGGCGCTGCGCGCGCGCACCGCTGGCGGTGCCGTTATCGCTGCTCGGGATCGCGATTGGCGGACGCTGCCTGAGCCTGATCCTCGACGGCACACCCGCCTCGGCGTTTCCGCCGATGGTCGCGGAGGCAGTGATGATCGTGGTGCTGTTGCTCGCACGCCGCAGCTTCGCGGACGTCGCGCGGTGAAGCATTGGGGCAAGATCGTGCTCGCTTTGGTCGCGGTGCTGGCGATCGCGGGGTTCGCGTCAAAGGATTATATACTGCTGCATCTGCCGGGCTGGACCGCGCCGCACGTCTATCCGACGCGCGCGGTAACATGGCAGCGCGGCCCCGCCCCCGCCATTCCGGCGGGCACCCGCCCGCCCAACATCGTGCTGATTGTCGCCGACGACCTTGGCTATAACGACATCAGCTTCAATGGCGGCGGGGTTGCGGGCGGGCTGGTCAAGACGCCCAATATCGATGCGCTGGGGCATGATGGCGTCACCTTCGCCGACGGCTATGCCGGTAATGCCACTTGCGCACCGAGTCGCGCCGCGTTGATGACCGGGCGCTATCCAACGCGTTTTGGGTATGAATTTACGCCCGCCGATACGCACCCGCCCGCCTGGTTTCCGTCGAGCGTGATCCGCACCGACGCCATGTTCTCGCGCACCATCGCCAATTTCCCGACGACATGGGAACACAAGACGATCTTCGACGAGGACGCCGCGCGCCAGCCCGCCACGACGGCACCCAAGGGCGTACCGTCGAGCGAGGTGACGATTGCCGAGCTGCTGCGCGGCAAGGGCTATCACACGATGCACCTCGGCAAATGGCACCTCGGCGAAGCAAAGGGGATGCGGCCCGAGGATCAGGGTTTCGACGAGAGCCTGGGCTTTATGATCGGGGGCCAGATGTATTTGCCCGAATCCAGCCCCGACGTCGAAAATTCGAAACAGCCGTTCGATCCGATCGACAAGTTCCTGTGGGCGAACCTGCCGTTCAGCGTGCAATATAATGGCGGGCAGCGCTTCCACCCCGATCGCTACATGACCGATTATCTGACGGTGCAGGCCAAGGCCGCGATCACCGCCAATCGCAACCGGCCGTTCTTCCTCTATCTCGCCTACAATGCGCCGCACACGCCGCTGCAGGCGTCAAAGGCCGATTATGACGCGCTACCGCAGATCACCGATCATCGCCTGCGCGTCTATGCCGCGATGATCCGCGCGCTCGATCGCGGGGTCGGGCAAGTGATGGCGACGCTCAAGCAACAGGGGCTCGACCAGAACACGCTGGTCATCTTCACCAGCGACAATGGCGGTGCCAATTATATCGGCCTGCCCGACATCAACCGGCCGTATCGCGGGTGGAAAGCGACCTTCTTCGAAGGCGGGGTGAAGGTGCCGTTTTTCATGCGCTGGCCCGCGCGGATCAAGCCGGGCACGCGCATCGCGGGCCCCGTCAGCCATTTCGATATCTTCGCCACTGCGGGCGATGCGGGCAATGCCCCGCTGCCCAAGGACCGCGCACTCGACGGGGTCGATCTGCTGCCCTTTATCGACGGCAAGCAGAGCGGCACGCCGCACCAAACCCTGTTCTGGCGCAGCGGCCGCTATCGCACCGTGCGCGACGGCAACTGGAAGCTGCAGGCGCTCGATCTGCCGCATGTGGAGTTGCTCTATGACATGAAGGCCGACCCGACCGAACGGCATGACGTCGCCGCACAGCACTCCGATGTCGTCGCGCATCTCGACCAGTTGCTCGCCGCGCATGACCGCGCCAGCGTCAAACCCGCCTGGCCCTCGCTGATCCGCTCCCCGATCGCGATCGACCGCCCGCTCGGCACCAAGCCGAAACCGGGCGAGACGTATATCTACTGGTCCAACTAGATTAAGCGGATAGTCTCCTTCCGACCAAAGCGCGTCGTTTGCCCCATCTCCGGTGAACGTCGGGTCATGACGAAAGCTGACGATCTCGCAGGTCAAAGCGGGCGATCGGCAACGCGCCCTTGAAGGGATCATTCGGCGATCAGGCCAATCGGCCCGGAAGCAGACCTTCATTCGCCTCGATCGAGGCCGTTCTGAACTACTAGATTTGGCGGCCTGGTTTCATCGAGTTCGCGAGTGAGGTGCCGCTTCGCTGACTGATATTGTGCGCGTGAGGAGGACTGCGGCCTAACCGGATACATTCCGCCCCACGCAGAACTACTTCAGACCGTCAGTATTGCGAGCGCCGGTTGATCAACGCGGTGAGCATCTCGTCTATCTGTTGAGCTTGAGTCGAATAGCCTCGAAACATCTCAAACATCGGCACCATTGCCTTTTCAATCAGGGGCACGAGCGCGGACGCGGGCGTGTCGGCCGGAAAGCTGACCTGACATACCGGGGAGGTGTCTTCCGCCGAGATGTATCGACTGGGACCACCCACGAACCATGCATCAACGATGCGATTATGAAGGCCGGTCCAACGAAAGGCCCAGTGCAGTTCGTGGTCTGCATCCGCGACACCCATCGCGTTTGCAAAAGCGAGGCCGGTGAGGAATACCTCTGCAACGTCCGTGATAACCTGCCGTTCACCGAGCACGGTGCGCGGGCTCGCTTGGTTGCGGCGCGCGATCACGTCGAGCAGGTTCAGGCGGCGTTCGTAGAATTGGCCGTTTGGATCGAACATCTCGAACGTGAGAGCATCGAAGATATCGGAAACATAGAGCATCGCTTCCCAGCGACCCTCGCGGACCTTTGCTTCGCTCTCGATGCCGCCTACTGCGGTGTCGAGCCATGGCGGATAGCTACTGTAGCGGGGTACGGCAGACAGCATCCGCCGCAGGAAATCATGATTTGCGCGAAAGCCATCCGGAGCCGGGCTGATCACCAAGGCGACCTCCCGACTGCCCCATCCTCGCAATTCGGCGATCTCGGCAGGCACCTGGCGACGATCATATTCCTCGGCGAAGTGTCGATCGCCGACATCAAGAAAGTCCGCTGCCAGCTGGCTGCCGCTCGGCTGGGGCGCGAGTCCTCCTGTCGACATGATTTCCGCGATAGCCGGTCCGATGTCTGTCAAATTGCGCCGGATGAAACGAGCGATGTCGGCTTCGCGGTTGTCAAAGCACACCTGCATCAGCCGCTCCAAATCGTCCTTGGAACAGTCAGCGACAGTACTGGGTCGACCATTGCTGGCGAGAGTGCGGATCGGAATCTCCCCTTTCGCAAGCAAGATGACGGGTTCGCCATCGCGCTCTTGCACGATCGTCGCCTTGACGCGGACTGGAGTTCGGACCCCGGCAGCGACATTGATCCGGGGATGTTGGCGGGCGTTGCGGTCGAGGAGCTCTACTCGGACTTCGAAGGGCTCCGACGCGTAGCGGGAGACCAATTCCTGAATCCGATCGAGGTGATAGCGGGCCGCAATATCGTAGGGCGCATCGTCTTCTCGGGGGCGCCCATCGTCTTGGAAGCCAATGAGTAAGGTGCCGCCGCCATGGTTACGCAGCGCGATCAGCGTTTTGACGATCACGGCCTGATGAGGAGGCTTAGCAGGATCGAGCCAGGATTTCAGCTCGAATGCCAGGCCCTCGCTGAAGCGCACATCAGGCGGAGGATTGGTCGCAGTCATGTCGTCTTGTCGATGCTGAAGTCTCGCATTTCAATGGCGATCACACGATAATTTCTAAGACAGCCAGATCGCCCCGCCCGCCGCATGGGAAGAGTTTGAGAGCCTGACGCGGGCGCTCTTCGCAGCGAGCACGTCAAGGTGTACGGTTCCGCCGGACGCCATTGCGATGCGCCGATGGGAGGTTGCAGCCAAAACTGCCGTTAGCGGTAGCCATGCGGAACGACCGCAACCTGCCAATTCCCGCCATCAACGGCGTGTCCGCATCCCACCGAGGCTGTGTGAAAACGCCCTTTCGTGTTAAGGTGCAGGCCTGCTTCAGGAGGCGATAATTGGGGCGTTTCA
>OFRL01000883.1_pt1 | contig 11653 bp, 10 predicted proteins | sample 1543121 | NCBI WGS metagenome assembly OFRL01 (sample SAMN07774228, study PRJEB24372) | wastewater metagenome | isolation source: Lake Maggiore Cannobio | place: Italy: Cannobio | collected 2016-01
TAGCATGGGTGTGGGGATGTTCCACCGAGAAATATAGTATGGATTTATGGTTAGTCCGTAAAAAATCAATTAATTGTGGGCCGCGATTGACCACCAAACGCATGATTAGAACCGTAGCCCAATTTACTGTAACGAATGAATTTTGTGTATGAGCAACTACCAATAGTTACTCCCGTTGAAATCGGATATTCGCAAGGCCAGCGCGTTACAGAAATTTCCTTTCCCGCTTGGCTTGGGGGTATGCCCTCAAGGTTCTACCGAAGCAATTAGTTGAACTTTATGCAGAGCACTGCGCGAAACTTGTTCGCCATTCTCTACTTGCTCTCGCATAGGCATTTGGAGTACCCACGTCCAAAAACAATTCGCTGGTTGTAAAGGTATAGATGCGGCCTACTAATAGCGGCAGCACATCGGCGCTAAAGTCTTGAGGGGTTTCAAAGGTTAAAAGAAATTGGTTGATGAACTCAGCAGATAAAATGTATACAGCACCGTTTGCCAAGTTGCCTGGTGGCGTAGTTACCTTTTCGTGGTATCCCACCACGACACCGCGTGTGTCTATTTCCACTATGCCACAGGCGGATGGAGTGTCGGCGCGAAATGTGAGCATCGTTAGAAGGCATTCAGGTGGGCGTTGGTGGTGGGCAACTACTAGATCCTGTAAATTCTGTTGACATAGGTTGTCGCTGTGTATAAGCAGTCCGTCTTGCCCTTGGTAAAAATCAAGATTCGCCCTTAGTGTTCCAGCAGTTCCAAGCAGCTCAGGCTCATAAACCAGAGTCACATAGTCTCGGTGTGAACTACTTTCAACAAATGACGCGACCTGCTGTGGCAAATAATGCGTATTTATTAGCACTGGCAGAAGGTCTGTGCGCACTAGTTTATCCAGCCAAATGTTTAGTAGGGGTTCGCCGCGAATTGGTACCAAGCATTTTGGAATATTATCAGTTAGAGGGCGTAGCCTAGTTCCAAATCCGGCAGCCAAGAGAATTGCACGCATCACATTTAAGCTGCATTATTTTGCAAAAATATAGAGCCCTGCACCCGCGCGTCAAGCGGCGATTTGCAGCACATTCATCAAGTCCCGTGCTTTCAGAGGAGTGTTGCCTATCCGGCTAACTTGTACGGCCGCGGCAATCGAACCTATACAAGCAGATTCCCAAATATTACTTCCGCTTGCTAAAGCCATTGCACTGGCAATAAGAAGTGAATCCCCGGCTCCTGCCACGTCTTGGGGGGCGGAGTTGAGTGCGGCAATCTTATCCTCGGTACCGTTGTCGATTGGCTGGGAGTGGATGAATACGCCTTCCGCCCCAATCTTGAGCAGGATATTTTTGGCACCTGAAGACTGAAGTAGTTGCTCCGCCAAAACAACAAGGCCATCTTCGTGGTTGCGAGTGCTGATCCGGGCTTCTCGCTCCGTAGGGGTGATCAAGTCCATATCCTGAAATCGGCTTATATCGCCCATCTGTGACGAGGACTGGCTATCTGCTGCCATTAGTACTCGATGGCTTTTGGCCAACTCCACTAGTGGAGTAATTAATTTCTGAGGCAAACAACCGTAGTTGAAATCCGAGAATACCAACAAATCTATTTGCGCAAACATAGGACGCAGCAATTCAAAAAGTTGGTGTTGTAGCGCCAAAGATATTGATCGCTGGTGGAGACGATTAACTCGCAAGAGACTTTTGCCACCGCTTCGAAAGCGCTGTTTCAAGGTAGTTGGTCTACTATCATCGACTATCAAATGATATTCCACGCCCGCATTATCGAGCGCCGTGCGCGCAAAATTCGCGGGCAAATCATCTCCGGTGACTGATATCAATTTAACTGATGCACCCAAGCCGGCAGCATGTGCCGCCACGATCGCGGCCCCACCAATAAAACACGTATTGTCGACAGGCGTCACAACTAAAGTGGGCTCCTCTTGGGACATGCCAATCGCCTGGCAAGTTATGTATTCATCAACTATAAGATCGCCCACTACGCAGACTTTTAACTCCTTAAATACCTGTACCAAGTTTTCGAGCCGCACTTTAGTAATACTGTGGCGGGCCATAAAGTCTTTGGGGAGCTGAATAGACGATAAATTGGTTTGGCGAAACTCGTGGTGCAGCAAGTCGAGGGATGAAAAGCCATGCTCGCCAGAGCCGAAGAGCAATTTCCCACCGTACTCTTGAACGGCTAAAAGTTCAATATTCGCCCTCGTTTCGTATTCTTTGCCCTTCACCACAGTCGCTGGCTTTAGCCGGGATATGAGGTCTGTAATCGGCTCATCCAGTAGAAGTGTTTCGTCAACATAGCTGTTGCTACTAATAACTTCAAGGCGGAGGTGTTGCCGGACATAGGCTTCGTTCGCAGCGAGACGGTCTGAATTGACTGCTACAATCAAATAGTCTCCGCACGATTTTGCAAAGCGCAGCAGCCGGAGGTGGCCTGGATGCAGGACATTGAATGACCCACTCACTAAAACAGTTTTGCTTTTCAAGAGTTTATTTCTCAATAAATTCGCGCGTCAGAGTAAGAAAAAAATGACCAGCGGTCTATTGTCGAACAGCTGAATATTCAGACAGTCTGTTGCTAGTCTTAGTCTTGCTGCTGTGAACCATTATCCCGAAGCTATGAATTTTGTCGAATCCCGAATTGGTTTATCACTAATCTAAAAGATCGGCATTCTGACGCAAAAACTCTGCACCGATATGCAGGTCCGGGTTCCGGGCACGATCATTGCCAAAAAGTTCCCAAAATTGTGTCTGCAACCGAAGGTCTTCGTTTGTAGTCTCCCACTGCCCATCGATTCGGTCGTTCATTTCAATTGATGCTGCCCTGATTTCCGCAGCGGTATTCTCAATCAATTCTATATCGTTTATTGCCGCCATGCCGGTTTCACCATAGACCCCTGTGTCTGGCGAGAATATTTCACGGTAAGTAAGAAGTCGATTTCTGCTCACGGAAAAAAACTTTTTGGTAATTACCACGCCTGTACACCAAACATAAATATAGGGCAGTAACACCCAATTGACAAAAACCATTGGTCTCCGAAACATTGTCGGCACTAAATTCAGGCCTGTTTCAGAGACGATCATGAATTTGCATTTGGCTCCCAGGTAAATATCCATAAACTCACTGCGCTGCTCGTTGAATGTGTAGTCTATGATTGCACCGTGTGTAGTAACTATTGGCTCTTTCGCCACTTCACCAATCCGCACCGCCCATAATCCGCACCGAGCCATTTCTTCCGCTGCCAGTATGTAGTTCCCAATTGTAGAATCGCGATAATCGTGATATTTCCAGTCAACATTAGGGTGTTTCGCATCTAGATAGCTTGAATCGCGGGCGTGAAAACAAATAAACGGCTGCCCTTCCGGTAATCCCAAGTCAATTAGATTGTGTTTCCCTAACTCTTCCTCTTTTGTTAGTAATTTTAGCAGTGGATTGGGGTTTGCCAAACACAAGCGGGTGGAAATATTTGACGGCAAGAAGGCGTGTGGAAACGAGATAACATTCGAACTAGAGTTTGGGAAGTATTTGTTCAATTTATTCGCCGACAAAAATAAGTGCGAGAAAAATGGATACGGCGGTATAAGGCGTATATGCCTCGATAAAATCTTCAGCCAGAAATGGTTGCTTATCGTATTGGTTGGTAGCCAGAAGAATATGTCAAAAGTGTGTGTTGGGGGCGAAATAGAGTTCTCAAGTGCGATGTACCAAAAAGCATCAAATGAACCCCCAAGTCTACCTATGTCTAAGGCGCCCAAGCGAACCTGAACAATGGGACGCGCCAGCCTCACAAGCATTACGAGAGGCGCAGCAAGTAAAAGAAATATTACGGCGGTAAGTTTTGTATACAGTCTTTTGAAAAGATGTTTCAATGTATATATCTAGAGGTTCTGACTTGTCAGAATAAAGTGTGTAAAGGCAATTTGATTGCGCTGTTGGCGCAGGAAGTGTAAATGTTAAGAATTCAACTAGTGGCGCACCAGTACGAGCTTATAACATAGTGCAGCGGTTTTGGAATGCACATCTTCGTAAATTCACTGTTGATCCTAGGGCTAAGCCAATTCGCAGTGATTGGTGCGCCCTATGTTATACCTTATATTCATGTCGTCCATCGTGTACTCTGTATCTGGAGCAATTATTAACCTCTTCTTTATTTGAATACTGAGCAAGTTTCGACCGACGTGTTCTTGAAGGGCTCAGGAATGATTTGTCGTGGTCTACCATTTTTTCAACTAGTGTTTGTGTCAAGAATTAATGCATTGGCAAGATCCAAATTCCATTGGCTTGACGCTCTGTGGTTTGAAATTGCCCTCTTGGAAAGCCTAAATTTTCGGTCGCGCGGCGCGCAGTGAATAATCGAGCGTCTTGTGTGGCGATTCAGCTTGAATCTTCAATATCTAATGTGAGTATTGTACTGCATAATTGATGCAGCGGTTCTGCAACTATTGGCGGAGGTAGATTGCTATTTAATAATGTCGATAGCGCAAATGGGTTGCTCATCGCAGCCCACTACAATTCAGCGATACATTCTAAAGAAATATCTTAAACAGCAGGCAGCAGACCCCTTGGATCTTGGGGCGAGAACCGGTAATAAAAATGGTTTTTTGAGCACCTAGGCCGTGGTGTGTGCAAATCTCCTGCTTATTTTATCGGCAAGGCTGCTTGCCTGCATCCCGAATTTTTCGAGCAAGGTGTCTTGTGTCCCATAACTTTGGATAAATTCATCCGCAAGTCCAATGCGGTAAATCTCGGGCAGCTCCTTGGAGGGCAAATTGTCCATAAGCACTTCGAGGCACGCTGAACCCAATCCCCCAGTTAATATATGCTCCTCAATTGTCACCAATAACTCGGCTTGCTTGGCTTCCCGTACTAATGCCTGTTTATCCAGTGGTTTTACGGTGTGAAAGTGAAGCAGGCTGCAATCCACATTTTGTTCTGCTAGCAATTCCGAAGCTGCCATTGCCCGTTGGGTCATGGCGCCTGTGGTAACAAGCAGGACACGCCTGCCCTTGCTAGCTGCTTGGCGCATAAGTATTGCTTTTCCAATCTCAATCCCGGAGTCCTCAGTACTAACGATCGGTTTTCCGTACTTGGCAAGCCGAAGATACACGCTGGCAGGCCATTCCAGAATGTGGGGCATAAGGCGGGTGACTTCGTTTGCGTCGCATGGAGCAATAACTGTCATACCTGGGATTATTCGCATAATTGCGATGTCTTCGATTGCGGTATGCGTTGGCCCTAAATGAGCAGTAGCAACGCCACCACCGGACCCAATCAGAACTATCGGGCGTTTTTGCAAGCACGAATCAAGAAGTATTTGCTCGTATCCCCGGCGGGTTATGAAAGTGGCATGGTTGAGAATGAAGGGTACAAAGCCATCGGCCGCTAATCCAGACGCAAGCCCAATTAGATTTGCCTCCCAAGTGCCTTCCATAAAAAACCGGTCCGGCATCTCGCGCTGCATTTCACTCATTAAACCTGGCGCATTGTCGGTGCCGATGAACACCACACGCTCGTCTTTTTTCGCCATTTCGTAAATCATTTTCAAGCAAGCTGTTTGCATCACGTGGCCTCCAGTGCTGCATACATTGTCCGGAGCATTTCTTGGTCGAGATTGCTTTTCCAATGCCATTCCGCATTATTTTCTGCAAACGGCAATCCCTTGCTCATTACAGTGTGGCAAATAATTGCGGTCGGCTGCCCCGCACTAACCGGAGCGCGTTCAAAGAGCTGTTTCATGGCATTCACATTATGGCCATCTACTTCTTCGGTTGAAAAGCCAAAGCCCCTGAACATGTTTGCTAAAGAACTAAAATTGGAAACTTGGTGGGTCGGTCCTGAACACTGAACTTTATTGTCATCGACTATTACCGTTAAATTGGACAGCCTGTGCTTTGAGGCACACATGGCTGCCTCCCAGTTTGAGCCTTCGCCGAGTTCGCCGTCACCAACTATTACAAACACGCGGCTGGCGCGTTTTTGAATTCGGGCGGATAGCGCCATTCCCACCCCGACCGAAAAGCCGTGCCCCAACGAGCCGGTGGTTGCTTCCACCCCGGGTATCGTTGATTCCGAACACCCGCCCAACCGTGATTCCATCTGTACAAAACCGGACAACTCATCAGGCGAAAAAAAATTTTTGTCCGCAAGAATCGCGTAAAGAGCCAAGCAACCATGGCCAGGACTGAGGATGCATCGATCTCTTTCAGGCCACCCGGGCTCCCAGGGCCTAAACCGCAGAATATGGTCGTACAAAACCCGCACTATCTCTATCAATGACATGGCAGATCCTACATGCCCTTTGCCGGTGCTTGCGAGGCCCTTTACAACCTGCCGCCGCAAATATAGCGAACGCTCATCAAGTTTTGTGGTTGTGGTCATTAGGCGAATAGTGTCCTCGTTTACGATTGCGAGTATGGAAATGTACGGAAAGTCTGTTGAATTTCGTCCACCCTTTTTACCACTTGTTCAAGTTGGTGTTTTCTAAATTGTATTAAGTTCAATCCGTGAGGGTACTGATTACCCGGGCGGTGATATTGCGGAAGAAATGCGTTTAGCATGATTGTGCACCACCGCAAACCAAACAATGGAAACAGATACTTTACCCGGACGCCATAGTCTGGATTCCAAGCATAAAACCGATTGCATCTGCTTAAGAACATCTGGCGGTCATCGTAGGTTATCGACATTCCCGGGTGTTGAAGCGTATCGACCACGACTTGTGTGGGATCTGCCCATCCGAAATATTCAAAATCGATAAATACGATACTCCCGTCTTCTTGGCGGATGGCGTTGTGCAAGCCAAAATCTACCGGGCTTAAAGTTTGTTTTGACCGCTCTATTTTTTTGGAGAAACTCAAACCCACAGTCTCAAATGATTTCGTGCTCCAATCCTCAACTTCAGCCATCAAAGACACAAACCTATCTGCTAAGAAATCACGCAGGCCTGGATCGTCCGAGTGCTTGAGGCGCTCCAATCTTGCCTCCAATTGCGCAACAACATCTGCCCCAGACAAGCACTGATCGACACCAGGTGAAATTTGGACCGCATTTTTTGCCTTGCGAAGGTCATGCAGCTTTTCAATAAATGTGCATGCATTTTCAATTTCATTAATTCCAATGGATGTAATTGTGGAGCCATTCACCCATTCCAGTAGTGCACAGTTTGCTTCTGTGTCCATGGAGATCAGTCGCGGCACGGCCGCGACTTGGTTCTCTTCCAAAAACTTGAGCGCACTGGTTTCTGCAATCAATCGGCCGCAACGCTCGACAGCTCCATCCCGGTAAAACTTCAGTGCGTAACATTTGCCCTTCGAAATAACTTTCAGAATTCGACTATTTGCGCCGGCGCCGGCCTCGGAAACGCTGGTTACTTCCGCCGAGCAGAGTTTAGTGGCAACCTCATATAAAAATGCACTGGTATCCCGCTCGAGTTTTTGCGGTGGTGGCTCATTGCGGAGGGTGGTCATGGGTTTTCGGCAGGCGCGCTAGATATATTCCGCCATGGAATGGACACCTTAGGCTCAATTGCCCGCAGAATGCGGGTGTTGGATTTGCGAGACCTCGGTGATTGCCCTAAATATAATTGTGCTTGCAAGAACTACACCCTGCCGCCGTCAATAGGTATGAGAGCCCCGCAGGCAAAGGCTGCATGTTGCGAAGCCATGAATGTAGCAAAAGAAGCTATCTCTTCGGGTTTGCCAAAGCGCCGAATAGAGTGATGTCGCTCCAGAAATAATCGCGCGAGTTCGGGATCTTGTTTGCTTACTTTGTCCCAGTACTTCCCTTCTGAAAGGACAGCGGCCGGCAATAGAGCGCAAACAACGATATTGTGTTGCGCCAACTCCCGGCCTAGTCCCTGCACGTATGCGTTCAAATAGGCTTTCGCGGCCGCGTAAGGTAGAGCACCGCCAAAGGGCGACAATGGCGGCTCGCCGATCGCCCCAGAAATTGATGAAATGTGAACGACTCTTCCCCAGCGCTTCTGTTTCATCAAGGGGATCAGAATATTATTAATTGCAATCGAAATCCCGGCATTAAAATGCCATACTTTCTGCCATTGGCTTGCTTCTGCCAGCGGGTCTTTAACTCCCAATGCTCCGCCGACATTGTGGACTACGATATCAAAGCTAACAAATTGAGCTAGTAACGATTTAATTACAATTACTGTCTGATCGGGTTCTAAAAGATCTGCGTCAAGATAGCCATGGCCGGCTTTACTTCCACCAAGGTCAGCAATTAGTTGTTCAAGCCGGTCTTTCTGACGCGCCACACAGATTACCTTGCAGCCTTCATTTGCGAAGGCGCGAGCAGTGGCAGCTCCAATCCCACTGCTTCCGCCAGTAATTAATACTGTCTTGCCTGCAATTCCAAGATCCATTCCCGTATCAAGATAATTATGCTGACATTAGGCGAATCTTAGAATGCAACGGCCCGGATTGTCACTTCTTGTGAGGTCAATGCCCAAGTTAATGTCTGAGAAGGGAAGCACCCGCGATACAAGCTTGCTAAGATTCAGACTGCCTTCTTCGTGAAGCTGCAAATAAGTGGGGATGTCGCGATCTGGAATGCTGTCTCCACCATGGCTACCAGACACCGTTCGCTGCTGAAAAATAGCCAGTGGATCAACAGCGATTTTCATTCCCCGCGGAGGCCGGCCCACAAAGTAGCAATTCCCGGGCACAGCGGTGGTTTCTAATGCAGTTTCAATTGCCTTGGGATTCCCGGTATTAATCAATACCTTGCTTGCACCTTTTCCTCCGGTGATGCGCCAGACTTCGCTAACAACATCCTGTGTCTTTGGATTTACACAGTGAGTAGCCCCCAAGTCACGCGCAAGGGCAAGCGCTTTTTCACTAATGTCAACAGCAATTATTGCTCTGGGGTGCGCCAGCTTTAGGCCCTGCACAACACTAAGACCTACGCCTCCACAGCCGTAGACAAGTGCGGTGTCATACGGTTTTACTTGGGCCTGATTGATTACCGTCCCAACTCCGGTGGTGACGGCGCAACCCAGAAGGGCAGCCACCATCATGTCGCTTGTGTTTGGAACCACAGTAATCCGATTCTCGGAAACAACGGCGAGCTCATTAAACGTAGTGACCCAGCCCGCATTTAGTTTTCGACCGTTGGCATCATTATACTTAGGCGGAGATGAGTTTATGCCGTTTCCCTTCATCCAATGCAAGACCACCGTGTCACCAATCTTTGCTTTTGTCACTCCGGGCCCCGTATCAGCCACCGTGCCGGTGCCTTCATGGCCAAGAAGATGCGGTAAAAAGCGGTCTTCGCCATCGCTGCCTTCAATCTCCTCTAGTTGTTTGCCGCAAATACCGCTAAAACTCAATTTAACCAGAACTTGACCCACCGATAGCGGACCTTGAAACTCTACAACTTGAATAACTAACGGCGAATTGTTTTTTTCGAGAACAGCGGCCTGAAACTTTAAGGGGTATTTAATCATAAGGTGCCACCGATGTTGCACTAACTGCAATTTATGCCGCGCTTGTTATTCCGAAATCAACACTGGATTATACCATTGGCAGTGGCGTTAATGGCACATGTTGGTCAGCTCATTAGTGGGGGGCGTGTGATCAAGTAAAGGTGCGATCAAGTAGCTTCTTTATTTTCTCGACGTTCAGGTTCTGTGTCTTCGGAAGTATGTCTCCGGATGCAGCCATTAAATTACCTCGCCACTCAATTCCTGTTTCTTCGCACAGATCTCGAATTCGATCGAAGTAGGATTTTAGCGGTGAGCCTAGGTGGTATATTCCGTAGTGGCCGTCGTCCATGAGGCTAGTTAGAACGCCGACCAGATCCTCGAGACGAATGTAACTGCGACTTACGTTCTCAAACGCTTGCACTTGCTGGTTACTTCTGAGCTTGATAATTGCCTTATCGATGAAGGAATTAGACGCGCTATCGCCTAGCGCATGCACGTTACCAATTCTCAAAATATGAAATTTCTTAATTGTAGACTGGATAAGTGCTTCGCATTTATGCTTATAAGTGCCATAAAGCGTAATTGGGGAGGGTGAAGTGTTTTCAGTCGGATTTAAGGACGATCCGTCAAACACTTTATCGGTTGATAGGAAAATCAGATGGGTGGATAGCGGAAGATTCGCGACTATATGCCTTGTGCCTAAAAGATTGGTTTCTTCCCCAAGAATTGGGTTCACATTATTTCGTTTTGGAGAAGGCAGAGCAGCAAAATGAAATATTATGTCTGGCTGATGCACCTGTAGCAGATCGACCACTTGAAGGTTCGACCGAATGTCAGCTTGCACCCAGTTTGTTGGGCGGGATGTATTCGTAGAACTGAAATATGTCCCCACGGGAGCAAGGCGGTTCAAATGCCAATAAAGTGAGTTTCCGATGAAGCCGCTTGCCCCAGTAATCAAAATTTTAGGCGCATTCATTACTTTTGACTCTTTGGAGTCTCTATTTGTGCTCATCATTTTTGGACTTATGTACTCCTCCCCATGCCGGAATATCAAATTTACCGATTACTTTATTGCAGAGTTCATCAAAGGTGTAATGTGTAGGATTAGTATTCTTGTAAATTCGCGGAATACCATAGTAGTCTATGCGATTACGGACTTCGAGCCGATCAAAGAGAGTAAAACCCAATTCAATGAGTAACTCGTCGTAGTTAACCGAGTGACGAAGTGGTTTTAGAATGCCGCTATCACGGATGTAGAGGTACCCCCCAGGACGAAGCACCCTAGAGGTGTTTGCAATTAGCCACAAAATTCCAGCCGTACTTACTTCGTTTAACACCCAATTAGCTGTGACAAGATCTATATGATTGTCATCGACTAAACCGAAATGCCAAGATGGGATATGTTTTATAGTGTGCGCACTTTGCCTAAGCTTATTTGCAAGCTCACCAAAGTCCGGGAAAAAATTTTCAAGTTCAATTACATCAAAATATGTGGCACCTTTCGTAGTCAAAAACCTAAAGAAATCGCGTTGGATCGCGTAACTCATGGGAAATGCCTCCAGAGCATAAAAACATCCCTTAAGCCCGTGAAGGCTAGCAATCGCAGCGGTGCCTAGGCCAGGGCCGATGTCTAGGTGCATTGGGCTCCGGGGAAGTTCACTTGCTAGAGTTCTAACAGCCGAGTAGTCCTGAGTTCTAACGAGTGCGGTACAGCAAATGTAGTTTTCGTATTCGGAAATAGAACTTTCTAGAAATGGGAGAAAATAATGAAATGACTCGCGAATTGTTTCCTCGACGTGCTTTCGCATGTGGTCAAAATCCGTTGAAGTAATTTCTTTTGGGGTCAGGTATTGTTCGGAATGCAGGCTCAGATATTGTAGAAAAGCTTGTGCCCCACTGAGTAGTGTTGCCTTATTGTAGGATCCAATCTGTTCGGTGTCGACCCAAAGATATGGATTGCCTATACGGTGGTACCTTTGTCCGTATAGCCATCCTTGGTTGATTAGGGCGTTATTTAGGGAAGCCTCGATATGTTTCATAGGTAATCCTCTTTAGCGAGTGTCACGACAATTGGTTGCGTTTACTTTAATCTGATATCGGTTTGGGCGCTCAAGTAATGTTGTCCAGAAGTTTGTGGTGTCGCTGGAGGAATTGGCGCCCAATGTTGCATTGCAGCTCAAAGCCTGGCAAACCCGGCAGTGTTTCGCGCTCGGC
>OFRL01000888.1_pt1 | contig 11549 bp, 11 predicted proteins | sample 1543121 | NCBI WGS metagenome assembly OFRL01 (sample SAMN07774228, study PRJEB24372) | wastewater metagenome | isolation source: Lake Maggiore Cannobio | place: Italy: Cannobio | collected 2016-01
TTGCGGGTGGTTATATCGCAGAGAACTTGGGGCAGAGCCGCGACCAGGATTGGGCCTATGCCCAGCTCTGGCTGAACTTCTAAGTCGACCGCACAAGATAGCAGGCTCGGGACGAGACGATCGCTCGCCCAGCCGATACAAGAACGCCCCGCTGGGAGATCCCCAGCGGGGTTTCTTTTTGTCGTGTCGGTGGTTGCCGATGCGGCGGGGGGTCATTTATACTCCCCCGAGCGACGCGCCATCACCATCCCATTCCACGTATCGATCCGTGAACGATCTCATCACACAGCTCAGGGCCCAGTTCGGCTTGACGGCGTTTCGGCCTGGCCAGGAAGCGGTCATGCGCGCGGTGCTGGCGGGGCGTGACGTGATGACGGTCATGCCGACGGGGCAAGGAAAATCGCTGTGCTACCAGCTCCCAGCGACCCTGCTGCCGGGGTTGACCCTTGTGCTCTCGCCCCTCATCGCCTTAATGCAAGATCAGGTGGCCAGCCTCACGCAGCGCGGAGTCCATGCGGCGGCCTTTCATTCCGGTCTTACGGGGCCTGCCAAGCATCGGGTGATGCAGGACCTGCAGCAGCAGCGCCTGCAGCTGCTTTATCTAGCACCGGAACGGATGCAGCATGAGGCGTTTCTCCAGCATCTACGGGCCGTATGGGTCTCGCTGCTGGTGGTTGATGAAGCCCATTGCATCTCTCACTGGGGGCACGATTTCCGACCGGACTATCTCAAGATCGGCCGCCTCCGCCAGGACTTAACGAATCCTCCCTGTCTCGCCCTGACCGCGACCGCCACCACCCGCGTGCAACTCGATCTCTGTACGCGTCTCGCGCTCCGTGATCCGTTCACGTTAGTCATGGGGTTCCGCCGGCCCAATCTCGCCCTGTCCGTCCGTCTCTGTGCGTCCCGTGAGGAGAAGCGTGCGACGTTGGCGCAGCTGGTGCGGACGCGGGAGCAGGGGACGGGGCTCATCTATTGCGCGACGCGTCGGGCGGTCGAAGAGGTGGCGGCGTGGCTGGGCCAGACGCAGGCCTCGGTCGGCGCCTACCATGCCGGTCTTTCGGATGACGAGCGGCAGCGCGTGCATCACGACTTTCGTCGGGGGACGGTGAAGATTCTGGTGGCGACGAATGCCTTCGGCATGGGCATCGATAAGTCGGATGTGCGGCTGGTGGTGCACTTTGATATTCCCGGCAGTGTGGAGGCCTATTATCAAGAGGTGGGGCGGGCTGGGCGGGATGGACGGCCCGCCGCGTGCGTGTTGTTGTTTCATGAGCGGGATCTGGCCACGCAGGAGTATTTCATTCACCTGGCGGCCCAGGATCCCGACGGCGCGGATCGGGCTGCGAGGATGCGCACCCTCCTCCATGAGATGCGGGGATACGTGTCCACCTCGACCTGCCGGCAGCTCGCGATTCTCGAGTATTTCAGCGATGACGCCGGGCGGGCCGTGGGCCCCTGCGGCCTCTGCGATCGGTGTGTCGCCCCAATGCCGCACGCGCGGCCAGCGGTTTCCGATGAGGAGTCGGCGTCTGCCACGGCGGTTTTGGCGACGGTCTCCTGGTGCGGCGGACGGGTTGGGGTGAGCCGTATTGTCGAGGTGCTCCGAGGCAGCCGCGCAACCGCGCTCCTAGCTTTTGGCGGGGACCGCTGTCCAACGTACGGGATCTGCCGGGCGCATTCGAAGGCCTCGGTGACGCACCTCGTGAAGGGGCTGATCGAGTCAGGCTATCTGCAGGTCGACGGGGTGGAGTATCCGACGATTGATGTGACAAGCCACGGACGGGCGGTCTTGCAGGGGGCTGGCCCCGTTTCGCTGAACGTCGTGGAGGCGCGCCCGCGCAAGGCGCCGGCGCCGCCGCGCGCTCGTGCCCCGTCAGGGCCCGTGGCCGCCCGATCGCTCGGACCGGTGGACCCGCACGTGTTGGACCAGCTGAAGCAGCTCCGCACAGAGCTGGCCGAGGACGAAGCGGTTGCGCCGAGTGTGATCTTTCCGGATAAGACGTTGAAGGCCCTCGCCCGCCATCTGCCCACGACGCCGGCGGCGCTGTTAGATGTCCCAGGGATCGGTGCGCTGCAGGCGGAACGCTATGGCCGGCGGGTCTTAGCCGTGGTGAACGGGGCGCGATAGCGATCATGCGGTCTGCGTCAGGGCGGTTCGCTAGGTGAGTCCCCCCGCCTCTGCGAATCGCGCCTGCAGTTCCTCGTACGTCTTCGTCACAGGAAATTGCGGGAACTCCTTGGGCAGGTGGTCCGGGGGACAGAAGAAGAAGCCCGCGTGGGCCTCGCCTAACATGGCCGTATCGTTGTAGGCATCGCCTGCGGCGAGGACGTGAAAGTTGAGTGATTTAAATGCCGCCACGGCATGTTGCTTCTGGTTCGGCATCCGCATATGGAAGTTGATGATGCGGCCGGCGGGATCGAGCTCCAATTGGTTACAGAAGAGCGCAGGGAATCCCAGCTGCCGCATGAAAGGGGCGGCGAACTGATAGAAGGTGTCGGATAGGATGATGACCTGGCTGCGCGCGCGAATCCAGGCGATAAAGTCGATGGCCCCTTGCAGCGGGCCCATCGTATCGATGACCGTGTGGAGATCGTGGATGGTGAGCTTGTGCGCAGCCAGAATGGCCAGGCGCCGGGTCATCAAGGCATTGTAATCCGGCATCTCGCGGGTGGTGAGTTTCAATTCCTCGATGCCGGTCGTGCGCGCCACGTTGATCCAGATCTCCGGCACCAACACGCCTTCTAAATCTAAACAGACGAGAACGGGCTTGTGCATGCGCAGGGCTCCTTTGCGGTCATGGATCATACCAAGGTGATACGTACGAGATAGCAGACAATCGCGGGCCCGCGGCACGGCGCATCACGGACCCCTCTCATGGCTTCTGAAAGGCGTGGCTCAGAAAACGCCACATCTGGTCGAGGACCTGGTCTAAGAGCGACGAGCCGGGCCAGGTCTGTTGAGACTCCTCGTGATGCTGCTCGGCCCATTCGAGAGCCATGGGGAGCGGGATGAGTCGCGGGGGCGTGTTGGTTAAGGCGCCCCAGGCCAGCCCCAGAATGGACCCGATGCGCATCGAGACCGGCAGGGGCGTGACGGGATTCTGGACCAGATCCTGGCAGAGCTCCGCTGGCGAGGTGACGAGGAGTTCTCGGCAGGCGGCGGGGCGCGCCTCGTAAATCGAGCACAGTTCGTCCTCCAAATAGGGGCAGGGGATGCGTAAGGCATAGTATGACCGGTTGATCGGGTCGAGCGCGTCGTCGGAGATGGGCGTGGAGGCCTCCGCCACGTCGTGCAGCTGATGCCAGAGGTTCGCGCCTGTCAGCCGATCCTTTATCTCGCTGAGGCGGCTGCGCAGACGGGTGCGGCGATCGACCGGCCATTGCTCCACATACTCACGCAGCGCGAAGGCTTCTGGAGGCGAGAGGGGCACCAGCATACGACAGCAGGCGGCGCACCCCATTCTGCAGGAGATGGTCTGACCGGCGTCGATGGCCTGCTGGGCGTGCAGCTGTGCCGCTTCTTCGCCCAAGCGGCGAGCGACCGGGACGATCGCCGTGATGGGGATGAGTCCTATCGGCACATCGATAGCCGTAGTCAGCCGTCCAGCTGGGGTATTGAGCGCGACGTCAAATCGTTCGACCATGCTATCCCTTCGCCTGGTGCCATGTCCGTTGGCATCATAGAGAAGGGGTGCTGGGCGGGTCAACCGCGCACCTAGCTAGATTTTTCCCGCGAGCCAATAGATCACGTAGCCGGCCATTTCAGAGACCGCAGTGGTTGACTGCTGTACTGCCCCAGCGTTCGGCAGGAAGTCGAACAAATCCCGGTCGTTCAAGATCTCTTGCGGCCGATTCTGTGAGGCATAGTCGCAAGGGGCTGGCGTGACCCGGAAGCCTTGCTGGCGGAACAGCCCGACGGCACGTGGCAGATGGCTGGCGGAGCTCACAAGGAGAATCGAGGCGGGTCCGATGAGCCGTTTAGTCCTCGTCGCATTCTCATAGGTGTTGCGTGCGTCCGAGTCGAGCAGCAGGGCTGACTCGGGCATGCCAAGACGGACGGCCCAGCGTTTCATTTCGACTGCTTCCTGAGGGCCTGTATCGAAGACGCTGGCGTCTCCCCCTGACAGCACTACTGTCGGGGCATAGCCGTGCTGGTAGAGGTCCACTCCGCATGTGACGCGGTTCCTAGAAGCAGACGACGCTTCGGTAGCGGGCCGAAGTGAGCCCTTTGCCTGGACACCTCCCCCTAAGACGACGATCGCATCAAAGCGGTCGGAGGGTGTGAGCGGTGGCGGGTGATGCCAGGATTCGAGGGAGCCGATCAGCACACTCCCGACCAATGGAGTGGAGAGCAGTAGAAGGAGGAGGAGGGCGGAGAGGACGAGTCGCTTCAGCCACGTCAGGCGTGTCGGCGAGCGGGGGAGGAGGACGAGGACCGTGGCGGCGCTGAGGAGTAGGACCAGCCACGTGAGGGGATAGAGTCCGTACTTGACGAACTTAGCGAGCCCGAAGAAGAATGGGGTCAGGTCCATAGGGAGCCCTCAGTAGGAGACGACACCTCAAACGCAGCATACAGGGAATGCGCGGCATCACCAAGCAGAAAGAGGGGACGTGATGGCACAAGGTCGCCAGTATTGGCTGATGAAATCGGAGCCGCGCGTGTTTTCGATTGAGGATCTTGCGCGCGCGCCTCGACAGACGACGGGGTGGGACGGGGTGCGAAACTATCAGGCGCGCAACTTTATGCGCATGATGGCCGTCGGGGATCAGGTGCTATTTTACCATAGCAATGCGGCGCCGCCGGCTGTGGTGGGCAGTGCAGAGGTCGTGCGGACGGCCTACCCTGATGAGACGCAGTTCGATCCGACGGACCATCACTATGATCCCGCGAGTGTGCGTGCGGCCCCACGCTGGGAGATGGTGGACATTCGGTATCGTCAGACCTTTACGACCAGCCTGCCGCTCGACTGGCTGAGGCAGGAGCCTCGGTTGCACGCGATGGTCTTATTGCAAAAAGGGTCTCGCCTCTCGGTTCAGCCTGTGACGGCGGCGGCATGGGCTGTGGTGCTCAAGCTTGCGGGGGGTCGGAGTCGTTAGAGGAACAACGCGTGCCGTCCGATATTAGCACCGGTGGCCTGGTAGGTCGCGGCGCCGTCGAAGCATGCTTCTGTGGTACGCTGAATCTGGCGGAGTGACCGTCAGCATGATGCCTGTGCGTCCTAGGGAGAATGATCATGACGAATACGAGTCGGTGGTTCGCTCGCCTGGCTGGATTGATGGTCGTTGCAACCGGGCTGGGTGTGTTCGACGCTCTCCCTGCTGTACAGGCCTCATCGTCCGGGTCTGCCCCCCATGGCACCGTGACGATCGAGGGGATAACGGTTCCGAATATCGGTCCACTGCCGACATCGATTCCGACGCCTCCCACGAATTTGTCCTACAAAGCGAAAGTCGAACTGGGGAAGCAGCTGTACTTTGACGGGCGTTTGTCGAAGAGTGGCGCGATCTCCTGTGCCTTCTGTCATAACCCTGCGACCGGCTTTGCTGACCCGCGCCAAACGTCCATCGGGCACCAAGGTGGTCTCGGTGGGCGTCAGTCCCCCACAGTCTACAATACGGCCTTCAATCATTTGCAGTTCTGGGATGGACGTGCCCACTCGCTCGAGGAGCAGGTCCTCGGGCCGATCCAGAATCCGATTGAGATGGGCGAGACCCACGAGCATGTGGTCCAGAAGCTCCGTACGATCAAAGGGTACCAGCAGCAGTTCCGAGCCGTCTTCGGGACCGAGGTGAATCTGCAAGGGATCGCCGAGGCCATTGCCGCCTATGAGCGCACGGTCATCTCCACGAATTCGCCCTTTGATCAGTACGTGGCCGGGGAGACTCGCGCCATGGATCACGCTGCCGTGCGAGGGATGGCCCTGTTTACGGGCAAGGCCCGCTGTATCCTCTGCCATAACGGCCCGAACTTTACCGACAACCAGTTTCATAATCTTGGCGTGCCGCAAGTTGGGCCGTTGAAGGAAGATCTGGGTCGCTACTATGTCACCAAGGCGGCGCAGGATAAGGGCGCCTTCAAAACGCCGACGCTGCGGAGTCTGAGCGAGACCGCGCCCTATATGCATGACGGGGCGTTCAAGACTCCGGAAGACGTGGTAGATTTTTATAATACCGGTGGCGGTGCCAATCCGAATCTGAGTCCGCTCGTCAAGCCGCTCAATCTGACGTCGGAGGAGAAGGCGGATCTCGTGGCATTTCTCAAGGCGTTGACCGGGGAGTCGATTCCTTTTCAGTTCCCAAAAATTCCTTAAAACAGGTGAATCCTAATGGCTTAGCGCTGACATCCCACATAACAGAAAAGATTTCGAGGAGGAATCGTATGTCGAGAATAAAACTTATGACCGTTGTGCTATTGGCGCTAACCATCTCGCGAACTGGGTATGCCGCAGAAAGCAGTAAACCATCGGGGGATGCTGCCTATCAGCAAACCATCTCGAACCAATTCTGGTGGCCTGACAGGCTTGATCTGGCGCCTCTGCGGCAACACGCAGCTGAATCCAACCCCATGGGCCAACACTTTCAATACGCTCAGGAGTTCAACAAGCTCGACTTGAAGGCCGTGAAGAAAGACCTCAAGGAGTTAATGACCGCGTCGCAGGACTGGTGGCCTGCAGATTACGGTCACTATGGGCCGTTTTTCATCCGGATGGCCTGGCACAGTGCCGGCACCTACCGCGTGGCGGACGGTCGAGGCGGAGCCGGCGCCGGTCAACAGCGATTCGAGCCCTTGAACAGCTGGCCTGACAACGCCAACCTGGATAAGGCGCGCCGGTTGCTGTGGCCCATCAAACAGAAATACGGGAGTAAAATTTCATGGGCCGACTTGATGGTCCTGACGGGAAATGTCGCGATGGAATCGATGGGCTTCAAGACCTTCGGTTTTGGCGGCGGACGTGTGGACACCTGGGAAAGTGATTTGGTGTATTGGGGACCCGAGAAGAAATGGCTCGCGGATGAGCGATACAAGGGCGACAGAGAGTTGAGCCGCCCCCTTGGTGCGGTGCAGATGGGCCTGATTTACGTGAATCCTGAGGGACCAAACGGCAATCCGGATCCACTGGCGGCAGCAAAGGATATCCGGGAAACGTTCGGTCGCATGGCGATGAACGATGAAGAGACCGTCGCACTGATCGCGGGCGGCCACACCTTTGGTAAGGCCCATGGCCGTGGCCTTCCATCAAAATGTGTCGGGCCAGAGCCCGCAGCAGCAGCGACAGAGGAACAGGGGTTTGGCTGGAAAAATACCTGCCGCACCGGCAAGGGAGCAGATACGATTACGAGCGGGCTGGAGGGAGCCTGGTCGATCGACCCGACGCAGTGGACTAACCAATACTTTACGAACCTCTTCACCTTCGAGTGGGTGATGACCAAGAGCCCGGCCGGCGGCATCCAATGGGTTCCTAAGGATGGCCAGGCGGCGAAGCTAGTGCCCGATGCGCATGACAAGAATGTCCGGCATGCTCCGATGATGTTTACGACGGACCTCGCGCTGAAAGTTGATCCCAGTTATCAGAAGATCTCGAAACGCTTCCTTGAACACCCCAAGGAGTTTGAGCTCGCATTTGCCAAGGCCTGGTTCAAGCTCATACATCGTGATATGGGGCCTCGCGCACGTTATCTTGGCAACGAAGTGCCCCAGGAGGACTTGATCTGGCAAGATCCCATTCCTAAGGTCAATCACAAGCTGATCGGCGCGGGCGACATTGCAAGTTTGAAAAAGACCATCCTTGCGTCCGGATTGACGGTCCCGGAACTCGTTCGCACGGCCTGGGTGTCCGCTGCGTCCTTCCGCGGCACGGATAAGCGTGGCGGAGCCAACGGGGCGCGTGTTCGCCTTGCGCCCCAAAAGGACTGGCCGGTCAACAACCCGGAGGAACTGGCGAAGGTCCTCGCCCGCGTAGAGGGCCTTCAAAAAGACTTTAATAAGGCACGCACCGACGGAAAAGCCGTGTCACTGGCGGATCTGGTTGTCCTGGGTGGGGCGGCAGCGGTTGAGCAGGCGGCGAAGGCAGCCGGATACAGTGTGCAGGTCCCCTTTACACCGGGACGCATGGACGCATCACAGACGCAAACGGATGTGCCAGCGTTCGCGGTGCTGGAGCCAAAAGCCGATGGGTTCCGCAACTACTACGGTAATGGCAACGCACTGTCGCCGACCGCCATGCTCGTGGACCGGGCGAACCTGTTGACCTTGACCGTCCCCGAAATGACTGTGCTCGTCGGCGGCATGCGAGTGTTGAACGCCAATGCGGGGCAATCCAATCATGGTGTGTTTACGAACAAGCCCGGGACGTTGAGCAATGACTTTTTCGTCAACCTGCTCGACATGTCCACCAAGTGGCAGAAGTCATTGTTGTCTGAAGGGATTTACGAAGGTGTTGATCGGAAGACGAATACAGTCAAATGGACGGCGACATCCGTCGACCTCATTTTCGGTTCGCACTCTGAACTGCGCGCTGTTGCGGAAGTGTACGCGGCCGAAGATGGCACACAGAAGTTTGTTCGAGACTTTGTGACCGCATGGAACAAGGTGATGATGCTTGACCGCTATGATGTAATGTAGTCGTGCATAGACTTGGCCTGTCTGCCCGTCCAGGATTGCACGGGGAAGGATAAGTAGGAATAGAGGACGTAGAGAGGAGTTTTGGTGGGCCGTGTAGGGGTTGAACCTACGGCCCGCTGATTAAGAGTCAGCTGCTCTACCAACTGAGCTAACGGCCCACCGGGTCTGTCTCTCGCAGATATCGACGTGCGGCTACTGTACCTTGCCTGTTTGCTGGTGCGCCTGACAGGATTTGAACCTGTGGCCCTCAGCTCCGGAGGCTGATGCTCTATCCAGCTGAGCTACAGGCGCTCCCGCAACCAAGACTGCCAACAGTAGCATAGGGTTTTATCCTCTGTCTAGCCGGATATTGCAAACTCCTCAGGCATCGTTCTCGCCTTCCTCAGAGGCGCGACGTCACTAAAGCGCACGCCTCGCCTCTTCGCCCGCGGTGGACTTACCGAACGACTTTTTTGCGCATCCGACGCTGCCTTAAGGCAGACGAACCAGGATGGTATTGACGTGCGGTCAACGCGTATCCATCGTCTGCGAGTGCGGGTCCTTATCAGCTCCCTCTTGATGACGTTGGGCTAAGAACCCATAGGGCAGGAAGACTTCTTCTCCCGTTGCCCCGGTGGTTAGGCGAAGTCTGTCCAAGGCGGCTGATTCTTCCTGGATCAACCGGTCTTGCTCTGCTCGGAATGACGCGGGGAGTCGCCGGATCGGAATGAAGGTTTGCACCGTGCAGGCGCCCTGGGCCAGTCCGTCCCTTTCTGTTGGGATTCCCATCGATCGGCAGACCAGGGGACGGTGCGCATAGACGCTGCAGCCCCCGTTCGCCTCTAAGGCCGGGCAGGGATGTTGGTCAAATGCGGTGGCCACTCGGTCGATTTCTTGGTCTGACCACTCGTCGAGGAGTGTGGTCTGGGTCAGTCGAGGGAAAACGGTTTCCATCGCAACAATCTGTTTAATAGCACGTTGTTCGAGACGCTGGCGGTGGTCTGCTGGGAGGTTAGCCAGCCCCTCCTGAAGGACCTGAACGTCGAGGAGGGTGATGGGAAAGGGACCGATGCAGCAGCTGGTGCAGCCGAGCCGGCAAGGGACTTCACCCAGCAGGGCGGCGGTGGCTCGCTGGAACCAGTGCGCCGTCTTTTGATACAGGGGGGCAGGGGGAGGTGACGTTGGCCCGTTCACAGTCGCTCATTCCACTTTGGCGGAGCAGTCGATGATGAGATCGCCCTTGGGGGAATAAAAACCTTGGTTGTCGATCTGGACGATCCCATTGCACTGCTCTTGGTAGAATTCCAGGATCCATCCGTTGAAGTCGTAGCCCTCGTCGGTCATGTCGTTCAGGGGGAATCGAGTCGTGAGCACAAAGCGCGCGCGCGTGACATATTCGCGCACGAGTCCTGCCTCGATATCGTCGTGATGGGAGAGAATGTCGAGAAACTGAGTTTTTTCGGCGTCGAACACGTCTTGATAGGTGCCTCGATCTCGGACGCAGAATAGCTGAATCGGCTTCCGGTCACGCTCGTATCCGAGCGTCACCTGAACCCACGCCCATTCGTCCAGCATCGTGTCGTCCGTATCCGGCGGGGTGATCGGTGTTTGTCCGTGGGCCTTGAGGAACTCTAGGAGCAGCCGGAGCGGGGGAGAGTTTTCTTTTTGGCAAAACACGCGCGAATAGAGGAATGCCTCTTCTGGCGCGGCCTCAGACGGTTGGGCGGCTGAGGGCAGAATCGGTAGTTCTTTTCCCATGTTCACGACTCCGAGGATACGGCACCATGGCTTATACCGACGAGACCGATCGGTACTCTACGCTGGCGGGTCTCAAAACAGCAAGGGCGAGAAAAAATATTTCTATGCCAGACCGGTGTTTTTGGATTGACAGTGTTGAATGTCTTCGCTAGACTCCGCGTGAATTGGGCTCAATATTTGATAATGACTGGTCGTTGATGACGAGAGATTTAATGTGAGCAGCAGTAAGAGGAAGCGTTTGGGTTTTACCATTTTGTTTTTTTAAGGAGGGCTGGTGCATGGCTAAAGCAATGACGAAGTCGCAGATTGCGGATCATATGGCGCAGAAGACGGGGCTAACCAAGAAGGCCACGATTCAGATGATCGAGGACTTTGCGGCCTTGGCCTATAAAGAAGCGAAGAACGTCTTTGTGGTCCCTGGGATCGGCAAACTCGTCTTGGCGAACCGCAAGGCGCGTATGGGACGGAACCCGCAGACCGGTGAGCCCATCAAGATTCCAGCCAAGCGTGTCGTCAAATTCCGCGTGGCCAAAGCCGCCAAAGACGCGATCCTCGGCAAGAAGTAAGCGGAGGCTGTCCGGCGTCAATCGGACGAGATTCGCTGCATCCACCCTAGCAGGGCCGGCTTCCCGAGAGGGGCGCCGGCCCGCTCCGTTTCGGGCCTGACTACATCGAGGGCCCGAGCCCGCTGCCCCCCATCCCGTCGTGACCGACTAGCCTGATTGCATCACCGTCCTGCACCAGCGAGTCGTCGCTAGCAATTTTTTTATTAATGGTCACCAGCACTTTCTTCTCCCGGATGAGCTGGAGGAGGTGGCGCAATTGAATGCCCTGTCGTTGGATCACCTGGCGGACCGACATGGGGGAGGGCACCTCACAGGCGAGATCCCGTTCTCCATCGGCGGTTTGCAGCTGACCCATCAGCGAAATGGTAATCATGGTCTGATGCTCCTCATGTGCAATCGTAACCGCTCTCTGTGGGGCGTGGCCATGGGCCCGTTGACTCCCTCCCGGTGGCCATTGATAATGTCGGCCCATGCCCTCATTAGACATCCAGAATCCCGGGATGCCGGACTTGCAATTCGTCTTGTTCGTATCAGCCCTCTGCAACGCTGAGCTGACGATGATGAATGTGCCGGCTGAGCTTCGCGCGGCCCTCTTTAACCGTTGTTGGGCACTCATTCAT
>OFRL01000891.1_pt1 | contig 11523 bp, 13 predicted proteins | sample 1543121 | NCBI WGS metagenome assembly OFRL01 (sample SAMN07774228, study PRJEB24372) | wastewater metagenome | isolation source: Lake Maggiore Cannobio | place: Italy: Cannobio | collected 2016-01
CAGTTTCGAATGACTTAACGAACTCTGAGAGCTCGACCAATGTCATTTCCTTGAACTGACCCAATAGATCTTCTGTGCTGAGCTTTGCCATATTCGTTATTCCTTCTCTTCTGTTTCTGGAGTTGCTTCTGTAGTTACTTCTGTTGCTTCAGCTACAGGAGCTTCTGCTACATCTGTTGGTGTCTCAACTACTGCTTCTGCAGGAGCTTCGACTACTGCTTCGGCAGCTGGTGCTGCTTCTGCAACTGCTACTTCCACTGCTGCAGCGACTACTTCTTTTTCTGTAGCATTACTACCGTTTTCAGCGTGGTTTAATAAAGCAGCAATTACGCGCTTAGCTGGAGATTGTAATAATCCAATCACCTCGCCAATTAATTCATTCTTAGTCTTAATGTTTGTTAATGCTACTAATGAATGATCGCCTACAAAAATGTCACCATTAATGAAAGCTGCTTTTAAAGTAGGTCTATCCCCATTATTTACTTTTCTGAATGCGCTAATGATCACCGCTGGATCCTTAGGATTTTCAGAGAACATTAATGCAGTTACTTTGTTTAATGATTCAAACAAACCTGCATACTTCTCGCTGTCCAAACTTTCTAAGGCCTTACGAATCAAAGTGTTTTTAGCCACTTTCATCTCCACTTGCTTATTAAAACAAGTACGACGTAAATTAGAAATTTGTTCTACGCTCAAAGATTCTGTATCTGTGATATAGAAGTTATTATATTGATTAAACTTTTCTTTTAAAAGTACAATCACTTCATTTTTTTGATCTTTGGTCATAACTAATTTTATTTTGTTACCCGGGTCAATTCCTTACGGATCACCAGGATTAGTTCATTAATGATTTTGTTTCCACCGAAATGCCTGGGCTCATTGTTGAAGCCATGCTAACTCCTTTCAAATAAGTACCTTTTGAAGAAGATGGTTTTAATTTGATAATCGCATTCAATAATTCAGAACTGTTTTCTGAAATTTTTTCTGCAGAAAAAGATACACGACCTATTGAAGCATGCACGATACCTGCTTTGTCAACTTTGAAAGCGATCTTACCGCCTTTTACTTCGTTCACTGCAGCAGCTACATCGTTTGTAACCGTTCCTGTTTTTGGATTCGGCATTAAGTTACGAGGTCCTAGAACCTTACCTAATTTACCAATCTTTGGCATAACTGAAGGTGTAGCGATGATTACATCTACATCTACCCAACCGCCTTCAATTTTTGTTACAAACTCATCTAATCCAACATAATCAGCACCGGCTTCACGCGCAGCAGCTTCTTTATCTGGAGTACATAATACCAATACTTTTTTAGTACGACCTGTTCCATGAGGAAGAGATACTGTTCCGCGCACTTGTTGATCGGCTTTTTTAGGATCTACTCCTAAACGAATGTGTAAATCAACAGAGCTATCGAATTTTGTACAATTAATTTCTTTTACAAGTGTAGAAGCATCTTTAAGGGAATAAAATTTATTCTTATCCACCTTCGCTACCGCAACTTTTCTTTTTTTAGTCAATGACATGTTCATTAATATTTGTGGTGAATAAAATTAGTTTTCCCAAGGTGCTTTACCGTCAACAGTAATACCCATTGAGCGCGCTGTTCCAGCAACCATATTCATTGCACTGTTTAAAGTGAAGGCATTTAAATCCGCCATTTTATCTTTTGCAATAACTTCAACCTGTGCCCAAGTGACTTTACCCACTTTATCACGGTTACTTTCTTTAGAACCTTTTTGAATTTTCGCAGCTTCCATTAATTGAACAGGAGCTGGTGCAGTTTTGATAACGAAGTCAAAAGACTTGTCAGTATAAACTGTAATTAAAACAGGAACAACTTTTCCTTGTTTGTCTTGAGTTCTAGCATTGAATTGCTTACAGAACTCCATGATGTTTACCCCTTTAGAACCTAGGGCTGGACCTACTGGAGGTGCTGGATTTGCCTTTCCTCCGGCAATCTGGAGCTTTAGTCTTTTTGTAATTTTTTTAGCCATGGGATTAAATTTAAAGTTTAAAATGAAAAATTAAGAATAGAATACTAGATCTGCGAGACTTCCCCGAGAAGCGCGAGGTCAGCCTAGAGTACCCTAAATCTTCTTGATTTGCAAGAAGTCGAGCTCTACCGGGGTCTCGCGACCAAACATCGAAACAAGTACCCTGATCTTACCTCGTTCTGCGTCTACTTCAGACACTTTACCCTCGATCTCCTTGAATGGTCCATCGGTGATGATAACCGCGTCCCCTGGGACGAGATCGATGGCGTGCTTTATGGTCTGATTGTTCATCTTACCTAGGAGCTGATCAACTTCCTTCTTTTCAAGTGGTACGGGTGTGACACCTGAACCCACAAAACCTGTCACTCTCGGTGTATTGCGTACCACGTACCATGAATCGTCTGTTACGATCATGTCTACGAGAATGTACCCTGGATAAATTTTTGTGTCTTCCTCTACTCGCTTGCCACCTTTCACCTTTACTGTCTTTTCGGTTGGCACCAAGACATTAAAAATCTTGTCCTCCATACCAAGAGACTCAATACGCTGTTTTAGATTTCGTACCACTGCATTTTCATATCCAGCGTAAGTATGTATCGCATACCAATTTCGCTGTCCTTCGAGCTGTTGTTTTGACATGATTTTTATGAAATTAGCTTACTAAGTCCAATAGAAAAGATATAATCAAAAAAGCCGAGAAAAAAAGCTGTCACAATAGAGATAATCACCACGGCAATAGTATAGGAAATAGCCTGGCGCTTGGTCGGCCAGCTCACGTGGGTCAATTCGCCCTTTGTATCCTTGATATAATCAACAATTTGCATATGTTTTTTTATTAAAAAACCCCTTTCGGGGTAATATGGGTATAGAATACTCCCTTTTTAGTTGGTTGTCAACGGCTACGCAAAGCATCTAAAAAAGAGCGCGGATAAATTTCTACTGAAATTTTCCTCAAGTCTCGGCTCCCGTCCTGCGCCGTCTACAGGAACACATCATCTGCCGATGTGAAAGTCTCTTTTTTAGATGTGTTGCTTCGCGACAAGCCCCGATTTTCAGTAGAAAATCGGGGCTTGCTTAAATCAAAACTCACAAAAAAGATTCTACCGTATCTCGTACGTAATCGAAACACTTGAAGAAATCTTATTCTCCCCTACTGAGATTTCTGGGGCACTTCCACCCACACTCATAGCAGAATCCGCCATCATCGTCTTTGCATAGTATGGTCGAGGATAATCTCCACCTTCAGAGAAATTGACCACTCGCACAATAGACACACCTAGATCATCTGCGAGAACCTCTGCCTTCTCTTTTGCTTCCTTAATAGCCTTCTTGCGAGCTTCTGCTACAAAATCATCCTGCTTGTCCACAGTAAACTGAAGTCCGCTCAAGTTAGTCACATTAAGCTCACCGATACCTGCGAGAACAGTTCCAGCATCCTCAATCTTTCTTACTTTAACAGACACTGTCTGACTAACCTCGTATCCCTTAAATACCTGCTTGCCTCCCGCACAACCGTACTGAGTACATGGAGATGAAACATAATCATACTGTGGTGAAATGTTGTATCCAGTAGTTTGAATATCTTTTTCCGCTACACCACTTTTCTTTAGAAATTCTACCGCTTTGTTGGCTTTCTCAGTCGCCGCCTTTTGCGCTACAGGCACTGTTTTTGCAAGCTCGGTCACGGTGTATGTAAACGTAGCGATATCAGGCACTGCAAAAACCTCTGACTCACCAGTTACTGTAATCGTATTTGTCGCGCTCGTTCCGCTTCCCTCGAGAGTATATTTTCGATACTCATGCATGGTATTTACCAAAAGAAGAAAACAGACCAACACTCCAAAAACAGTCAAAATAACTCGAGCAGTCTTGCTCTGGAACATATTTGCAAGTGATTCATTCATAAAATATATGTTAAATTAATAATGGGTGTGCTCCACTGGTCTCATATCCAATATACGAAGCATTATAACAGAAGATGTACTAGGGGCAAAATTATTACAAAATAAAAAGTCTTAATCATTCCCCTATCATATCCAATAAATTTTCAAACAGTGACGCAACTGTCATCGCACCGACACCGCCCGGGACCGGACTGATGGCGGAAACAATTTTTGAAACAGATTCAAAGTCAACATCTCCCACAAGCTTCCTCTTGCCCACTTCTTCTTGAAGCCTGCCGTCACTTACTGTATTGATTCCTACATCAATCACCACCTGCCCTTCTCGGACAAAATCTTTGGTAATAAAGTGTGCACGACCTATCGCCACAATCAAAATATCCGCTCGGCGAGTTTCTTCTTCTAAATTTTTAGTGCCTCGATGACAAATAGTCACCGTTGCATTTCGATTTAAAAAAGCTAATGCGGTCGGCTTACCCACGAGTACCGAGCGCCCAACAATCACCACTTTCTTTCCTTCCACTGGAATCTGATAGCAATCCAGTAAAGACAATATCCCCCGAGTGGTCGCTGGTAACACTATTTCTGAGCCATCTTCCCACAGCTCCTGTGTATGTTTACTCGTCAGTCCATCAACGTCTTTTTTGGGATCAATGCTATCTATAATCGTGTGCTGATCGAGATGTGTCGGCAAAGGCAACTGCACAATAATACCGTGTACCGAGTGGTCCGCATTGTGTTTTTTAATTTGGGCTACCACTTCACTCGTGGTTACTTTTTCGGGAAGCACCTCGTGGAGCACACGAGCCCCAATCTTTTCTCCAAATGCTTTTTTAGCTTTTATATATGCATTCGAATCAGTCCGAGAGCCTATCTGGATTACAGTGAGAGCCGGCTGTACTGACAAAGTTTTTATTTTTGCCGAAAGTCTTTGTATCGTGGCATCTCGGAGAGAAATACCTTCTAAAATTTGTGCACTCATCGATATAGAGTAACATTTGCTGACATCACGCGTAACATTTACATCACAACTGTTTTGTGCTATTATTTTTCTCGGATGAAGCCTTCTTTTATATCCTTCGGATGTGTCATCACTGGGCTCATGCTTGTCTTGGTAGCCTTTATCAGCTTCTGTATCGCCGGGATTACAGGAGAAATGAAGGCATGGTGGGTTGCTGGTGCTAGCGCCCTAGTCGGAATACCTCTCTTTCTCACAGGAGAACACCTACGTTCAAGGGAATTGAACCGTCCACCAACAAAATAGCTGGTGGTTTTTTATTTAAGACTGTTCACTATTTTAAATACATCTCATACATCTATAGTACGCGGGCGTGTATTATGTATGTACATCAATAAATGAAACTCGTCTTGATAAACTCTATGAGAACTAGAGGAGCTAGTCTGACTAGTTCCTCTACCGAGAGTTAGTGAAATTTAACGGCTCAACAGGGCTATTTAGCCGTTAAATTGACTATATAGAGCCATTTAACTTTTTTATGTTTTGGAGTAAAAACGACCTATTTTAGCTCAGACGGGAACTCAGGTATCGGCACTTCCACTGTTTTTTTTACACTTCCAGTAACAGTCATAAAAGAAAGTGCTGTAGCGACTAAAGCAAGTCTTTTATCTGGTAGAAAAATCCCTGATCCGTACTTTCCATCCCCCACTACAGGATGCCCGATGTAGCCGAGCTGTGCCCTGATCTGATGTGAGCGACCAGTTTCTAGTTTGATTTTTAGTAATGAAAAATCTCCGGTGGTTTTTACTGTCTCATAGCGAAGTTCAGCATATTGAGCACCTCGAATTTCGGATTCGTAAACTGCGGTTTTATTATTTTGTTCGTTCTTGAGCAAAAAGTTTATGAGAGTGGCGGACTTTTTAGCTGGCACTCCCGCTACCCACGTATGATATATTTTTTCAACAGCATGAAGGCGAAACTGTTCCGAAAGTCGTGACGCGCCTTTGCTCGTCTTAGAAAAAATGATTACACCGGACACATTGCGGTCGAGTCGATGCACTAGTCCGAGAAAAACATTCCCTGGCTTATCATCACGGGTTTTAATAAATCTCTTTACTTGTTCCAAAAGACAATCTTCATTTGTATCGTCACCCTGCACCAAAACTCCCGACGGTTTGTCGACGACGATGACGTGATTATCTTCGTATAAAATCTCTAGTCGCATAGTAATTGAAATAAAAAGCTATCACAAGGATAGCACCTACACAAAAGACAAAATCCCTCTCTCAATCTCGGGAGTGAGCTTATTTTTTCCGAGAGTAAGGAACGGAATCAATTCCTCATACAAAACACGACCTCGGAGATCGACAATGTTCATCATCGCTGCTTGAGTAATCAGTGCCGTAGTCTGCACATCGATTTCCGTGCAAAGCTCTCTTTCATTTACACCCCCACCAACATAGAGGCCATGCACAAGCCGTTCCCAAGTGAGCTCAGCCTCACTATCTATATCACATATCTTGCTGAGTAAACGCGGAGGAAGCATGTCATCGGGTGCAAGAACATGCTCAAGGACAAAACGACGAACACCCTCAAAAATTACGCTCCAGTAACACATCGAACGAGAAAAGAGAGAGTCCTCCGAGGCCATGCGTGAGATGAGACCCCCATCTATATGCATTGCGCGCTCAACAGACCTGATCGGCCCACCGATCCCCTCTTGCACCAAAGCTCGCCTCATGTAGCGCGTAATCAAAGGATACTCGTGTGTTTTGCATAATGATTGCATGTCCGTGATCACACACTGCACAGGCTCATTGGGACGAATCATTCGCGCTATCGAAATAATCCTTTCCGCCACAAAGACCGGTGGATCAATTTGGATCAATTTGATTTTACCGTGATTAGGTTTTATACTCATAAGGTTTTTCCTCCGCAGGTGGTTCAAAGAATTCCAGGTACAAACATACCACAAAGACTAGAGAGACTCAAGGTTTACGATTTATGAGTCCGGAATGGGAACTAGACCCAAAATCGCTACGCGATTTTGGGTCTTTAGTATTCAATCCCCATTCGTGAATCATAAATCGTGCTTCTACCCCATCCTCCACCTCGCAAAAATACCACAAGGTAAAAGGCGCTGACCTTTTGATTCGGTTATCGCAAGCTCGCCCACTTCTATCGTTCCGCCTTTTTTTTCTACAATCGACGCAAGTGCATTTTTATATGAAATAGCTGAGTAGCCCGATGCGTATCCGTTGACCATAAAGAAAATCGGCTTGTCGGAGAGGAGCTGTGCACAGAGATCAAGTAGTCTGAGAAAATGTTCCTCGATTTTCCAAATCTCTTTATTTGCACCATGTCCAAAAGCCGGCGGGTCCATGATAATCGCATCATACTTTTTACCACGCTTTATCTCCCGTTCGACAAACACCTGCACATCTTCGAGAATCCAGCGTATCGGTGCATCACTAAGACCAGATGCTTCAGCATTTTCTCTTGCCCAAGTTATCGCAGATTTTGAACCGTCAACATGACACACTTTTGTCCCCACTTGTGCACAAGACAAAGACGCTCCACCCGTATATCCAAAAAGATTGAGTACATTTATTTCTCGAGTCGGCTCGTCTTTTTTGACACGGGCGATCACCTCTCGCATCCAGTACCAATTACTCGCCTGTTCAGGAAAAAGGCCAGTATGTTTAAAAGCGGTTGGTTTTATTATAAAAGTAAGGTCGGCGAAATTGATCTGCCATTTGTCAGGAATCGGCTTACGAATAGTCCACGAGGTCGCCTTGCCATCACGAGAAAAATAGGCGTCAGCTGCAGTCCACTCTTTTTCGGTCATCTGTTTGCGCCAGAGAGCTTGCGGATCTGGGCGTGACAAAACCACCTTCCCAAAGCGTTCGAGCTTTTCGCCTTCTCCGCTATCGAGTAGCTCGTAATCTAGAGAGGTAGTAATGGTCGCGATTTGGAGTTTTTGTTCCATATTAATTTACATACTATTATACACCTATTTAGTATTAAAGTCAATAGCTGGAAAAGCCCTTTGATACTGTCTTTCTTAGCTATTTTTAAACTTAATTCTTTTTCACATCAATAATCTCCCCGTCTCGCAAAGTCACTACCCGATCAGCATATTGAGTATACTCCTCTTCATGGGTCACCATGACGATGGTCTGACCTTCTTTATGGAGTGTGTGAAAAAGATTTATCACAAGTGTGGAACTCTCACTATCTAAATTAGCAGTCGGCTCATCTGCAAAAATAATTTTTGGATTACCGGCGATAGCACGCGCCACCGAGACTCGCTGTTGTTCCCCACCAGAAAGCTGACTCGGTAAATTTTTCCATTTGTCAGCAAGGCCGACTTTCCCTAGCGCATCTTTTGCGAGTGCAAGTGCTTCTTTTTTACTAAACCCTCTCATAAGAAGTGGCATCATGATATTTTCTGACGCGGTCAGTTCTGGCACAAGGGCATAATCCTGAAAAATATAGCCGAGCTCGTTTAGACGAAACTGGGTTCTCTCTCTATTCGACAAATTTTTTGTATTCACTTCCCCAATGCGAAGCTCTCCCGAAGTCGGTTGATCCAAAAGTCCAAGCTGATACAGTAAGGTGGATTTACCAGCACCAGAACGACCGATAATTGCGACAAATTCTCCCCCCGAAATATCCAGAGAAACACCTCGAAGGACTGTCTGGTCAGTGACCCCGTTGTGAAATGTTTTGACTAATTTTTTGGCGGAAATAATGTGCATATATTTTTAACGTCCTAAAATAGCATCGAGGGTGTTTTGCCGACTCACAATTTTTGCAGGAATATATCCAGCGATCACCGTCGCAACCAAAAGAGCAAACGCCCTCCACAATGTACCTGATACAGTCGCAACCAGGATACCATTACTAAAGGGAAAATTGATCGGATGAGCATCGATAAAAGGTATCAAAATGAAATAAAGCACCAAAATACCGATCACGGTACCAGTAACAGCATAAAAAAGTGATTGAATAATGTACGCCACTTCTATCGCAAAAGAATCGATACCGACACCTTTTAAAATACCGATATATTTTCGCCGTGTAATCGCATTGACGAAAATGACAATAAAGATTGTAATTGAAGCGACCACGAGGCCGACCGAGCCAATAATATCGCCGAGAAGCGCAAAAGCCTCCTTAATGTCCACTAGAAACTTTGGCTGAGCCTCGTTCCATGTGCGGATTTTTGCTTGTTTATTAAAACCTTCATCTATCAAAATCTGTTTCACCTGATTTACATAAATCTGATCTTTGAGCTTGATGGCGATTTCATCGACGTTGTAGTCCATACGGCCAATCATTCCCCGAAGCACGCGGTCAGTAATAAAAATCCGCTGATCCAGCTCACCAACTTTACTTTTAATAATACCTTTGATAGTCACCTCCTTACTATTTCCATTTACCACCAAACGAACTCTCGAGCCCAGACCAGCAGTTTTTAGATTTCGCAAACCAGGAGAATCAATCGGTGAATATTTGAAAAGTAAATTACCTCCGATCAAAATCTGATCTTCATCTCCAGCTTCTAGATACTCACCTTCCACTACCTTGCTCGATAGCATTGTGACCTCATTTTCCTTGACTGGATCTATGCCCGTGACGAGTCCGCTGGCATTATCCAGAATATCACCCTGACGAGTACGTTCTTTGTATCCAGCTTCGAGTCGGCCGCTTTCTACATATCTCGCTGTAACTGCTGATACTTCAGGCAAACCTTCAGCAAATTTTATGGTCTTGGTACTACCTTCGATGTATTTTTTTTCGAGAAGATTGGATAGAAAAATATCACTAGAGTAGTGTGTGCGATTTGATTTTACCGAGGATTCAATTAGACCTACTAGGATACCACTGACAACAACCAGGTTTAAAAATGTCAGGGTCATGACAAATACAATCAGGATATTTGTCCAAATGTTGGCTCGGCGAATCTGACGAATCGCCAAAAATATACCGACTGAGATTGATTTATAATTCATGTTTTCTATTTCGTAGCAAAAACCACCTCCTCTCCATCACTAAGTCCACTCAAAATCTCTTGCGCTCCATTTGAGGCTCTGATACCTGTTGTCACTTTCTTCTCTATAACCTCTTTATTATAGGATAGTACTCTCACATATTTACTTCCCTCTTTTTCAAATATAACCCGACTAGGCACAGACAAAACCCCAACACGAGGATTGTTTTTAATAACAATATTGGCTGTCATACCAGAACGAACTCGAGAATCTTTTTCAACAAACTGCAGAGTGACCTTGTATGTTGGAACACCATCTATAATGGTCTCCGCCGGGTCGACGAGTATGACTCGACTCGGGAAAAGTTCGTCCTTACCATACGCATCGAGAGTAATCTCCGCAATATTGCCTACAGAAACTTTTGGAATATCTGATTCAGGTACATTGACCTCGATATGAAATTCGGCCTCAGAAATAACCGAAACGGCAATAGTATTCGCGGAAAATATTTCTCCGACTTTTGCTTCCACATTAGTCACCACACCTTGTATAGGCGATACAATCGTAGTCTTTGCGAGTTGTGCTTGATAATTTTCTACCGTTGCAACCATTTGATCATACTTTGACTGCTGAGCACGGATCTGTTCAGGAGTACTACCTGACTGAATGAGGGCTAGGTCATTCTGCGCTAGTTCGAGAGCAACCTGTTGTGATTTTAGGCCCCCTTCTACCAAACTAACATTTTCAATGGCCGTGTTTATACCGGTGCGAGCAGTACTAATATCCGTCTTGTAGCCGTCTATCTCCGCCTGGGTGACTGATGTGTTTGGAGTCATTGCATTCACAGCAAGAGACATATTATCTAGAAAGTTTTTTACCAATGCAAGATTTTTCTTTGTATCGATAGTAACAGAGTCATTATTTTCACTAATTATAATATCAAGTGTTTTTTTCCAAGCAACCAAAGACTGCTCGATAATTGCCCTTTGCGACTCGATCATAGACTTTAGGCGAGAGTCCGATGTTTGTATATAAAAATCCGGTGAAGATGATCTAGGATTGATAAATAATTTCTCTGTACGATTGCGAATAGCGTCATCAGATCTTGTGTACGCATCCGATAGTGCATTTACAAGATCGCGTTCGGCCTCGACAAGTTCGATCTCGGCATTTTTGACTTTGGTTTCACTTACGGCAATTTCCTCTTTTCTTGGACCACGTACCAATTCATCTAAACGAGCCTTTTCAGCCAAAGCATTTGCCTGTGCACCTCTATACGAAGCAAGTAGCTCACCACTATCAACAGAAACCAGAGACATACCTGGAGAAACCTGGTTACCAACTTTTACATAGACCGAACTAACCCTTCCACCCTTCTCAAAGGCCAGATTAACACTATCAGCAGATTTTACACGACCAGAAACAACAACCTCTTCCGCCAAATTTACTCGATCCACCTTTACGGTAGCATAGAGTGCTCTATTACTCGACTTTGCATATATGGTTCCCAAAACCAGCATAGCGACAAACACGATAGCCCCAATTCCTATCCTGGTTTTAAAAATATTTTTTTTCATTAGAAATATTGTAGCATGTCCGAATGTATTTGACAAATGTATTATATTTTGTTATAATTGAATAATGAAGAATAAATATCTCGAGCAATAT
>OFRL01000896.1_pt1 | contig 11483 bp, 9 predicted proteins | sample 1543121 | NCBI WGS metagenome assembly OFRL01 (sample SAMN07774228, study PRJEB24372) | wastewater metagenome | isolation source: Lake Maggiore Cannobio | place: Italy: Cannobio | collected 2016-01
ATTGAAAAAGGGTTTGATGAACACACGGACCCGTGGTTTCCGGTTGTAACACACATAAATCCCTTAATAACCAATGCCATCGCGATCGAGAATGTCGCCCAGGGCGGAGTTCATACACTTCATGCACAAGAACCAGGCATGGTGGATTTCTACAAGCTGTCGTTCTTGTTGTTTGGTTTCCGGTACCAAAGCTTTCTATATTTTTACTTTCTCATTCTTGCTGTTGAATGCCTGCTGTTCTTTTTGCAATTTAGGAAGGACGGACTTCTAATTGCGCTAATGGTCATTTTCTTGACGGCCCATTACATTACGCTGACCGGTATACGGTTCCCAGGCAGCCAATTAGATGCCCCAACCAATAACCGCTTTTTGGCGGTACTTGCAATACTGCCGATGCTGCACATCTGTACGGTGGCACTTCAGAGAAAGCGCGTTGCTGCTCTTGGTGCTTTGGGTTTATTGGCACAGTCAGTGCTTGCCGCGTTTATATGGCAGTGCAGAAATACTGGCCTCTGGGTTCTGTTTCTGGCCGGGGCAGTGGCAGTTTATCTTGCCTTCAATTGGGCATTGGACATCAGGCGCGGGCGGCCCCAGTCTTCTGGGCAAAACAGTGCGCTGCGCAGCCGTTCGGTTGATCTGCTAGTGCGCACGTGGCCGATTTTGTTCGTATTTGTTTCGTTTGTGTTCGCATGGTGGATATATCGCGTGCGGCTGAGTGATTTGTACTTTAGCGAAAAAAACTCTCCCGAGCATACAATGTGGCAGCCTATGTTTCAAGGGCTGGCGTTGCATCCGGAGATTAGGTCGGCGTATGGCCTTGAAAAATCTGTGTTGGGCGCTCCGCCTTTGTATGGTGGTTCAAATTCAATTGTGAGCAAACTTAAAAAGATTTATTTCTCTTACACATTCCAGGGTCATGTGAGCGACAATTTCACCTTCGCATCTATTGCAAGGAAATATGAACGATCCGGTAGGTCCCCAAGCATTGTCTTCGGCCCAAATTATCGGAATGTTGACGGTGAGCCGATTATTGGCAAATTTGAGGAGTTTAATTTGCGCATTATGGAGCAAGAAGCGTTCGAATTGGTCAAGGAAGTTGTTATTCAGCATCCTAGAGCAGTACTGGCGCAAGTATTCTTAGCAAAGCCGGTGCTGTTTTCGTGGTATTACCTTACTTGTTACTTGCCGTTTAAGTACGAGTGTGCGTTTTGGGGGGGCACCAATTTGACATTGACTGAGCCTTTATCTCTGTTGATGATCATGATTAGTGTAGTATTTATTTGTGTGTTGGCAAGGCAAGCGCCCAAGGGGGATGTTGTCAGATGTTCGGTTCTGATTTTTGTTACGTTCATGTGTAGCGCAATACCTATTTTGGTGGGTTATCCTGAACCTTGGTTGATGGGCGATGCAGTGCTATGTTTGACCATGCTGGAGTTAATGATAGTGTTTGTGGCGGTGCGGTCAATTCTGGCTAGAGTCTCCACCATGATAAATTGGAAAGCGGCCGCGGCAGAGCCGTTAATTTGAAGGTGCGTCAACTGCTGAGTATTGCTTTTGACCTTCCATGGGTATTTGCGCTCTTGCAGAAACTAGGCGCTTCTACCGCATCGATATATGAGGATCTTATCCGCCGGCATCTGAGTGCACCACCCGGTACGCAAGGCTTGGATATCGGTTGCGGTATTGGGGCGCACCGCAAATTGTTTTGGGAGCAAAATTATCTCGGAGTTGACATCTCTGCGTCTCGCATTGAATTGGCAAGCCGGCGATACGGCGCGGTATTTGAAGTCATGGACGCTAGTAAATTGGACGTTCGCGACACCTCGGTCGATCTTACGCTTTGTGTTGCGACATTTCACCATGTGGATGCGAATACGGCAGCCACCATGGTTCAGGAGTCATGGCGCGTGCTCCGAGCCGGCGGGAGTGTTCACATAATCGAACCTGTGATTCCGTACGCCCCCAAGTCTTGGATGAAGCGCTGGGTATTTGCCAACGACGGCGGTCGGTTCCCGCGCACCGAACTTCAGTTGCGTGCGTTAGTGGAACGAGTGGCGCCGATCGCAGTGTCGGAACTTGTAGTGGGACGCTTGCATGATGTACTTTATCTGAGGTTGGACAAATCGTGAGCGACATAAGCAAGCGTTTGCCTGACAAGAACTGGGGAGTTGCCCGTGGTCGTATCTCGATTAAGGCCAATCTGGAGTAGTTATCTGTGTGGGGCTTGCAAGCGTAAAACAAGTACGCGGGCGGAGAATTGATGAAGAATTTCACCAGTTGTGCAAGCACACTGCTGTTATCGAGGCATACATGAGATTGACCGTTGTGGATTAGATTAAGATCGCTAAGCTTGGGGGTCGATATTGCCATATCGCATGTGAATCTACGCTCGTGTAAATGCATGCCGGCGAATACAAGTATTAGGGGTGGCCAAAATGCTTTATTTGTCCTTTGTTGGGCGCATTTTACGAGTAGATTTCAGTTGGCTGTGGAATTGGAGAACGTGGTTGTACCGTGTTGTTAGGTCAAAAGCTTCATTCGGATCGGCTGTTTTGGAGCAGGCAGACATCGGTTCACGGTGTGAATGCGAGTTACAGTTCAGGCATGTATCGACGTGGCATAAAAATGATCTTCCCGTGGGTTGGTTATTCGCGGCAGGTCGGGAGCGCTTGGGCTACCGGCTACCGTTTTCGCTGGAGCGCCCTAAATGGAAATTCCCATCACCGGGGCCTCCTGCACTGAATGAGGAGATGTAAGCTGAGCTAGTACCTTCTTCTACGCCTTCTCCGCGTTGATGACGAAGCCTAGCGGAAAGAAGTCGAAGGGAATTCCGTAGATCTTTTTTGCAATGATCCCAGAAGAGCGCAGGAGTTCTGGAAGCGTTTCACGCTCAAACAGATGCAAGTGCCAATCGTGTCGCATGCTGCGGCTAATAGATGAACCGAAGAGAAATCTAAAAAGACCAATTGCGTCAAGGGCGGATTTTACGGCGTCGATGAGGCGCTCATTGGGCACGGAGATGATCAGCTTCCCGCCGGAAGCAGAAAGGTTGGCCATCGCTCGCAGCGTTCTTTCGGGATGTTGCATATGCTCGAGCACTTCGGAGCAGAAGATCTTATCGAATGTTGTGCCTTCCAACTGTTTATCTACGGACTCGGCGTCCCCGCAGAAAATCCGCGCCCTACTCCCCAGTCGCTCCTGTGCTTCTTTGGCAAGGCGTGGCGAGATGTCGATACCCCAGAGTTCGCCGCGCAGGACGAGTTCGAGGATGTCCCCGGAGCCACATCCGACGTCGAGAATTTTGTCACTTTGAATAGGCTCAAGCAATGAGAGAATGCGACGCGTGCGCAGCTTTTCGATCCACCGCAACAGGAGATTGCTGCTGTGATGATAGCGCGTGGGATGATATTTTTCGATCATCCTCTCGTTCCATCGGATGAAATCTTCTTTGGTAGAAAAGCGTTTGGTCATGTAACGAATAAAACTGAGTGATTATGCTGGCGGGTATTGGGAGAAAGGCTGTACTGGAATATTACGCAGCCAAATTATCTGAATCTCTTTCTCTCAGTAAATTTCGATGTTTCCGGTCTCGCAGTCGATGCTCGAATACGGTTGTCGCAGAATGTTCTTTTTGCAGCACATTAGTGAAAGTGCGAAAGATTCTTTTTGGATAGGCAAGGTAACCCACCAAATAGTTTGCCAACATAAAAACAATTCGGTAAAAAGCCAATTCCCGCTCCCCGATGTTTGCGTTCACCGTCTTATGACTTAGGGTTGTGTAATCGCTGTTCAGGGAGGTGAGTGAAAAGAAATATGCGTCATTTAGCGTGACTTTTCCCTGCCGAACAAGATCTATAAAAATCTCTGAGCCCGGATATGGTGAGAAAATATTGATACTCACCTCATCAACGCCCCGCAGCGCCAGCCTGAGCCCGTACATAACTGTTGCAAAAACATCCCTGCGGGTTTCGTGTGGGAAACCAATAATCAAGTTTGTTCGCAAAACCAACCCGATCGCTTTAGCTTGCAGGACGGACTCAGTAAATTTCGGCAGCTTAATTCTTTTCTTGATGATGTCTGCTGTTCGCTGAGAGCCGGTTTCTGGAGCGTATACAAGGTAGTTGCAACCGGTTTGCTTTAGCAGCCCGAGCGTCTCAGCATCGAGGGCCTCACTTCTGGTTCCGGACGGCAGTGACCATTTGATTTGAATACCTTCACGAATTAGTGCATTGCAAAATTCAATCGTCCATTGTTTTCTGGTGATCGCTGTCAGGTCATAGAATTGCAAACTCGTAATTTGAAACTCATGTAAATAGTGCTTGATCTCGGAGATTACATCTTCAACATCCCGCAAAATATATCGGGTTGACCACATCTGAGGATTTGAGCAAAAGGTGCACTGGTACGGGCACCCGCGGGAAGCCATAAAGGGCATATCCCGCTTTGTCCATACACCGTATGATTTGCCGGCTTTCCAGAAGTTTTCCAGATACTCGGTTGACCATTTGGGCCATGGGATTTCATCTATCGTTTTTATACGCGTCATCTGAGACGGGTTGTGATATTCACCATCGGGTTTCAGGAATGCAACACTGGGTGCCAGCGTAGGATCGCCGTTATTACGAAGAATTTCAAGGAGTTCAAACAATGGATATTCGCCCTCGCCTCTGACGCAATAATTCAGCGCGGGACAATCACGCAAACTGAATTCGGGCAGGGCGGTGACATGTTCACCGCCTGCAATGATGATCGGGCGCGGGAAACGCAGTCGTATAGCATTTATTAGGTCGCGCGTCACCGGCCATTCACCTGAAAACATGGCTGAGACCCCAATCACATCTGTTTCCAAGGGTATTCTTGAAATTATCTCGTCAAACGTGAGGCCCTGAGCAATAAAACCTTCCCGTTGTTTCAATTTCCAAAATCGACCGATGCCTTCTCCAATCGCGTCGACCACCTGCGTGCGATACCCCTGCTTTTCCAAGAAAGCTGTCAGGTAGGCGAAAGCAATGCTTGGTGTGGCCTCATTATTAATAGCACCAGCCGATGAAACAATCGGTCCCCTGACAAACGTGACGTGAAGTTTGGGAGTGATATCTTGCTTGGTATTTATCCCCGATACAAGATTGATTGGTGCGTCTGATTTCATATTTCTTGTCCGGAACTTATTTTTGGCAACGCGGCCCGCGCCAGACTTGCTTGCTGTAAATTCCCCCGCAAGATATTACCACTATTTTTGAGCTGGATGTTGGGAAGCAGTAAATATCTTGTAATATGTGTTAACTTCTGTCCCACGGCGTGGAAGCGGACGATTAAGTAGCGAAACTTGCAGTCAAACACCTATCGAGTGTTCCATCTATGCATTAGCACCAGTCCGGTTATAGTTTTGGCGCGGGGTGCATTCTTCCAACTGGATGTTTCCCACTGACTCACGGTTATGCCCGGAATGCTCAACAGGAGTTCCGTATGCGCGTCCTAATAATGTCCGACATGGAAGGCGTCAGCGGCATTGTCACCTGGCAGCAGGTGAACGGCTCGCCTGACCCGATGTATCAGGAGGGGCGCCGGCTGTATACCGAGGAGATCAATGCCGCAGTGCGCGGCGCGAAGGCTGCTGGCGCAACAGAAATTGTCGCGGTCGATTGCCACGGCGCGGGTGGCGACTGGTCCTTCAACTCATTTGTACCGGAGCTGCTGCATCCGGATTGTGATTGGGTTGCGCACCATCCATGGTCGCGCTACACCGAGCTGCTTGAGCAGGGCTGCGATGCCTGCCTGCTGGTGGGCATGCACGCGCGCAACAACACGCCGGACGGCGTGCTGTGCCACACAATTTCCACCGTAAAGTGGCACAACCTCTGGTTCAACGACACGCTGGTTGGCGAGAGCGGCATCAATGCGGCGCTGTGCGGGCATTATGGCTGTCCGGTTGCGCTTGTCACGGGCGATGAAGCGGTTGTGCGCGAGTGCCGCGAGGTGCTTGGCGCTGGTTTTACGGGCGTGGCGGTCAAGCGCGGTTTGTCGCGCTATTCCGCGCGGCAGATACCGCCCGTGCGTGCGCGCCAGATGATTGAGGACGGCGCGCGCCATGCGCTTCAAAACTTATCGGCGGTGAAGCCGTATGTGCCGGCGCGCCCAACGAGTATCACCGTCGAGATTTCCACGGTGGACAAAACCTCCGAGTTTTTGGGCCGGCACGGCGTAGAAATTGTTGGCCACAACAAGGCAGTGAGCCGGGCGGACACTTGGCTGCAGGCCTGGGATCAGATTTGGCACTGGTAGTGCAGCCCACACCAATGCATTTCTGCGGCAGGGCTGCTTGCGGCTGGCTAAGAGTGCAGGGGCGCGCAGTTTTTTCACAGGCTGGGTTTGGTCTTACAGCAATGAAGCAAGCATGAAGGTTTACCTCGCTGGACCGCTCTTCTCGCAAGCAGAACGCGATTGGTTGAGCAGCATTGCTGCGCGCTTGCGTGCCGATGCAATCGAATGCTTTGTGCCGCACGAGGCATTTGCCGGCACGGAACCCGGCAGTGCAACTGCAGTGTTTGCCGATGACCTCGCGGGAATGCGTTCATGTGATCTTATGTTGGCATGGCTTGACGGGGCCATGGTAGATGATGGAACCGCTGCTGAAATCGGAATCTTCAGCGAGTGGGTACGGCGCGGTGAAAAGCTTGCAATCATTGGCTGCTGTACAGACCTGCGCCAGATCCGGCGGCGGAGCTTGGCAGAGCATGCGGGTTTGAATCTGTTTGTGGCGGGTGCAATCCAGAGCGCCGGCGTGCTGGTTTGGTCCATCGAAGCCGCAATTGCTGCGGTAAAAAAATTTGCGTAACCATCCCTGCTAAAAGCGGATTGTGCGGGTGAAATTGCATGCCCGCAAAACTGCGCACATCCTCAAACTCAACCGCAAAGACAACTGAATTTAGGCGGGCGCTGCGGCAGGCCATGCCGTCAATGGGCGTGCGCTCTGCCGCCCGCAACTCCAGCCGCATCGCGGTATCCTCCAAACCTATGCAAGTTGCACCCATGATCAAAGTTGACGGGCTGGTGAAGCGCTATCAAAAAGCGGAGCGCAACGCCGTGGATGGGGTCTCGTTTGATGTGGCGCCCGGCGAATTCTTCAGCCTGCTCGGCCCGAACGGTGCCGGCAAGACCACCACGATTTCTATCCTCACCACCACGCTGGCGGCCACCGGCGGGCGCGTAACCATTGATGGCCACGACCTGGCAAACGACGCGGCCGGCGTGCGGCGCAGCGCCGGTATTACATTTCAAACGCCGAGCCTGGACCGCAACCTTTCGGCTGAGGAGAATGTGCGCCTGCACGCCATCCTTTACGGCCTGTATCCGTGGCGGCCCACCTACCGCACCATGCCGGCTGCCTATCGCAAGCGCCTTGGTGAGTTGGCGGATGTGGTTGGGCTGGGCGCCGAAATTTTCAAGCCGGTGCGCACATACTCGGGCGGCATGCGCCGCAAGCTGGAAGTGGTGCGCAGCCTGATCCACCAGCCGCGCGTTTTGTTTTTGGATGAGCCATCCACCGGCCTTGATCCTGCCAGCCGGCGCGACCTGTGGGCTTATCTGCTTGAGATGCGCCGCACAGCCGACACGACGCTGTTTCTCACAACGCACTATCTGGCTGAGGCAGAGAATGCGGACCGCATCTGCGTTTTGTCACGCGGCCGCATCATTGCACTCGGAACCCCGGCGGCGGTTACCACGTCTTTGCTGGACCGCTATGTGCTGCTGGGTGCGGCAGATGCCCGCGCCTTGCGCACTGAGTTAAGCGGCAAGGGCATCGCCTGGCAGGAAAATGCAAACGGCAGCGCGTATGTGCGCGTGGCGGCCAATGAAAGCGACGTGCATGCGCTGCTCAAATCCATCGACACACCGCTCACGATGGTGCGCACGGTGCTGCCCACGCTTGAGGATGCGTACCTGGCGCTTGTGGAGCGCGATGAACTGGACCTCGGCGCAACCAGTGGGCCGGCCGGCATTGTGCTTGGACCACCCGCAGCGGCAAATGGGGATGGCAGCGCGGCGGTGAATGCGCGCGTGCAACCCGTGGCGGCTGCACGATGAGCATTACACACGAGCTCAACGCGCTGCTGGCAATCGCCTACCGCGATCTGCTCAAGTTCCTGCGCGACCGCTCCCGGCTGGTGGGCACGCTGGTGTTTCCGGCAGTATTCATCATAATTCTCGGCGGCGCTTTCGGCGCGGCCGCGCAGTCTGGCTACAAGTTCGAATTTCAAACCTTTATCTTCCTCGGCGTGTTTGCCCAAAACATGTGGTCGTCGGCCGCCACCGGAATTATTTCGCTGATTGAAGATCGCGAGAACGATTTCAGCCAGGCCATTTTTGTGGCGCCCCTCTCGCGCTACACCATTTTGGGCGGCAAAATCCTCGGCGAGTCGCTGGTGGCGTTGACGCAGGGCATCGTCATCTTTATCTTTGGGCTGGTGATCGGCGTGCACATCGCGCCCAGCCAGATGCTGGCGCTGATACCGGTTGCAATTCTCATCTGCCTGTATGGCGGTGCGTTTGGCCTGATTGTGATGGCCAATATGAACTCGCAGCGCGGCGCGCAGCAGGTATTCCCGTTTATTCTGCTGCCGCAGTTTTTTCTTGGCGGCGTCTTTACGCCAGTGGACAAATTCAGCCCCCTCCTCGCTTTCCTCTCCCGCATCAGCCCGCTGCGCTATGCGGTGGACCTGATGCGCGGTGTGTACTACGGTGGCGTTGAAGCCAGCGCCGGCGCGGTGCTTGCATCACAGCCGTTCAATCTGGCGGTGATGGCTGCGACTGGCAGCATCTTTGTGCTGATTGGCACAGCGCTGTTTGTGCGCAAGGAGCGCATGCGCTAAAGGGCTGCTGGCGCTGCGGTAAAAGTTGCGCCGGGAAGTTGATTGAGTGGGGAATTAGCGCAGCGCTTCGCCATGCGGCGCAGCCAACTGCGCTTGCGCAACTTTATGGCGGCGGGTTAGCGGCAGCCGCTATCAGTCCGGCAGCCGCTGGTGTTTTAGCGCGCGCTCTGTGTTACGAGGGCTGCAGGCTGGCTTGCGCAACCAAACGGCGGGGCGATTTCTGATTTTCAGGATCGAGGCGGCGCGTAACCAGAATTGTGATTGACGCAAAGCCGGCCGCAACCAGAAACGGAATCTCGTATCCCCAGAAGTTGAGCACGTAGCCGGTGGCCAGCGGTACTACAATCGCCGCCATGTGCTGCATCGTCAGGCCCATCGCCAGCGATGGCGCGATCTCCGCCGGCACCGCAATTTTGCGCAGGTACGTGGCTGCGCCGATGTTGGAGAGCGGCGCGATAAACATATAGATGACATAGCACGCGCACGCAACCACAACGTTGTTCACCAGCGCATAACCGGTGAGGCTGATGATGTAGCCGACGTTGACCCAGGCCAGCACCGGGCGCTCGCCGTGGCGGTCAATGAGGCGGCCGATGTGCGGGCCGGTGAGCATGCTGAGCGTGGTGGTGGAAATGAGCACGGCGGAAATTACTGGCACGCCCAGCCCAAAGTGATGCACGAGCACCCACAAGCCAAACGAAAACAAGATTTGCTGGCGCGCACCGTCAAGCAGATTAAGCAGGTAGTAGTAGCGGTAATCGCGCGTCAGCACAATCGGGTCGCGCAGCGCGGCGGCGCTGTCAAGCCGGCCATCCTTCAGGTTTGGAAACCCGAAGATGGCGATTGCCGCCACCAGCGCGCCGCAGCCGGCAAGTATGAACGCCGGCCTGAAGTCCAGCCAGGCAAACTGAAAGCCCGCAAAGATTAGCAGCATGGCCAGCAGCGCACCGGCGCTGCCAATGGCAGTGAGGCGCCCCAGAATGCTGCCGGCGCGCCCTTCGGTGGTCAGGCTCATGCCCAGTGCGTAGTTGGTTTGCAGGTAGGTGTGGTAGCCCATCGAGCTGAGAACCACCCATGGCGCCACCGTCCAGAAGTTCACGGAAAATCCAAAGCCAAAATAGCCGAAAGCCAAGAGCGCAAGGGCGGCGGCCGAAAGCTTTGGCAACGACACGCGATAGAGCGCCGCTGCCATAAAGATCAGCAGGAAGCCGGGGATCTCACGAATTGCGGTGATGTAGCCGAACTGCGGGCCGCTAAGTTTGAGCACCTTCTCAAAGTAGTTTGAGACGATGCTCTGTTGTGCGTTCAATGCAAAGCCAAACGCAAATGCGGCTATGGCGATCATGATCGCACCGCGCCCAACAGGCGAACGGCGCTCCTGCCAGACGCTTTGATACCAGGGTGGCTCGGCTTGCATGGGACTACACTAAATAATTGCGCGCGTGAAAATGCGTAATTGTTGGCTTATCAATTCTGGATGCGCACGGGAGTGCTCAGTATAAAGTACTTCAGGCCGCAGCGTGATGGCGTGCAGCGGATTGCTGGCTGCTGTGCATTGAAAATTGCGGTGGTGCAGCGCGTGGGAGGTTGCTAATTCCTGGTCGGCTACCGTGGGCGGCTTATGTGTTAACGTGGCAGCTGCACTGGTTCGCGGCTGCTGTTCTGCATGTTGCAACACTCTTCTAAATATCTGCGGCACCCCTATCTGCTGCTCACGCTGACGGCGTTGTTTTGGTCCGGCAATATTGTGCTGGGCCGCGCCATCCGCGCTGACGTGCCGCCGCTGGCGTTGGCGTTCTGGCGCTGGGTGGTGTCGCTGCTGCTCACGCTGCCTTTGGCGCTGCCGCATCTGCGCCGGCAATGGCCGCTGCTGCGGCGCGCCTGGAAGCCGGTTGTGGTGCTGGGCCTGCTGGGGGTTGGCACATACAACACCTTTGCGTACATTGCGCTGCAGTACACACCCGCCACAAACGTGGTGCTGCTGAACTCCGTCATACCCGTTGCCACTATTTCGCTGGCAGCCCTGTTTTTGAAGCAGCGGCTGCGGCGCGTGCAATGGGCTGGCGTGCTGCTTTCATTATCTGGTGTGGCTGCAATTGTGAGCCGCGGCGACTTTGCAGCGCTGGCAGGCATGCGCCTGAATGTTGGCGACTTGTGGATGTTGGGCGCTATTTTTGCATGGGCGGTTTACACGCTTGGGTTGCAATGGCGGCCGGAGGGCGTACACCCCATGCTGCTGCTGGCAGCGTTTGTTGTCGTGGGCCTGCTTGCGCTGGCACCCGCCTACGCGTGGGAAATTGCGCAGGGCCGCTTGATCCTCGTGAACAGCGGGGCGCTGGCCGCGATTGCCTACACCGGAGTCTTTCCGGGGTTCATCGGATACATTTTCTACAATCGTGCGGTGGGCGAAGTGGGTGCCAGCAAGGCCAGTTTGTTCATCCACCTCATGCCGGTGTTCGGCACCCTGCTGGCTGCATTATTTCTTGCGGAGATCCCGCGCCCATATCACTATGCCGGGATCGCCTTGATAATTTCTGGCATCTACCTGACGACGGCTGCAGCTCCGGGAGCAGCAGCATCGTAGGCTGCTCGCTTCCGCACTTTCTGCGTTCG
>OFRL01000899.1_pt1 | contig 11440 bp, 28 predicted proteins | sample 1543121 | NCBI WGS metagenome assembly OFRL01 (sample SAMN07774228, study PRJEB24372) | wastewater metagenome | isolation source: Lake Maggiore Cannobio | place: Italy: Cannobio | collected 2016-01
GGTTGCGAAGTAAAACTTATAGTTCTCCATTCCTTCAATGTCAGAAATCTTTTTTGTGGTGTCCTGAGACATATTAAAATTATTATACTTTTTTTATGTATAATGGAATTTTGGTAATTTTATGTGAATTTGAACACTTTTTTATATTAGTAATGTTTATATTATGAAAACTTATGAATGCTTATGAATGTTAGATCTTATAATCATAATACTTATAAATGCGTTTGAATGCTTATAAATGCAGATCCTTATAGCAAGTTTGGCCCGCATTCTATCAGATTTCGGAGCACTTGTCAACCCCACCCCCATAAAAATACTGTGAGACCCACACATAATCTCGACGAGACCTTGACAAATCTCATAATCTAGTCTAGAATACTCATAAGCACACAAAATCTAGTCGAGAACGCATATATACATACAACAATCTCGCGAGAACACACTTGCATCTCGTCGAGATATGTGCTATACTATAACCATCACACAATCTCGACGAGCTATGTACGACGACTACGATCTCGACTATACATACACAAACGACCACACAGATCTCGACGAGTATTATACATCTAGTCTAGACCTAGATGAGGATTACGCACGAGATTCACATGATTACGAATCACTTGCATATCGTCACTATGCATGATATAATCTAGATACACACACATACACAACGAGACTCCTATGATTGCCCAGAAGCGCCTTGTACGGGTTACATTAGATATTATGTGCTATGATGACCTAGACCTAGAAACAACCGACTGGAAGGACCTTCTAGACCTCGAAGGTGACGAAGATGTCTATGCTAGCATACGGGAACTCGAACCGTGGATGTAATGTGCCACTTTATTAATTGGCACAAACAAACTTCTATTAAAAAGACTGTTTATTATATTTTGGATTATGTTCTTTAATTAGATTATTTTCCTCTCTGAGGGCATAAAATCTATCTCCAAATATATTCAAAATCTTATAACGGTCAAATATCTTTGTTTTTTTATGCACTCTTATTCTATCAGATAAACTTTTAGTAATACCAATATATACTATTTGATTCTTATCGTATAGAGAATAGACATAAGTAGATCCAGGCAAACCATCACCATCTGATAGGGGTGTGCCTGTTTCTACTTTATTTTTTATTAATTGCTTTCTATTTCTTTTTTCTATTGCTTCTTTTCTTTGTTTAAACCACAATATAAAATCTTCATCATTTTCTAAGACTTTAGACATAGTTTTAATTATAACATCTTCAGTAACACTTCTTTCTATTTTACTTATCTTAGCATTAATTTTTGATAGTTGATTTTTGATATCTTTTTTTTGATTATACAAATCAGCAAGATCTTCATGTATATCCATAAGTCTTAAAAATGATCTAATAATATTTATAATGATGTGACAATTCTAGAACTGGCACAGCACCCCTTGCGGAATGGTGGGTGAGGGGTTATATTACATTCATACCTGAGAAACCCAGATGAGAACTACTCACCGCTTCCTTACATTTAAGGAGGCACTAGTGTTTCTGATGAATGAGTTGCAATTGAGTAATCAGGAGGCAACACACTTTATCTGGGACAATCAATTTACTATGGGAACTGACCGTGCAATTTGGATTACTATGCCAATCTGAGAACTGTCACAAGGGGGGTTGTGGTTCCCCCCAAAACCTGTTATTCTACATTCATACCTGAGACACCAAATGTCTAAACCGTTCATCATCTCAACATTCTCCAAAGATGTATCTGGTGAGTACTTCAACTATTTTGCCGATACTTATGAGGAAGCGGTGAAACTTGCCGAAGACTTTTATCTGCAGACCGGTCGGGTTGTGGCAGTTGAGAGAGTGGCACAGCACCCCTAGACTTCCTGCTCCAATCCTGTTATTCTACATTCATACCAAACAAATTCAAATGAAAATCATCTGCTCCAAACCTAATGCTAAGGGTGGATATCACGATGTTGGTGTGACTAACCGTAGGTTGACTGGTGATTACTCAACCGTTCGTAACTTCATTCGTTATGGTGTACCTAGTGACTTCTACGGTAACACTCTGCGGTTGGAAGTCTTCTACGGTGAGAATATCTATCGGGCACCAGATAAAGTGATGTACGTGACAGTCTAGGAACTGTCACAAGGGGGGTTGTGGTTCCCCCCAAAACCTGTTATTCTACATTCGTACTCAAGCAATTCACCAAATGACTATCACGATGACTGCCAACTACAAAGAAGTTCTTCAACCTGCAACCGTAGAGTTTATTGAGGAGAACTGTGTTGAGGGTGAGTATGATTTAGATGATGCTCTGAAGTTCATTGATGAGCACAATGAGTCAGACTTCGTTGCCTATTATGATGAGTACATTCGTGTTGGTGAGATTCTGGGTTATGATGTAGTTGATGCCTTTATTGAGTATCACGGTGATGTTTCGTATGTTGAGCACGTAGAAGATGCCTATCGTGGAGTGTATAGTTCCGAAGCAGAGTTTGCTGAAGAGTATTATAGTGATATTGGTGAAGTGGATGCCTTTCTTGTAGTAGATTGGGAGGCAACTTGGAAGTCTAGTCTGTATTATGATTTTGACTTCGTGGATGGTTATGTGTTTAGTTCTTCGTTCTAGAGTATAATTCAAGAGGAAAGAGTTTGCCTCCTTAAGTTAAAGTTACTCCTGTGGTGCCATCATAATCTAAAAGGTAGTGGGTTGACTGTGGGGAGGGTGTGGTGACCTTCCCCATTTTTTTATCAAAATCTAGTCGAGATACACACATCACATCTCGACGAGCTACATCACACTATCATACAATCTCGACGAGATACACACATACATCATACATCTAGTTACACACACATCGAGATACACATCATCTAGTTACATTACACACATATGCATCTAGATGTGTGTATGCGTTCTAGATGCGCCCACAGCACACATAGCCCGCCTAATGTGCTAGAATATGTGCGTCACCCCTACTCACCCCTTCCCGGACCATCTAGGTGTGCTTTAATATATTCTACTCTATACCCTTTCAGGGTATGCTTCGCATCTCTTTAAAGTATTAATTAAAGCTTAGAATCTTATCTTCAACGGGAACAAACCTATTCTACTCAAGAATATTAATCCTGTCAAGCCCCTATGTGCCAGTTTGTAAAGTGGCGCAAGACCCCTTGAGTTCCCCCTGATTCCGTGCCATACTACATTCGTGGTTGAGCAATTCTCTACACTAACTCCCACACCCCTAATGTTATGAAACTCTTCGTCACCAAATTCTACCAAACTCTGATTTTAAATGTTGCTACCATCGCCGCAATCGTTGTGGGAATTGTACAGTTTGCTGTTCGTGCTTACAAAGAAAACAACGGACCAGAAAAGGTTCGTAGGGTGATGCAAAATGTTCTGAAGTTCGTTGATACTATTGTGGGCAATCTTCAGTATCAATTGAACACTGGTGTGCCAGTTGAGAAGGTGGCACAGAGGCGCACCAAACGCTCCTGAACCCTGTTATTCTACATTCGTACCTGAGACACCGACCCGATGTTTGAAGAACTCTGGAGTGAGATTCAAGATGCCCCCGGTGAGATTTTTGACCTGCCCGAACTTCGTGAACTTGACGAAGAAAAGTTCAATCTAAATGACTACCTCAACTCCAACATTGATTACTGAAATGACTCCTTCAACTCTGAACTTCACTGGTGACGCTGTAACCTACCTGGGTTTGGTAGGTGTTATCAGCACCGCAATCATCGTGGTTTCGGTGTTTCGTTCCTACTTCAATTCTCCCCTGCGTAAGTGATGACCTACAAAGAACTTCTCAATCAGTTACAGCAACTCAACGAAGAACAACTCAATCAGGATGTTTGTATTTGGGATGAAGATAATGATGAGTATTATCAACAGGATGTTGATTTACTCTTTGTAGACAATACTCAAGATGTGCTTGATGTAGACCACCCTATCATTCGTTTCTGATGAAGTTTCAAATCACTGAAATTGAGTTTGATTTTGATGATGATTATGAAGAAGGATGGGAAGGTGATCCTATTTCCCAGCAACAGATTATTGATGAAACAATCGGTCAAATCTGGGATGCTGATGATGAGTATGATCTTGTAGATGAGATCACCTGTGCCACTGGTTGGTGCATCAAATCCCTTGATTATCGTCACATTCTCAACACTCACTAATGACCTACAACGTAGCACCAAACTTTAACTCTGAACGTGAAGAGTTTTTGTATGAACTTTGCCTCAAAAATCCTGACCTATTAGCAACAGTCATCACAGAATATATCACTCGATTGAGTGTGACTGATCTATCTGAACTTGACGACTTCCTCACTAACAACTTCGGAGACAACTAATGACACTTAACAAAGCACAATTCACCCAATTCGTAGAGAATTATGTTTCTGATATTGTAGAGGGTTTAGATGTAGACCAACTTTCAACTATTGCCTTTGACTTACTTGTTCGTGAGTATGAGACTTATACTGAAGAGCAAATTGTAGGTGAGGTTACAGAGATCTATGGTGAGGAGTTTGCCACAGAATTGTTAGAATCAGTATCTGATGTGACAGTCTGACTAGTGGCACACTGGGGGTTCCGCTGCCCCCTCCTACCCCTTATAATTGATTCATACCACGCAACCCCACCAATGCGCAAGATTGAAACCCTGATGAACGCTGCCATCACCAACGGCACCGATTTTCGCTCTGCTAATACTAACGTTGTGCAGGCAGATGGCATCGCTGTTGTATTGCTTCACGGCAACAAGATTGCTGAGGTTGGTGATAATTTCGTCCGCTTGTTTGATGGCGGTTGGCAGTCTAATACCACTAAGTCCCGCCTGAACGCTATTCTTCAAGTCCACGGACTTCCCGGTGAAGGTGTATTCCAGAAGAAAGGACAGTGGTTCCTGAATTATGCTGGAAGGTGTGCAATCCCGTTCTTCTCAGGTATGCGTTTGGCATAGAGTGCCACTCGGGGAACTGGCACACGGTTCCCCCCGAGACCCCTCCTGACCCCTTATAATAACAGTATGAAAAACACCCAAAAGCAAGAAGTTCGTTTGTTTATTCTCACTCAACTTAAGGAGATAAATGACTTACGGTGGAAACTTAGCGAACTTGCTGAGGATAATGGTATTGATCATTTGGAAGCAATGGAGTTTTTTGAGAATGAAGTAGAAAGGATCAACAAACTCTTCAACTATCCGGCAGAGCAACTTGAGGAGACTGTGTAATCGTATCCTGCTTCTATGAACTTTTTTCTGTAGTATTCTGCAATTGGTTTGAATGATTCAAGGTCTGAAGTTCCCCTAATGTTGTTTATAACTTTCAGACACCAACATAGATTATCCGGATGATTTGCTTCGTCCATCGTCATTCCTTTGATGTAACAAATTGCCAAAGGAATTTTGTGGTCTAACGACCTTTTTCGTGGGTCATTTGGATTGACAAATTGTTTTTCAACATCAGCGAATTTGATGCCAGTGTAATAACAATAGTCTTCTTCTTTTAGGACTGGTTTAGCATCCGATCTTGAATGTTTCACCTTTCCTATTCTGGTTCTGCTGTGTCTTTTTCTGATACTATCGCTTGCTAATCTAATCCATTCGTTCATTTCAATTTGAAACTCTGGATTCTCAAATGGGATTTTGTTTCTTTCTACTAAGTCCATAAGATTGCTGGGGTCCGTCTATTTTATTTATAACTGTGCCAGTTTTGGAAGTGGCACACACCTCCTTGCGGTTTCCTCCAATCCACGCCATACTAGGTTCATAAGCAAACAACCCCGATGAAAAACCTTCACCTTGAGCATCCTGAAGATAGCATTTTGACTGGAAATCTGGATTGTCTGAATTGGTTCGTTAATCCCGGTCATCTTTCTACAAAAATTGATGGAAGTCCTGCTATTGTTTGGGGCACGAATCCTGAGAATGGTAAGTTCTTTGTTGGCACCAAAAGTGTATTCAACAAAGTTAAAATCAAAATCTGTTACACTCAGGAAGATGTGTTTGCTCTGTATGGTGAGCAACCGGCACTGATTGAAATTCTATCTGCCTGCCTGAAGTATCTGCCCCGTACAGAGACAATCTATCAGGGAGACTTCATCGGGTTTGGTGGTTCTAATGAGTACACTCCTAACACCATCACTTATAAGTTTCCTGAGATTGTGCGGCAGACTATTATCATCGCCCCGCATACCTGCTATTATGCTGAGAGTGACATTCGTGATGCGGTTGCTATGCCTGACCGTGCCATCTGGAATGATAATGACTTCGTGAAGTTTGTCAAACCAGATACCTATATCCTTCACAATCAGGAGTCCTTCGCTGATGTTGAGGGAGTGGTAAAGTTTACCCGTGCCATGGCACTTGCTGTAAAGTTTGTTTCTGACAAGCAAGCAGCAAAGATTAAGAAACAACTCAATGCCTGTATTCGTGCCGGTGATGCTATCATTGCCCAAACGTTTGAGGATTTTGATTGTGACCCTAACCTGATTGGATTGTGGGCACTGGTGAAGTCAATCAAAGATGATTGTTTGTTCCTGTGCCGCAATTCTGGTCCCGCAGCATACATCAACGGAAACCGTATTGATGCTGAGGGTTATGTGATGACCAATGAGTTTGGTATGTTCAAACTGGTCAATCGTGAGGTCTTCAGTTATGCTAACTTCAATCACGGGAGGTTTCAGTGTGCCGCCTGAGGCACTGGCACACTCTGCCCCCAAAGGGCACCTCCCACCCCCTATAATTGATTCATACCACGCAACCCAACCGATGCGAATCGAAGTCCGCTACCAGACCCCCTACGGTGAGTGTGAGTGGCGCTCCCAGTGGTTCCCCACGCTGACGGAAGCGGAGAAGATGGTAGACTTCTACCGCTCCTGCGGTTCACCCTCCCACATCGCCCCCAGCAGTCTGGCACAGTTCGCCCACCTGGCATAGTGGCACATCGGGTGCCCCTGGCACCCTCTCCACCCCCTATAATTGATTCATACCACGCAACCCAAGCAAATGCAAATCACTAAAGTCTACGCTGTCATCGGTGGGTTTGATTATGAAGGTGAGGACTTCAAATCGCTCCGCTTGTTTGACTGCTTCAGCACTGCCAATGCTTACCTTGTATATCTTGAGGAGCAGGAGGGTTATGATTACTCCAAGATGGATGTTCGGGAGGTGAATATGGAATCTGCCCTGATGTGTGCCGCCTGAGGCACTGGCACACCGGGGGTCGCCTGAGACCCCTTCAACCCCTATAATTGATTCATACCACGCAACCCAAGCAAATGACCGCAACCTACCAGACCTGCCTGACCGATACCACCTACAACGGGTGGACCAATTATGAAACCTGGAACGTAGTTCTGTGGATTAACAATGACGAATCCGTCCAAGAATACATTCAGCAAAATGATGTCTGCTGCTATGAAGAACTGCTTGAATTGTTCTATGATTGTGGTTCTAAAGAGACTCCTGACGGTGTAAAGTGGAATGACCCTAAAGTCAATCGCGCTGAAATCAACGGCGACGTTTTCGACTTCTAAGTTACACTGAGAGGAATGAGATGCGCCTCTATAAAGACACTCACCGAAGGAAGAAACAAAAGCGGTTCTCAACTACTCCGACAACTAGAAGCGGAGACATGATGTTGAGGTAAAAACAATTACCGCGCCTTCATTTACACTGACCCCTGGGAGAATGACTCTAAACTTCTCCCGCACTTTCATTAACATTTTTCATTCTACATTATGTCCCGCGATGTCCTCCTTGCCCTCCTTGCTAAAGGTTCCAATGGTGAGCAAATTCTCCAAATTCTTGATTCAATTGCTGATGGGGTTTCTGATAGTGTCGATTCTGATTCCGCTGCTAATCCTACTCTGAGTGAGATTCAGTTCTGATACCTAACCAATTGCCAGACTGGCACAGGGGCACCGGGACCGGGACCCATGACCCTGTAGACTAAAGCATACCAAACGAACCGAGACCAAATGACCGCCTTCAACCCCTACGTCGCAACCCTGATTGAAATGGGATACGATGAGCAGGACTGCCGCAACGTTGCCGCCGCTGGTTTGGATGCCACGTATCCCCGGACCATCCACGGGCGGACCTTTCAAACCAAAGCAGAATACGATGAGGCACTGGCAGACTTCCTGAACGGAATCTGAGGGGTCTGCCCCCCGACCTGCTACAATACTATCAGTTCCACCGACACCGACCCGATGCTCATCTCCGAAGCGATTCTCCACCTCCAACACGTCGGGGTGGAGCGTATCGACCGCATCGCCAACCCCTATGGCACTCAGACCTGGAAGGTCACTCAGAACGGTGAGGAGTACATCTACACTGCCGATCTTGAGCGGTTAGTGTGGGCGCTTGAGGTCTCCAACGACTGGGAGGGGTGACAGTCGCGGGGGTGGCACACGCTGCCCCAGACCGCCGCCGATGACCCTGTAGACTAAAGCATACCAAACGAACCGAGACCAAATGACCCGCTACGATGTGATCTGCCCCTCCGCTCCCTGGGAGAATGAGACTACCGATGCCGACCGGGCGTGGGACCTGTGCCTCTCCCTCTCAGAGGAGTACGGGTACGCCCAGGTCCGCCAGAATGGGGTCATCATTGGAGAGTACACTGACGGGGGGGTCTGACCCCCGACCTGCTACAATACTATCAACCGCAACCCACCCGATGGCATCGCCAGTCAAGGTCCGTGACGCTCAACGCCAACTCTCCAAGGCAGGCGCCACCATCACCCCCGGCGGCAAGCATCTTAAGGTCACCCATCCCGCCACGGCAGCGACCTTTCACCTTCCCCATCACGGTGCCAAGGGACGCCCGACCCTATCACCGGGCATGACGCACGAATTCCACAAATTCCATTCCCTGCTGCTGGCGGCGCGGGATGCTGCCTGATTCTGTGGTATGATTCTCTCAGTTCACAAGCAACCCGACCCGATGACCTCAAACCTGAACCGTGCTCTGCTGACCTGGATTGACCCCAGCAACGGGCGCACCATCACGGTTATTGCCAATGATGACCTCCGCCAGTCGCCTGCTCAAATGCAACTCTGGGTTGATTCAATGAACCAGCAGCTGGTGACCTCTGGGGCATATGCCAACGGATCACGCTACCACCTAGGGTGAGCCCCTCTGGGGCACTTGACCGGTGCCCCCCCTATCCTGTAGAATTCCAAAGCAACCGACACCGACCCGATGATCTACTCCCCTTCCTACTCCGACCTCGTGATGGGCGCTGCCGATGAGTACGATGGCACCCTCTCCTGGCATACCGCCGTTCTGATTGCTGCCGGGCATTCGTGCCTTGACCAATTCCACATCGACTACGGCGTTCGCCCGTTCTGCGTTGATGCCGGTGAGTTTCTGGTTTGGTTAGGGTATTGACCCTATGGGGGCGGTTTGCCCGCCCCGTTCCATGGTATGATTCTCTCAGTTCCAAACCAACCAACCCCGATGATCTACACCGTCACCCGCCTGCCCCGCCGTGGTCCCCGTAAGGGTGAGACCTGGATTCGCGGTTCCCAATCTCATGGCACCGCTGGCGGTGTCCAGACCGTTCGTGCTGGCGATGGCGATCATACCCTTACGTCCCGTGGGCGCTCTCAGGGTTCGGGTGACCGTTGCACGGGCAGCGGACTGACCCTCAACAGCGTGGGCGGTATCGGTAAGGTGATGGTTGCCGACCTTGAGAAGGTGATGATTCGTGCCCGCGACCAATACCGCTCCGACCGTCGCGCCGCTGCCCTGGACAGGATATCGGGTCTCTGACCCCCGACCTGCTACAATACTATCAGTTCAATCAACCCAACCGACACCGATGGCACTCTTCTCACAAGCAACCGACCTCCAGACCCGTCAGACCGTATGGGTCTCCCGCAACGTTGCCAAGGGTCGCCCCCAACTCAACTCCCACCGTGATGACATCATCGGGCGGGGTATGGAGTCGGACGGTCTGCCCGCTGCCGAACTTGCCAACCTTCACACCCCGTTCGTGGGTTGGCAGGGTCCTGGGCATCAGCACTGGTGCAACCCCGAAGCAAAGCGCCTGACCTGGGTGGGGTGAGATTCGTGGGGGTGGGGTTCGTGCCCTGCCCCCGGTTCGTGGTATGATTCTCCCAGTTCACAAGCAACCCGACCCGATGAGCAACCCCCTGAATACCGTGATTATCTGGCAGGACGTACCGAGCACCGCCTGCTCTGAACTGCGCCTGCGTTTCCGGAAGCGCAATATCACCGTCTTCTGGCGGTCGGGTCACCTCAGCACTCATACCGTCCGCCGCCGTGATATGCTCCGCCTGCTCAACCCGCAGCAGAGCGTTGGGCAGTGGATCAACCGCTACGCCCTGGGGTGACCCTGGGCGTTCGTGTGGGGGCAGTCTGGACGTTCGTATTTGGACAGTGCCCCTGCCCCGTTGCCGGTGGGGCGCCGCCCCGTATGAAAACGCCTAACTACCCTAACCTACAACGGACCCGATTCGAGAGATAAATATAACTCTCGAATAAAAAAAATTTCCCCTAGTAAAAATTTCCGCCAGTATCTAAAAAAATAAATTATGAAATTATTTCCAACAAAATTTAATGGATATTATGTTTCCGAGGATGGAAAGATATGGGTAGAATTTAATAGATATACTGGAAAAAAAGATGTTTTAAGAGAAGTAAATCAACATCCAAGAGGTGGAGTAAAAAATGATAGATATATGTCTGTTAATATTTCAATAAAAGATGCAGATGGAAAAACTATCAAACAAATTTTGCATTATACTCATAGATTAATAGCAGAAACTCTTATATCAAATCCAAACAATTATAAAGAAATAGACCACATTGATGGAGATAAATTGAACAATCATGTAAGTAATTTGGAATGGTGTAACCGACTCCATAATATGAGATGGAGTACTCAAAAAAATGCAAAATATTTTAAAATAACAGATATCATTACTAATAACACATATGAAGGGGTAAATCTTCATAAATTTGTTAGGGAAAATTGGGAATGGATTTCAAAAAGAACAAAAATAACAGATATAGGAAAATATACTAGGAATTTATTGGGAAAATACAAAATAAATTCTCATGTAAATGGATTTATTCTTGAAAGATAAATTTTTCACTATATAAAAGTAAAATAAGGTTTTATAAACATTAAGATGAAAAAAAATTCCGGAGAAATTTTTGAGTCCCTGCAGATTGATTCAATTACGGGGCAATATTGTTTAATTATACCCGAACAAATTATTAATGAACTTTCTTGGTACGAGGATACTGAAATTAAATTATCCCTAGATGGTAAAGAACTAATTTTATCAGAGCGAGAGTAATTGACGAATTCTATATAATACTGTATGATAGTGAAGTAATTATTTTCAATTATGGCAAAAGGATTTACGGTTAAAGCACGTGCCCCAATGG
>OFRL01000901.1_pt1 | contig 11425 bp, 8 predicted proteins | sample 1543121 | NCBI WGS metagenome assembly OFRL01 (sample SAMN07774228, study PRJEB24372) | wastewater metagenome | isolation source: Lake Maggiore Cannobio | place: Italy: Cannobio | collected 2016-01
TTCACGCCCTGGACAACCCTGGCGGATTATCTGGAGCAGCTGGCGTGGCTGCGCACAAACGACCTGCTGGAGCACATTGATGCAGTGCAGCTGGGCATTCGCCTGCTGATCCCGCCGGGTTCGCTGCTGCTGCGCGAATTTGGCAATGCCGCCTGGCTGGGTGCGCTGGATGCAGAGAACTATTGCCATCCGTGGACGCATCCGGATGCGCGCATGGACGCGCTGTGCGCGCAGGTCTCTGCGTGCACCGCAGCCGCTGCGCGTACCGGCGAAGACGCACGCGCAACTTTTGCGGCAGTTGAGCAGCTGGCATACGGCGCTGCCGGCCGCATTGCGCCTGCACCCGGCCCGCGCCTGCGGCCACCGCCACCCGGCCTTACCGAAAGCTGGTTCTGCTGAGCAGAGCCGCTCTAGCCGTCCAGTTTGGCCGGCCTTCATAAAGTCACAACAGCGCGGTGGGCATTGTATATGCGCTGCCCGCCAACAATAAGGAGTGCCCATGCCTGAATCAACTTTGGTCCCCGCGGCTCAAAAATGCATTGCACTGGTTGCGCATGACAACAAAAAATCAGACTTGATGGAGTGGGCTGCCTTTAACCTTGGCGTGCTGCAGAACAATATGCTGCTGGCCACTGGCACCACCGGGCGCATGCTGCAGCGCGAGCTGCAGCTGCCCGTCACCTGCCTGCTCAGCGGCCCGCTGGGCGGGGACATGCAAGTTGGCGCCCGCATTGCCGAGGGTTCCGTGGATCTGCTGGTTTTCTTTTGGGACCCGCTGGAGCCGCAGCCGCATGACCCGGACGTAAAGGCGCTGCTGCGCATGGCGGTGGTTTGGAACATACCCATGGCCTGCAACCGTGCCACGGCTGACTTTTTGATTTCTTCGCCGCTGCTGCATTCCGCTTACAAGCGCCGCGTACCGGACTACAGCGCCCGCCGCCCTTGAACGCATAGCAGCGCGCAGCCCTGCCTGAGCTGGCGCTGGTGTTTCTGCGCCTGGGCAGCACTGCATTTGGCGGGCCAGCAGCGCACACAGCGCTGCTGCATCAGGAGCTGGTGGTGCAGCGCCAGTGGCTCAGCGAGGAGCAGTTCTTGGATCTGGTGAGCGCGGCCAACCTGATCCCCGGCCCCAACTCCACTGAGCTGGTGATTCATATTGGCTTGCAGCGCGCCGGCTATGCGGGCATGCTGGTGGCGGGTCTGTGTTTTATTGCGCCCGCCATGTTTTCTGTGCTGGCGCTGGCCGCTGCGCTGCTGCTGCCGGCAGTGGCTGCAGCCAGTGCGCTGCCCTTTGCGCTGCCGGTTCTGTTTCTGGTGTTCCTGAAAATTGGGGCGGTGCTGTACGGCATCGGCTATGTGCTGCTGGCGTTTTTGCGGGCGGACCTGGTGGTGCGGCTGGGCTGGATCACGGAGCGCCAGCTGCTGGATGCCGTGGCTGCCGGCCAGCTGACGCCCGGCCCGCTCTTTACCAGCGCCACTTTCATTGGTTACCTGTTGGGCGGCTTGCCGGGTGCACTGCTGGCCACGCTGGGCATCTTTTTGCCGGCGTTTATTTTTGTGCCGCTTGCGCAGCCACTGCTGCCGCTTGCGCAGCACGCAAGGCGCAGCGGGTTTGCTGGCCGGGGTGAATGCTGCTTCGCTTGGGCTGCTGGCTGCGGTGGCCGGGCAGCTGGCGTGGGGCTTGGCGGGCGATCCGGCGGGCGCGCTGCTGGGTGTGGCGGCGCTGCTGCTGCTTGTGCGAACGCGCATTCCCGCCAGCTGGCTGTTGCTGGGCGGCGCGCTGCTGGGTGTGCTGCGCGGCGCATTGTTGTAGGCTGTTGCGCCGGGGCTGGCAGCGCTCAGGCCGCCAGCATTTGGCCGCGGCACCACGAACTAACGCGCGGTGCATGCCCAAACTCGCAAACCAAATCACGCGGGTGATCGATGGACCACAGCGCCAGGTCGGCGCTTAAGCCGGCTCGCAGGCAGCCGGTTTCCAATTGCAGGCCCAGCGCGCGGGCGGCGTGGCGCGTAGCACCGGCCAGTGCTTCTTCTGCGCTCAGTCCAAACAACGTGCACGCCATGTGCAGCATCAGCAGCAGCGAAGTGCCGGGGCTGGTGCCGGGGTTGCAGTCGGAGGAGACCGCCATTGGCACGCCGGCTGCGCGCAAGGCGGCCACGGGCGGCTTGCGCGTTTCCTTGAGGCAGTAAAAGGCGCCGGGCAGCAGCACGGCTACGGTGCCGGCGCGTGCCATGGCTGCCACGGAGGCTGCGCTTGTGTATTCCATGTGGTCTGCGGAAAGGCCGCCGAACTCGGCCACCAGTGCTGCGCCGGAGAGATCGCTGAGCTGGTCGGCGTGCAGCTTGACCGGCAGGCCCAGGCCGCGCGCGGCCGCAAACACGCGCCGCGTTTGCGCCGGCGAAAATCCGATGCCCTCGCAAAAACCATCGACTGCGTCCGCCAAGCCGGCGGTGTGCACGGCCGGCAGCATCTCTGCGCACAGCAGCGAGATGTAATCATCGGCGCGGCCGGCGTACTCGGGAGGCAGCGCATGCGCGCCCAAAAATGTTGTGCACACGCGCACGCCGCAGGCAACGCCCAGCGCGCGCGCCACCTGCAGCTGGCGGATCTCAGTTGCCAGCTGCAGCCCGTAGCCGGATTTGATTTCAATACTGGTGACGCCGTCGCGGATGAGCGCGCGCAAGCGCGGCATGGCTGCCGCCTGCAGCTGCGCAGCGCTGGCTGCGCGTGTGGCATGCACAGTGGAGAGTATGCCGCCGCCCGCGCGCGCGATGTCTTCATAAGCAGCGCCCGCCCAGCGCATTTCAATTTCGTTGGCGCGGCTGCCGGCATATACCAGATGCGTGTGGCAATCAATCAGCCCGGGCGTCAGCCAGCCGCCCTGTCCGTCAACTTCTTGCGCGGCCTGCAGCGTTGGCGGCAGTGCGCTTTCAGGGCCCAGCCAGGCAATGCGCCCGGCGTGCACGGCCAGTGCGCCGGCGCGCACTTCGCCGTAGCCGGCAGCATCCGCCAGCGTGGCCAGCTGCACATTTCGAATCAGAAGGTCGGCTTGCATGCGGGGCGGATCTGGCTGTACGCGCGTCAGGGCTGCGCCCAAGATGGCAGCACGCTGCCGGCAAAGCGCGTAAAGCTGTCCGCATCAATCAGCGCTTCCACCGCCGCAATGTCTGGCGCAAAAAAGCGGTCCTGATCGTAGGCGGGCACGCGCGTGCGGATTGCTGCGTGCACTTGCTCCAGCGCCGCCGAACTGCGCAGTGGGCGGTGGAACTCAATGCCCTGCGCTGCAGCCAGCAGCTCGATGGCAATGATGTGGCGCACGTTCAGCGCCATGTCCGCCAGTTTGCGCGCGGCAAAGGTGGCCATGGACACATGGTCTTCCTGGTTTGCGCTGGTGGGCAGCGAGTCCACGCTGGCGGGATGCGCCAGCGTTTTGTTCTCGCTGGCGAGGGCGGCCGCAGTTACATGCGCAATCATGAAGCCGGAGTTCAGCCCGGCTGCGCTTACCAAAAATGGCGGCAGGCCGGAGATGGATGCATCAATCAGCAGCGCAATGCGCCGCTCAGAAAGTGCGCCGACTTCGGCAATTGCCAGCGCGAGCGTGTCCGCTGCAAATGCCACGGGCTCCGCATGAAAGTTCCCGCCAGACAGCACCTCGCCCGCACCGGAGGCGGGGTCCACAAAAATCAGCGGGTTGTCTGACACGGCATTGGCTTCCACCAGCAGCGTGCGCGCAGCATTGCGCATGAGCTCGAGGCAGGCGCCCATCACCTGCGGCTGGCAGCGCAGCGAGTACGGATCCTGCACGCGGTCATCGCCCTCGCGATGCGATGCCCGAATGGCGCTGCCCGCCAGCAGCTCGCGGTACAGGCGCGCCACATCAATTTGGGCAGCGTGCCCGCGCACGGCCTGGATGCGCGCGTCAAATGGCGCATCTGACCCCTTGGCTGCATCCACGCTGAGCGCGCCAGCCACCACTGCGGCGGCAAACACCTGCTCCGCGCGCAGCAAGCCCTTCAGGGCAATGCCCGTGGACACTTGCGTGCCGTTCAGCAGCGCAAGGCCTTCTTTGGCAGCAAGTTTTACGGGCTGGATGCCGGCTGCTTGCAGTGCCGGTGCTGCATCCATCGCAATTCCGCCCACGCGCACGGTCCCCTCGCCCATCAGCGGCAGCGTCAGGTGTGCCAGTGGTGCCAGGTCGCCTGAGGCGCCCACCGAGCCCTGGCACGGAATGCACGCCCAAATTTGCGCGTTGTACATGGCAAGCAGGGTGTCGATCACAACTTCGCGAATGCCGGAGTGGCCGCGCGCAAGCGACGCAATCTTGAGTGCGAGGATCAGGCGCACGGTATCGTCGTCCAGCAGTGCGCCAACGCCAACAGCGTGCGAGCGCACGAGGTTGGCCTGCAGCTGCTCGAGCTGCGCATCGGCAATTCTTATTTTTGCAAGCTTGCCAAAGCCGGTGTTGATGCCGTAAGCCGGCTCGCCTTTGGCAACGATAGCCTGCACTGCGCGGGCACTGGCTGCAATTGCGGCGCGGCAGTCTGCTTGCAGCGCCAGCGGCTGAAAGCGGCCGGCCATGGCGCGCAGGTCGGCGAGGGTGAGCTGTCCCGGATTAAGCGCCAGCATGCAGCAGCACTTTTTGACTAGCCTTGTGCCGGCAGCATCGGCAGCTTCAAGCCGTGCGCATGCGCCGTTTGCGCAGCCAGCTTGTAGCCGGCATCCGCATGGCGCACCACGCCCAGTGCCGGGTCATTCCACAGCACACGCAGCAGGCGCTCGTCCGCCGCTGCGCTGCCATCGCACACAATCACCACGCCCGAGTGCTGCGAATAGCCCATGCCGACTCCGCCGCCATGATGCAGGCTCACCCATGTGGCGCCGCCCGCCACGGCGGTCATGGCGTTCAGCAGCGGCCAGTCGCTCACTGCGTCAGAGCCATCGAGCATGCCTTCGGTTTCGCGGTTGGGGCTGGCCACAGAGCCGCAGTCCAGATGGTCGCGGCCAATCACCAGCGGCGCCTTAAGTTCGCCGGAGCGCACCATCGCGTTGAATGCCAGCGCAGCCGTGTGCCGTTCGCCAAGCCCCAGCCAGCAAATGCGCGCGGGCAGCCCCTGGAATGCAATCCGTTCGCGCGCCTGATCCAGCCACTGGTGCAGATGCGCGTTGTCCGGAAACAACTGCTTCACCTTCGCATCGGTCTTGTAAATATCCTCCGCATCACCGGAGAGCGCCACCCAGCGGAAGGGCCCCTTGCCTTCGCAGAAGAGCGGCCGGATGCACGCCGGCACAAAGCCGGGGATGTCGAACGCATTGGGCACGCCGTGATCCTTGGCAACCTGGCGGATGTTGTTGCCATAGTCGATAACCGGGACACCCATGTTTTGAAAGCTGAGCAGGGCACGCACATGCGTGGCACAGGCAGCGGCTGCAGCTTGGGAAAGCGCTGCCCGCTCGGCGGCGCTGCCATTGCGCGCTGCCTCCCATTGCTCCACCGTCCAGCCAATTGGCAGGTAGCCGTTAATTAAATCGTGCGCCGAAGTTTGGTCGGTGACTGCATGCGGGCGCGGCCCGCCGTTTTGCGCCGCTGCGGCCAGCTGCGGCAGCAGCTCCGCTGCGTTGCCCAGCACCGCCACTGATGTGGGCCGCGTGGCATCGCCCAAAATTTCAAGCGCCTCTTCCATGTTGCGCGCGCGGTGGTCCACGTAGCGCGTGCGCAGGCGCGCTTCAATGTTTGCAGCCTGGCACTCCACCACAATGCAATGCGCGCCGGCCATCACGGCTGCCAGCGGCTGCGCGCCGCCCATGCCGCCCAGCCCGGCCGTGAGGATCCACTTGCCCGCCCAATCGCCGCCGTAATGCTGGCGCCCCAGCTCCACAAAAGTTTCGTACGTGCCCTGCACAATCCCCTGCGTCCCAATATAAATCCACGAGCCGGCGGTCATCTGGCCGTACATCATCAAGCCCTTGCGGTCCAGCTCATGAAAGTGCTCCCACGTGGCCCACTTGGGAACGAGGTTGGAGTTGGCCAGCAGTACACGCGGCGCGTCTGCGTGCGTGCGCAGTACGGCCACCGGCTTGCCGCTCTGCACCAGCAGCGTTTCGTCTGCGTTCAGGTTGCGCAGTGCAGCCAGGATCGCATCATAGCTTTCCCAGTTGCGCGCCGCCTTGCCAAGGCCGCCGTACACCACCAGGTCCTGCGGGCGCTCGGCCACATCCGGATCCAGGTTGTTTTGCAGCATGCGGTAGGCCGCTTCAATCAGCCAGTTTTTGCAGGTGAGCGTGGTGCCGCGCGGCGCGCGCACCGGGCGCGGACCGCTGGTGGCTGTGTGTGCGCTGGCGGATTTGGCCATGGCTGCTGCTAGCTTTGTCCGCCGCGCGCACAGGCCGGCAACACGGCAGCCACCTGCAAACTGCCGATGGGGACGCGCAGTTGTTTTTCCATGCTTGTATTATCCATTGAAGTGCACAAATTGTTTTTGAGTCCGCCTTCAACAATTTCAAACTGGGCGCTCCGGTACAATGCTGCGCGCATGCAGTGGTGCTAAATATCATGAAGTTTCAAAAGTATCAGGCGCTTGGCAATGACTACCTGGTGCTGCAAGACGCAGCGTTGCCGCCAGCCCCGAGCCTTGTGCAGCAGTTGTGCCATCGCCAGTTGGGCGCCGGCGCGGACGGCGTGCTGTGGCCGGTGCCAACCGCCCCGGCCGGCGGCTTTGCAGTGCGCATCTTCAACCCCGATGGCTCAGAGGCTGAGACCAGTGGCAACGGCCTGCGCATTTTTGCGCGCTACCTGTGGGATTGCGGGCTGGTGTCCGGCGAGCCATTTGCAGTAACAACGCCGGCGGCAGTAGTGCAGTGCCGGGTGCTGGCCGGTGGCGCAGCCGTGCAGGTGCAGCTCGGGCGCGCCCGCTTTGACAGCAGCGCCATTCCTGTGGCTGGTGCAGCGCGTGCGGTTGTCAATGAGCCGCTGCAAGTGGCTGGCCGGCTGCTGCACATCACTGCGGTTAGCGTCGGCAATCCGCATTGCGTGGTGCCGCTGGCGCGCATCTCGCCCGCGCTGGTACGGCGCCTGGGTCCGCTGCTGGAGCGCCATGCGCTCTTCCCGCAGCGCACCAATGTGCAGCTGGTGCGTGTGCTTGATGCCCACCAAATTCAGATTGAGATTTGGGAACGCGGCGCCGGCTACACGCTGGCATCGGGCAGCAGCAGTTGCGCTGCGGCTGCGGCCTGCGTGCGCCTGGGTTTGTGCCAGTCCCCGCTGCAAGTGCGCATGCCGGGCGGGCTGCTGCAGGTGCAGGTGGCGCCGGATTACAGCGTTACGCTTGAGGGCCCAGCGCAAAAAGTTTACGAAGGGGTGGCTGCGGCAGAAGATCTAAGTCCCTAATGCGCGTAATTGATTGTTGGGCGCATCATAAATGCACCAGCGCGAACAACTGCAATAACAGTTAAACTTATTTTCGGTTTCCAAATCAAATGAGTACAACACCCGCCGTGGTGCATCTGCCGCCGCGCCTGTTTGTGGGCGCATGTTTGGCAGCCGCACTGGTGATTGCGGCGGCTGCGCGCAGCGGTGCCGCCATTCCAGTGTGGCTGCTGCCGGTCGAGGTCGGCGCCACCATCCTCAGTCTCTTTCTGCTCGGCTCCTTCACATACCAGTTGGAGAAGGGCGCACTTACCTACGGCATGAGCCTTGTGATGAGCGCAACTTTTGCGGGCAGCGCCTGGGCGCAGCAGGGCTTGCAGGGTGGATTCAGTTCTGCCGAGCTGCGCGGCTGGCTGGATGTGCTGCAGGCAGCCACAGCCACGCCAGCTGCTCTTTTCCACATTTTGGATGAGCTGATTCATCTGGACACGATGCTCTTCATCCTTGGGCTTGCCTTTTTTGTTGCGTGCATTGCACACACGCGCGTGCTGGAAGAGGCGGCATTTTATCTGCTGCGCCGCAATGCGGGCGCAGTGCTGCCCACAGTCATCGCCATTACAGCAGCGGTTGCAGCCGCCTCCGGCATCTTCAGCGGTGTTTCCATGATTGGGCTGGCCATCCGCACGCTGGTCATCATTTTGCTGCTGGCGCAGGCGCCGCCGCATCTGGTGCGCTATGCGGTCATCGTGTGCACCGCCGTCACCACCGTGTGCGGCATGTGGCTGGCGTATGGCGAGCCGCCAAACTTGATCATGAAAGCCAACCTGATTAATCCTGCCACCGGCATGCCGTACCTGACGGATGGTTTCTTTCTGCTGTACTGCCTGCCGGCCGCCGTGCTCACCTATGGCTGCGTGGCATGGAGTCTGCGGCAGGAAATAGGCGGCTTGCGGGTGGACCTTGCCAAGCTGGATGTGCTCGATGCGAACGCTGCCGCCGTGCGCTTTTTACAGGCGGCGCGCCACGGAGAGGTGCTGATGCCGGTGGAGTTTGCGGAGGCGCACGCGGCCGAGCTGGGCGCACACACCGCCGGTGTGGTGGAGCGCACGCGCACAGGCGAAGCGCTGGGTCTGGCGCTGGTGCACGCGGGCGTGGCGCAGCCGCTGCGCAAGCTGCTGCTTGGCCGCTTCATTGACTCCTCCTTGGCAGACGCGCTTGACCGGCACTATGTGCTGGAGAGCCAGCACCTGAGCCCCGGCTTGGATGAAGGCGAGGTGGTGATTGCGCGCGCGCTAGCGGCGCTGGACAAGCGCCGCATTGCAGCGCGCCGCACCGGCCTGCTGGCGGCGCTGCCCTTTGGCGTTCTGCTGGTGCTGCATGCCCTGAACCATAATCTACCGGTGTTCCTCGCTGCCTTTGCCGGTTTTGCCGTGGCGCTGGCGGCAATTTGGAATCTGCCCGAAATGCGCGCGGCCGCGCTGCGCGCCGGCTGGCTGGAGTTCAGTGAGTATTTATTTTTGCTGCCTTTGTTCTTTTCAATCTCACTGCTCACCCGTTCCGGATTCTTCGGTCAGTTTCAGCAGTTGATAGAAATCGGCAGCCGCACAATGGGGCCGGCCAGCATGGCGCTGGCGCAATTCTTTGGCAGCAGCGTGCTGTCCGCACTTTTGGACAACAATGTGGTTGCGGATTTTGCGGCGCGTGCCATTCAGGGGCTGCCGACGGCGCTGATCCTCTTGTTTTCCATGAGCCAGATTGCGGGCTACGCGCTGGGCGGCTGCTGGACGCACATCGGTTCGGCGCAATCGGTGGTGGCATATGCATTCATCCGGCGCGATCTGGACCCGCGCTTCGGCCCGCTGCAATACGTGCGCGCCGTCAGCCCGCTGCTGGCCATGATGGCGGTGGTGCTGACGCTTTACATTTGCGTCGTGGCCTACGTTACAAGCGGCAGCTAGCCGCCAACATCGCGCTTAATCGTCTTCGGCGGCGAGATCATCCGCGGGCTCGTCGGCATCGCCCAGCAGGGCAAGCGCCTGCGGCTCTGGCAGCTCCTCCACATTGCGCAGCTGCTTTGTGATGGCGCGGGTGCGCACCTCCGCTTTTTCCACAACGTTGGTTGCCTGCTGCAGTTTCTCGCGCACCTTCTGCAGCACATCGTTGTACTTTCCAAACTCGGTCTTCACCGCACCCAGCACCTGCCAGATCTCACTGGTGCGCTTTTCAATTGCCAGCGTGCGGAAACCCATTTGCAGCGCGTTGAGCAGCGCAGCCAGCGTGGTGGGGCCGGCCAGCACCACGCGGTGGTCGCGCTGCAGGCTCTCCACAATGTCCGGCACGCGCAGCACCTCCGCATACAAACCCTCCAGCGGCAAAAACAATACGGCGAAGTCCGTTGTGTGCGGCGGCTCGATGTACTTGTCCTTGATGGTGCGCGCTTCTTCGCGCACGCGCTGCTCAAGGGCTTTGCGCGCGGAGTCGGCTGCGGGCTTGTCGCCTTCGTCCAGCGCGCTGTTCAGGCGCTCATAATCCTCTTTGGGAAACTTGGCATCGATGGGCAGCCAGACCACATGTTGCGCATCGGCGGATTGGCCGGGCAGCCGGATGGCAAACTCCACGCGGTCCGCCGAACCCGGCTTGGTGGCCACGTTCTTTGCGTATTGCTCGGTGGTAAGCACTTGCTCCAGCAGCGCACTGAGCTGCATTTCACCCCAGGTGCCGCGCGTCTTCACATTTGAGAGCATGCGCTTCAAGTCACCCACGCCGCTGGCCAGTGCCTGCATTTCTCCCAGGCCTTGATGCACGCGCTCCAGCCGTTCACTCACCAGCTTGAAGCTCTCGCTCAGGCGCGTCTCCAGTGTGCTCTGCAGCTTTTCGTCCACCGTCATGCGCATCTGTTCCAGCCGGCCGGCGTTGTCCGTTTGCAGCTGCGTCAGCTTGGTCTCCACCGTCTGGCGCACGGCTTCCAGCTTCTCCTCATTGCTGTGCGCCAGCAGCGCCAGCTGCGCAGCCAGCTCTTCGCGCTGCGCCTTGGAGCTGTCTGTGCCCTGCTGCCGGATGCGGTCCAGATTTTCCGTGATGCCTTTGTGTTGGTCCTGCAGTACGCGCGCCAGCTCGGTGCGCAGCTGCGCAGTGCCTTTGCCGGCTTCGTCACGGTTGCGCACCAGCTCATCGCGCAGGCGCGCCTCAAATTTTTCCTGTTCCTTGGCGCCCGCGTCTATTTGGCGCAGCACATCGTCGGCGGGCGGGCTGCGGCGCTGGCGCATTGCCAGCAGTTGGAGCACAATCACAACGCTGGTTGCCGCCAGGAGCAGCGTGCCGATCAGAGTAGACATGGCGCCATTATCATACAAACACGGGGATCATGCGATACTTTTGCAATGCGCACCGGCCGCTGCTGTGTTTGGCTGGCAGCCGCCGGCCTGCTGGCTGCTGCCGGACTGCCGGCTGGCTGCGCGGCCTTCGAACCGCACAGCGTAATCGTGACCACAGCCAACGCCAACAGCTCCATTCAGCTGAACGCAGGCGACACGCTGCTGGTGCAGCTGGAGGGCAACCCAGGCACGGGCTACACCTGGGAGCGGATAGAACCGCTGGCAGGTGCGCTGCAATCGCTGGGAGAGCCGCAGTTTGCGCCCGATAAAAATCTGCCCGGCGCGCCCGGCCACTTTACACTGCGCTATGCGGCTGTGCCAGGCTCTGCCCAGCTGGAACTGGTTTATCACCGCGTGTGGGAGGCAGACACGCCGCCCGTCGCCACATTCTCGCTGGCGGTAGTTGTAAAGTAGGCGGCGCAGCGCGATTGCGCTGCGCGTCAGAGCGCTGCCAGCAGCGTTTGCATCCGGTGCCGGTAGGTGTGCTCTGCCAGCACGCGCGCATGCCCCTGGCGTGCAATGCGCTGGCGCGCTTCCGGGTCGGCCAGATACTCGCGCGCCACCGCGCCCGCTTCCTGCGGCGTTCGATACACCGCAACATCGTGCCCGGGCTCCAGCAGCGGCTCCATTTCCGGCACGTAATCCATCAACTGAAACGCGCCACAAGCCGGTACTTCAAATGCGCGC
>OFRL01000907.1_pt1 | contig 11346 bp, 11 predicted proteins | sample 1543121 | NCBI WGS metagenome assembly OFRL01 (sample SAMN07774228, study PRJEB24372) | wastewater metagenome | isolation source: Lake Maggiore Cannobio | place: Italy: Cannobio | collected 2016-01
CGCCATCTTTAAAAATTCCTACCGAAGTTCTATCGGTCGCAGTATCGATAACTAGAGTGCTCATAGATTTACGGCGCTCCAGCGATCGCCAAATTTAGAAACTTTGATAGTTCGCGCATCATCGCTTTTGCCGTATGCAATATCGAGAAGTAAATAATCTTCGCCTAACCGAAGCGCTACCTCAGCGCCCCATTCGATAACGGTGACTGCGCTTTCGCGTTGGGTTGATAAATCGAGATCATCAAATTCAAATGCGGAGCTCGGGCTTCCAAGCAAGCGATAGGCATCAACATGAATCAATGGGAGTTTGCCGTTGTGGACTCTGGAAATTACAAAAGTTGGCGAAGTTATTTGATCAAAACCTAACGCGCTACCAATACCTTGTGTGAGCGCTGTCTTTCCGGCGCCAAGTGGCCCTTGCAAAACGATTAAATCACCAGCTCGCAATTGCGCGCCAAGGGATGCGCCAAATTCGCGCATCGCTGCAGGAGAGGAAATATCAATCACTTGCGAAGGTTACCCAAATAGTGAAGGGGCCCAGTTTCCCAGGCCCCTTCGCATGATCGATTCGATTAAGTTCTACTACCCCTGGTTATAGAACTTAAGAAGTGGTGCTTTGAAGCCAGAGTCGTATGAAAGACCGCCAGCTTTGCGAAGTGTTGTAAGCAATTTTCCGCCAACAACTAGTTCTCCAGTATTAGCAGCTGCATAAGCTAAATCAGCAATTGCTAAGTTCTGAGCAGGAGTGGTGTTGCAATGGCCGGTGCCATTTGCACCTGCCGGGGTTGTATCAGGTGATCCGGTAGCTGTGTACTTAGAGTACTTAGCAGGAGTCTTCTGCCAGATACTCATGAACTTACTTGCTGGCTTTACATATGATCCACCAGCTAAGAATGCAGCTTTAGCTGCAGCGCGTGAAGCAGTTAATTGCTCTGCAGCACGATCTGCTAACCATTGCACATGACCTGCTGGGGTCGCATTATCTGCAACCGCAGCTAAGGTAATTGTTGGCACATTAATTTTTCCAGTATGTGACATCAATGCACGCATTTTGGCAATTGCAGCTGGGTTACCGACAACACGAGGTGCGGCTGGGTTGAGTGGGCTTAAGTAAGCCAACATTCCACTTGCTGCATCAAGGCCACTTAGCGCAGAACCATAGGTATAAAGATCGCTACCTAAACGAGCCGCGTAATCAGTCTTTGTGTTATCAAATACTGTGCCACCACTTTGCAATTCGACATCATAAGTTGCCATGACGCCCAAAATTGCTGCACTTGCAATATTTTCTAAAGTTCCAAGCGCTGGTGAGATTGCAGATGCATATGAAACATATGCAGTTGCAGTTGGATCGCCAGGACCAGTTGAGTTATCAAAGTGCGCGCTCTGTGTTGAAACTCCAGACATCACGCCGACTAATACAAGTGCGGAGCGAGATGGAATTGCCTTTAGAGAAGCTGGCACTGTTGAAGTTGCTGGCCATGCTGGCGCAGTTGGGTTTGCGGAAATTGCAGCTTGTAAAGTTCCAAGAACTGTAAGAACTTTTACGATATCGCCCATTGCTTGCGCGTAACCCGCAGCACCAGCCGCATAATTGCTACCTACAATTGTTGGATCGAAGAAAGTCTTCAAGCCCCATAGGGCATCGCCAGCCATAGTTAATGCAGCTTCTACCGAACCGGCAGCCATACAAAGTGGCGCCGCAGCATTAACCAGAGTTGGATACTTTTCAGCGAGTGCTTGAGTTATAAATCCACCAAGTGATTCGCCCCAAGCAACTACCTTGGTTACTTTTGGAAATTGCTTTTTAATGATTGCAATTAACTCGACGTTGGTCTTTAAACCGCTATCGACGTTCCAACCTTGACGAGCAAAACCAGAACCCGCAACTGCATATCCTTTACCTAACATCGAGGTTGCAACCTGAGTAATTTCTGCCACAGTGCGACCAGGAGCTGGTTGTGGCGTGTTAGTTACGGTGTAGCCACCAACTACTGGAATTCCAGCAGGAATATCAACAAAGTGTCGGTATCCATGCGAGAAGAGAAATAGCGTGCCGGTAAATCTTGCTGGCACTTGTACAACATAAGGTGCGCCATCGGATGTTGCGCCTACGCATTGCGTAATTACAACTAGGTTGGTACAACTTGGATCTGCTGCACGAGCCGCGCTTGGAAGCGCGACCATCGTCATAGTAACTAGCGAAGTCGATGCCAAGAAGGCAATGACTTTATTTTTCTTGCTCATTAGATTTTTCATGAGTTACTTGGTAATCCTTTCGCTGGCATTGGCAGACGCTTCTGTTCAGTCTTTACAACTGGACCAGCTGCTGAATCGGTGGTGTACATGGTGTACTTACCATCTACTGACTTAAGTTCACCAGCAAGGTTGTACTTACCAAACCAGAATCCAGTTTGGCCAACGTGGCTAGTTTTTGAGTATCCAAGAGCTGAATAACCAGCAGATGCAAATGTTGAGCCCTTCTTTTCAATCGCTGCGATTAGCGATTTACGAGTTGGATTTGTACCAGCAGCACGAAGTGCTTGCACGATTAATAGTCCTTCGCTCATGCCAACCATTACGTTGTTATCGAAGACAGCGCCGGCGTTGTAAGTAGTGTTGATTTCCCGGAATTGTTTTACATATTCATCCGTCAAATCAGCTGAATCAGGGGCCCAAGAAGCACCGATTGCGCCATTCATAAGCGCAGTAGCTTGTGGGTTATTTAGCGTGGCTTTGATGGTTGTGACATCCGAACCAACTGAACCAAGGATCCATTGTGGTTTGTAGCCACCAGCAGCGGCAACGCCGAGTGCGATTGCGTTAGCGGTACCTACACCGAATAGCACAACAACTTCACATTTAGCAGTAGCAAATTTACCGATCCAAGTTTGACCGGTAGCTGAGCTCTGGGTACCTGAAACATATTTAACAGTTTCAGTGAAGGTTACGCCACCAGTTTTGAAACCTGCAGCAGCATCAGCACCAAAGTCATCGTTCTGGAGCAGTACGCAAGTTTTTGCAGTTGGCAGGTTTTCTTTCAAATACGCTGCAATGGCTTTTGCTTCCATTGCATACGAAGGAAATAGTGCGAAAGTTGTTGGGAATTTCTTCTTATCCGCAAACCCGCTATATCCAGTATTTACAAAAAGACTTGGTACGCCGCGGCTAGCAATTTGTACTTTGCTTGCAACCGCTAAATTATTTGCAGTTCCGAGCGCGCCAACAATTGCCATTACTTTATCTTTCAAAATTAATTCGTTGGTCATGTTAATGGCTTCTTGTGGAATGTACTTGTCATCTTTAATGATCAAGTTAATCTTGCGGCCATTTACGCCACCATTAGCATTTACATACGCGAAATATGCTTTCATGGCTGGCGCGACTTTGCTATATCCAGTTGCGGCTGGGCCGGTCAGGGGCACAGTAATGCCGAGTTTTATCTCGCTGCTGCTCACTCCAACTTCGGCATGTGCCGGAATCGCAGATATCAGCAGCGCGCTGGTTGCAATGGCCGCAGTTGTTACTACACCGAGCCCTTTGCGTTTTGAACCGATCATGTATTTCCTTTCATCGAGGGGTTTACTGCTTCCGTGCTTTATGTTTACGTATCTGTTCTGCTGGGCCGTTTGGAGTAAACAGCACCGTCAAAATCAATAACGTACTCATTATCAAGCCCGGCAAATTTGAGGTTACGCGTTCAGTATCGCCAAGTCGATGTGCAATGACACTGGCCAACTCTGGAATCGCAACCAGAACTACAGCCCCAAGCATGCTACCTGCGAGGCTAGTTACGCCAGATAGAACCGCCCCTGTTACGAGCGCAAACGAGAGGCCAAGCCCAAATCCCGTTGGGCCAACAAAGCCAATCATGCCTAAAAGCGAGCCAGCTAGGCCAGCCACCCCGGCGCTGATCGTGAAAGCCAAGACCTTTGATCCACCTACTTGGATGCCAGAGAGTTGGGCCGCGACTGGATTACCGCGAAGTGCTTTCCAGGTTCGACCATATCTACTCGAGGTGATATTTCGAACGAAGAACATCATCAACATAACGTTTACTAAAACGATCCAAAAAAACCATTTATATAAAGTAAAACTTTCGCCAAACCATGTTGGTGGTGTACCTGAAGTGTAATCCAATCCGGTTTCACCATTAAGAATTGTAAATTGATTTGCAAGTGTAGGTAAGCCAACTGCTAGCGCAAGGGTCGCACCTGCTAAATATGGCCCCGATAACCGAGCTGCGCCGCCGCCTAAGATTGCACCAGCCAGCGCTGCGGAAAACGTGCCAACTACAAAGGTAAAGAAGAGTGGCAGATGCCAATGAATTTGAGTTAGCGCTGCGGTATATGCGCCGATTGCCATAAAAGCGCCATTGCCAAGTGAGACTTGTCCGGAGTAACCAGTCAATAAAACAATTGAACTGATACCTAGCGCGTAAATTGCAATTTGAGCACCTTGATAAACTCGGAGCTCTTCAATTTTTAGCGAGAGCGCAAGCAAAATCAAAGTTGAAAATATAAATAAGAAGAGTCGACGCAGGCTATGCATTTCGCGCCGCCTTACTGCCAAATAAACCTTGAGGTCGAATTATTAACGCCAGGGCTAGTACGACAAATGTCGCTGGAAAAATAAGTGATGTTCCAATATAAGTGAGAATAAACGAGAGTCCAATTCCAAGAGTTAAGCCACCAACCACAGCGCCAGTTAAACTTTCAAGTCCACCAATCACAGCAGCGACAAATCCAAATATTAAAAGCGAATCAAGTGAGTACGGTGTGATTGCATCATTAGGTGAAATTAGAATTCCGGCGACTGCACCGGCAGCTCCTGCGAAAATCCAGCCGGTTGTTCGAATCGCGCCAACTCTTATCCCAGCTAATCGTGCAATTTCTGGTTGGAATGCCGCAGCTCTAAGTGCAAGACCTAAATTGCTCTTCTGGAATATCAGAGTAAAAATAATCATTACCGTTGCCGCGCCAACAACGATCAGCAGATTCATGCGTGAAAACGGGACAGTTGTGCTACCAAATGTGAATCCATTTGTGGAGACCGGTGGAAAAAATGGTTTCTGATCATTGCCCCACACCATTCCAATGACACTTCTAATTAGCCCTAATAACCCAAGCGAAGCAATCACCGGAGCTAGCGCTGCGACTGGTCCATCGCTCACATGTTTAAAAAGCGTCCGCATTAACAAAATTTCTACAACAGCGCCAACAAGTGCGCCTGCTAAGACACCGCCAATAAAAGCCAAAATAAAATTATCGGTTCTAGTTACGATTTCATATGCAATATATGTAGAGAGAATTGCCTGACCGGCTTGGGCAAAATTAATTACTCGAGTTGATCGCCAAACTAGTACCAGAGCAAGCGCCATCAAACTATAAATAAACCCATTACTGATTCCAATTAAAAGTGCATTAATAGCCTGTTGCATTAGTACCCCAAATACGCGGCATGGAGCGCCGGATCGTTGATTAATTCGGTCGCCGTTCCAGTTGCCACAATTTTTCCAAGGTTAATGATGATTCCAATATCTGCTATCCGCAGCGCACTCATAGCATTCTGTTCTACTAAGACAATGGTTAATCCTAATTTATGGCGAAGTTGATCAATTGTATGAAAAATTTGTTCAATCACAAGCGGCGCTAATCCCAACGAAGGTTCATCTAATAAAATTAATTTAGGTCGTGAAATTAGCGCGCGACCAATTGCAAGCATCTGACGTTCGCCACCAGAAAGGGTGTCCGCACGTTGGTTTAATCGCTCGCCTAACCTTGGAAATAACTCCAAAACTTCCTTTGTCACAGCAACTACATCCTTTTTATCTTTTCGCCAGATACCACCTAGCGCAAGATTTTCTTTAACGGTTAACTCTGGAATTACCGACTTGCCTTCAGATACATGTGATATCCCATGGCGAACTAAATTTTCTGGTTTTTTTCCAAGAATATGTTCGCCGCTCCATTGAGCGCTACCGTTGCTAGCTTGCTTTAATCCGGAAAGTGTCCGCAAAAGCGTGGTTTTGCCAGCTCCATTAGAGCCTATTACGGCAGCTAATTGACCTGGCTCAACCGTAAATGAAATCCCGTTAATAGCGGTAATCGCACCATGATCTACCACCAAATCTTTAACAGTTAAACCGCTCATGCACCACCTGCGCTTGTTCCTAGATAAGCAGCGATTACAGCTGGATCGTTTCTAACATGTGAGATAGATCCAGAAGAAATTACTTCACCAAAATTAAGCACATAAATACGGTCGCAAACCGCCATCACAACATCCATATGATGTTCAACCAAAATAATGGCACAGATTGATTTCAAATTAGAAATAACACTATTTAGCCAAGAAATATCTTGAGATCCTAAACCACCGGCTGGTTCATCGAGTAACAAAATACGCGGTTCGCTAACTAAGGCTCGCGCAATTGAAACTCGCTTTGTATCTGGATATGAAAGCGTATCTGCACGGCGGTTTGAAAGTTCGCCGGCATAAACTCGTTCAAGGGCTAACTGTGCCCGCTCTTTTAATTGGGATTCATCTTTATTAGATAACCCAAGAGCTGATCTAAATAGTCCACTCTTTGCAAATTTATTTGCACCTACCATCACATTTTCTAAAACTGTCAAATCTGGAAATAGCCCAACACCTTGCAAAGTTCTAGCGATTCCTAAATCCACTAATTGATTCGGTTTTGGCCAATTATGTTCTTTGCCATCAAGTGAAAGTTTCCCTGATGTTGCTTCCACTAATCCCGAGATGGCATTAAAAGCTGTCGTTTTCCCAGCACCGTTTGGCCCAATTAGACCAACTACTTCGCCTAGATTTAAATCCAAATAAACGTTTGAAAGCGCTTTTAAGCCTCCGAAATTAACGGAGAGTGCTTCGATAGAAAGAAGTGTTGCTTCTTTACTCACAACGCTCCATTCTTTGATTACCTGTTATAGATTCTAGGCACTCTAGCCGCAAGTCGGCTAACAATCTCATAATTGATGGTAGTGCTAGCGCTAGCCCAATCATCAACTGTGTATTCCCCCACATTTCCAGCGCCAAAAACAATCACTTCATCCCCAGTAATCGCCTTTGAATTAAGACCTAAATCAACCACAAATTGATCCATAGAAACTCGACCAATGATAGGCGCACGTTCGCCATCAAAAAATACTCCAGTTGAGTTATCTGCATTTCGCGGAATTCCATCTGCATAACCCATCGCCACAACTCCAACTTTAGTTTCCACAGTTGTAATTGCGCTGCCACCGTAACCAACCGCGGCGCCGGCTGGAACTTGTTTAACCAGATGTAATTTTGCGCGGAGCGTCATCGCAGGAATTAGCCCCAAAGTTTTAGAGCTACCCATAGTTTTCACATCTGGTGAAAGTCCATACATGGCAATTCCTAGCCTGACAAAGTCAAAACTTACACTTGGGTTAGAAAGGGCTGCAGCAGAGTTTGCTAGATGTAAATACTTTGGTGTTACACCCGTTGCTTTTAACTCAAATAAGAGTTCAGTAAATTTCTTAAGTTGGAGTTCATTCTCAATTTTATCTGGTTCATCAGCTCTTGCAAAATGCGAGAAGAAACCAATTAATTTAACTTTCTCACTTAAAGTGGCAGCAGAAACTTTCTTTAGGAAAACTGGCCATTCGTTTAATACTCCGCCACGAGTCATCCCAGTGTCAACTTCAACATGGATTCGCGGTGTAATGCCAGTTCGTTCTCCGGCCGCCATTACTTTCTCAAGCAGCGAAAGAGATGAGATTCCTAAATCGATATCGTGGCGGAGCGCGTTATCGAAATCTTCGGTAAGTGGCGTTAGCCAAGCAATAATTGGGATAGAAAGTCCGTGAGTTCTCAAAGTGATTGCTTCTTCAAGAAGGGCAACACCTAGCCATTTTGCGCCAGCATCAGTTGCTGCCTGCGCGATTGGAACTAAACCATGCCCATATGCATCTGCTTTAACAACAGCACATACATCTACTTTAGTTTCTTTAATAACTTTACGAACATTGGCTGCGATTGCCGATAAATCCACTTCAATTTGGGCTCTGGTCATATTAAGTTAATTCCGCTCAATTATTACTACTGCAGAAGCAATTCCGGCATCATGGGATAACGACAAATGTACGCTCGCGCCATCGATTAAATCTGCGATAACTCCACGAAATAAAAATGTAGGTTTACCAGATTCCAAATTTATAACTTCAGCATCATGCCAAGGTAAGCCTTTATTAGTGCTCAATGCTTTTGCTAACGCCTCTTTTGCGGCAAACCTCGCAGCCAATGAAGAGATTGGTAGCGCTGATTCGGCTGGCGTAAATAACCGTTCTTTTAAATTTGGAGTGCGCTCTAGTGAATCGGCAAAGCGCTTGATGTCTACGACATCTATTCCTACACCTTCAACCATTTTTCACCCACTATTCGAATTAGTATCAAGTTAATTTTATGAGGGTTGTCGCTTGGATGGAACAAAACGATCTAGCGCAATAACAGCAACCAAGAGCGCGCCACCAATAAAGAGCCCGCCGATTAAGTCCGAGAGCCAGTGAGTATTGCGAAAAAGCGAAACTAAGCAAACTCCAGCGGTAATTACTACTACCAGCCAAGTTAACCGCATTCCTTCAAAAGGTTGGCGATGGGTATATCGGAAAATCAGATAAGAAAGTAAGCCCCAAGTTAGTAAAGCATTAGATGCGTGACCACTTGGGTATGAGAGACCGCCAGCATAAAGTAGATCAACATTTAACCTTGGCTTAGTTCGACCAAATCCTAACTTTGCTAATCCAACTACTAGATTAAGTGCTATCAAAGAAAGTAACGCGAGATTAAAAGGTCGCCAAGATTTAAAGCGACGACAGATTAGTAGCGCAGAAATTAACAGAATGGTTGCGGTAACGCCGCGTAAACCTAGATTGTCTATTTGCATTAATAAGAAATTAGTAGTGGCAGAAAATTCTGGACGATCTGCGTTGGCTATAATTGCATCCAAGTGGACTAGTGGTCCATTAACCACCACTTGTTGTGTAACTATTAAAAAACCGATGCACAATACGCCAGACCATTCCAAGGCTTTAACCATCTGGTGGCGGCGATTATCAATTGCGGCTTGCGGGCTCACTTATTCAACCGTTACAGATTTAGCTAGGTTTCTTGGTTGGTCCACATCGCTACCGCGCGCAACTGCCATTTCATAGGCGAAAATTTGGAGTGGCACGATTGCAAGTATTGGTTGTAATAATTGGTTAGAAGTAGGAATCCGGATTACATGTGCCACATCCGGAATTGTAGTTTGAGAATCAGCGATTACGATTACATTTGCACCGCGAGCACGAACCTCTTGAATATTGCTCGCCATTTTTTCTCGAAGTTCACTTCCTTGTGGTGGCATGATTGCAATAACCGGAGTTCCGGATTCAATTAACGCAATCGGCCCATGCTTTAATTCGCCGCCTGCGAATCCTTCTGCGTGCATATAAGCCAGCTCTTTCAATTTCAAAGCTCCTTCAAGCGCCGCCGGATAACCCACGTGTCTTCCTAAGAATAAAACTGAAGTTGCATCTTTAAAACCGCGAGACATTTCTCGGAGCGGTTCTGCAGTTTCCAAGATTTGCTCAACTTTTGCAGGTAAAGCTAATAACTCCTCAATTAATCCGCTAACTTCGTTTGGTTTTAGGGCACCGCTTTTATCACCGATATAAAGTGCAATTAAGGCAATTGCAATTATTTGGGTAATTAGCGCTTTTGTTGAAGCTACTGCAATCTCTGGGCCAGCATGGGTATAGATAACTGAATCTGATTCACGTGGAATCGTCGAACCGTTTGTATTGCAAATCGAAATAATTTTCGCACCGAGAGATTTTGCGTGGCGCGCTGCCATCAAAGTATCCATCGTCTCGCCAGATTGCGAAATTGTAATAACTACAGTTTTCTTGGTGAGAACAGGTTGGCGATATCTAAATTCTGATGCAAGTTCAACATCAACTGGAATTTTTGCCCAAGTTTCAATGGCATATTTACCGATTAATCCAGCGTGATAAGCGGTGCCACATGCCAAAATTAGAATTCTTTCAGCGCTTAACAGCTCTGGCAGGTTATCTAACTCCCCGATCGCGATCTGAGAATTCTCGGTAAAGCGACCTAATAAAGTATCGGCAATCGATTTTGGTTGTTCAAATATTTCTTTTAACATGAAATGTGGGTAGCCGCCACGTTCTGCAGCGCTGGCATCCCAGGTAATTTCATAAGCTCTTGGAGTTAGAACTTTTCCATTTAAATCTGTAACAATCACTTGATCAGGAGTTACATCTACAACTTCATCTTGGCCAAGTTCTAACGCGCTCTTTGTATACGAAATGAAAGCCGAAACATCGGAAGCTAAGAAATTCTCGCCCTTTCCAACACCAACAACTAGCGGTGAATTTCGACGTGCTCCCACAATACGGTTAGGAGTATCTGAGTGAATTGCTAAGAGCGTGAATGAACCGCGCAACTCTTTACAAACGCTACGCATTGCAGCCGCAAGATCGCCACCGTTTTTCGATACCGCATCGCTAAGCAAGTGTGCGACCGATTCAGTATCGGTTTCAGAGGTAAATTTATGGCCACGTTTTTCTAACTCTGCTCGCAATTCCAAATAGTTTTCAATAATTCCATTATGAATAACGGCTAACTTGCCATCATTTGAAAGATGCGGATGTGCATTTGAATCAGTGGGTCCGCCATGAGTTGCCCATCGGGTATGGCCAATACCGCTATGTGAGTTATCGTGCGAATGGCTTAACTCAGCTTCTAAATTAGCGAGCTTTCCAGCTTTCTTCTCTACAAATAGCGGTGCACCTTTTGTAGTTGTTAAAGCAACACCGGCCGAGTCATAGCCGCGATATTCCAAACGACGCAAACCTTCTAAGACTGGAGTTAGCGCGGCTTTTTCACCGGTATATCCGACGATGCCGCACATATGAGGTACCCCTTAAATAAGTTTTAAAGCGAGAGTTCAGATTTTACTAGTGCAGCGAGCGAAGTCGATAACTCATGAGCATCAATTGCCGATTCAGCTTCAACCATTACGCGGATTAATGGTTCAGTGCCGGATGCACGAAGTAAAACTCGACCAGAGCTTCCTAATTTCACTTCAGCAGCTCTTACTCCAGCGGCAATTGCGGAATTACTTGAGACTTTAGCTTTATCTACGCCAGCGACATTTATTAATACTTGCGGATAACGCACCATAATCTTTGCTAAATCTTTCAAAGATTTCTTACTGGTCGCTAGTTCTTGAAGTAAATGAAGTGCAGTTAGCGCACCATCTCCAGTATTAGCAAAGTTGCGCATGATGATGTG
>OFRL01000908.1_pt1 | contig 11337 bp, 9 predicted proteins | sample 1543121 | NCBI WGS metagenome assembly OFRL01 (sample SAMN07774228, study PRJEB24372) | wastewater metagenome | isolation source: Lake Maggiore Cannobio | place: Italy: Cannobio | collected 2016-01
AGGTCGCCCTGCCGTTCGATCACGGGGCCGGCCGTAATCTTGATGTTGACACCCATTTCCTTTGCCATCACATGCGCAAGCGTGGTCTTGCCCAAACCCGGCGGCCCGTAGAAGAGAATGTGATCAAGCGGCTCTTTGCGAGCCAGCGCTGCCTCGACCACAATTTGCAAGTTGGTTTTAACTTTGTCCTGCCCGATGACATCCGCAAGTGTTTGCGGACGCAGTGCGGAATCCACCACATCTTCCACCTGTGGCAGCGGCGAAATCACGCGCTCTTCAGACTGCGCCATTTAAAATGCACCAGCCTCGGCGTTTGTGCCGCCCCTGCCGCACCCGCCCGTTGCCAATCCGAACGCATTCAGCTGATGGTTGGCAAAGCAGAAAACATTTGCGCGCATTGCATTATTCTACGATAACAACAGCAGCACCGGCAAGGTCGATCACAATCGCAGAGCGCGCCATACGCCACACGATGAATCGTGATGTTTGTGCGGAAAAGCCAACCGGAACACGCACCACAAACATGACCTGCCAGCCATTCCAGCAAAACTGCCAGCCGCTGCGCAAGGCAACGTCCCGCAGTTACGGCGCTGGGTTACAATGCGCACTTAGCCACCGCTGGCTGTCTCTTCCGGTGCACTTGCGCAAAACTTGCCATGCATAGCCCAATTTCTGAACACTCAACTCCGCAAGCGCCCTACACAGTCAAACTGTTGGCAGCCGTGCTAGGGGTGTGCGTGCTCCTCGGCACCGCCACCATGTTCTTTTCGGATTTTCTGGACTACGGCGCGGAGTCCACCAGCATTGCCGCGCTGCAGCGCGTAGCCGCCAGGCTGCCACACCTCACCGGCATCACCGAAAATCCAATTCACCTAAATCCGTACAGCGCCTATTTTTATTGGGGCCTAACGCCACTGATGCGGGTCGTGGGCGGTAGCGATGTTTGGCTGGTTGCATTTGTTGCGCGCACGGTAATGCTGCTGCTGGTTGCGGCCATTTTTCTCAGCGCAGCGCTCTTCAACCGCCGCTCTCGCTTGTTTATCATCAGCGCGCCGGCAGCCGCACTCACGCTGCTAATGATTGCAGCGCTGGACTTGGGCATGCTGCTCTCGATCCGGCCCGATCTGCCGGCGGTTTTTTTTGAGCTGCTTGTTTTTTATCTGGCATGGGAACTGCTCTTCCGCAAAAAGCAGGCACTGGTGCCGGCTGCCACGCTTGTGGGCTTGGCTGCCGCGCTGGCCTGCTCCTTCCGGCTCAACAGCCTTACAATTTTTCTGGGTGTATTGATTGCGCTGGCACTTGAGCGCCGCGGAAAGATGCTTGCGTGGTGCATTGCCAGCTTCGGCGCATTTACGGCAGCGCTGCTCGCGCTGCTCTGGCTGGGCTACAGTGCACCCGGCCTCGAGAACGCGCTGCTAATGACGCAGGGTGAGTTCTTTTCTGATTTGGGCACGCTGTCTCGCGTCGTCGAAAAAGCGATCGCAGAGCTGGTAATGCAGCGCCTGCCAATGTACATGTTGATCATTGCCGGGCTGGCAGCACTCTACCAATCTGCGCCCGCCGCCGCGCGCCTGTATGTGTGCTGCTTGCTTAGCAGCTACATGCTGGCGTTTCTAGGATTGCTGCGCATTGGCGGCGGCAGCAATTATTTTCACAGTGCGGTGTTCTTGGGATTTCTTCCGGCAGCTGCGGGGCTGCACAATCTTTTCCAAAGCAGTGAGATCTCTGGCGTACATTGGGGTGCGCGCCTGGCCACCGTGTTGTATGTCGCGGCATTGGCTTTTGCGCCGCTCTACATGGCTTTGAACAACATCGTGTACCGGTCCGGCAATCACCCGTGGGCAGCAGCGCGCGCATATCTGGATGCAAACATTGGCGCAGGAAAAATTTATACCAGTGACAGCACCGCCATGTTGTACATGAGTGATCGCACCGCGTTGGGCCCATATGCAGAAACCGCACTGGGCATCAACAGAAATCTCAAGCGGTTCCTGCCACAGATTGAAGCGAATTTAGCGGCGCAGCGCTTTAGTGCTGCGGTGGTCGTGTCGCGCACCTGTGCGGAGTGGCAGCCGGTTGGCATCTTCACTGCGCAACTTAATCACCTTACGCGTTTGGGCTACCACGAAGGGTCAATCTGTGTTTTCCTGCCGTGACAATCCGGCGGCATAATTTGGTCGTTACGAAATCGGCAGGTATTGCCCGAGCCCACAACCCAGCAGCCAGCCGCCATTGCGCATTAAGTTCTGGCAAGCGCGCGGCCTGATAGTTTGCGTTAAAATGTTGCACTGCGGAGACTGAAACAATGGCAAACGTTTTTCCATCCACCCACCCTTTGGTTGCGCACAAGCTGGCCAAGCTGCGCAGCGTTGAAACAACCCATAAAGAATTTCGTGAACTGATCCGCGAAATTAGCATCTTGTTGGCTGTGGACGCCACGCGGGCACTTGCGTTGCGCGGCATTGCCGTTACGACGCCAATGGGGCCGGCGAGCGGGCAGACGCTAGACGGGGCGATTGGGCTGGTGCCGGTGCTGCGTGCCGGTTTGGGAATGGTGGAGGGGATTTGGGAAATGATGCCCGGCGCAGCGGTGTGGCACATCGGATTGAAGCGCGACGAGCGCACGCTTGAACCAGTGCAGTATTACGCCAACAAACCGGACACGACCAAGGTGCAGGTATGCCTGGTGCTGGATCCGATGCTTGCGACGGGTGGATCAGCATCAGCGACTTGTGATTTGTTAAAGGCGTGGGGCATGCAGAGCCTGATTTACATCGGCTTGATTGCTGCACCGGAAGGCGTGGCGCGCCTGCAAGCTGACCATCCGGATGTGCCGATTTATGTTGCCGCAATCGATACGAACCTAAATCCAGTGGGCTACATCATTCCCGGTTTGGGTGATGCCGGCGACAGGCAATTTGGCACCTGACAAAATCGCTTTGTGCGCACGGGGAGACGCCGGTCTTTCCGGTGGCTGGCAAGACTGCGGTGTGCGCGCGCAATGCAGCTTGCAACAATCCGCTAACTTCAGCTTGAGATGACCACCGCACTAATTGTGTTTGCGACGGCGCTGGCTGCGAGCCTGCTCGGCACACCAATGGCCGGCTGGCTGGGGCGCCGGCTGCGGCTGGTGGACGCGCCCGATGGGCGCCACCAACATACAGGGACCATCTCGCGGCTGGGGGGTGTGGGGATTGTGCTGGCGCTGTTTGCCGGCTGCGCAGTGGCGTGGTGGCTGGACGCGCCCACGGGCGGCCCGGACCGCCTGCGCATTGCGGGCATGCTGCTGGGCACGCTGTTTGTGTTCGGCCTCGGTTTGGTTGACGACTGGCGCGAACTCGGCCCAATCCCGCAGCTGCTGGGGCAGCTGGCCGCTGCGGCGATTGCAATGTTCAGCACAGTATTCATCGAGCGCTTTACAAATCCACTAAACGGCGAGCTGGTGGTGCTGGGCAGCTGGCTGCCACTCGGACCGCTGCTGGTTATTGCGCTTACCAGCGTGTGGATTGCCGGAATGATGAACACCGTAAACTGGCTGGACGGCCTTGACGGGCTGGCCGCCGGCGTGGGCGCGATCGCAGCGATTTTTTTTGCGGCGCATATGTACAGCGTCGGCCAGCCATCAGTGGCGCTGTTTGCGCTGGCGCTGGCGGGCGCATGCATTGGCTTCCTGCCCTACAACTTTAGCCCCGCGCGCGTGTTCCTCGGCAGCGCAGGCGTGTTCACCATCGGCTTCCAACTTGCAGCGCTTTCCATACTTGCGCCCGCGCGCTTTGCCACCGCTTTGCTGGTGCTGGCAGTGCCCATCACGGACACATTCTGGCGCATCCTGATGCGCATGCGCAGCGGCCGCTCCCCGCTGCAGGGCGACCGCGGCCACTTGCATTTCCGGCTGCTCGACCGCGGCTATCCGCAAAATCGCATTGTGCTTGGCTATTGGGTATTGTGCGCGGTGCTGGGGCTGCTTTCCTTGCTGCCAATTGCGCGCATATTCAAACTTGTGACGCTGGCCGCAGTGCTGGCCGGCGCCAGCATTGCACTGGCCCGGCTCTCAAGCCCGCAAGAGCTGGCCGCCGCGCAGCCGCCACAAGAGCGCCTCAAGTAAATAAAGTACGGGCAGCAACAGCAGATCCAGCAGGATGGTGATGCCCATCGCCACGCTTGCAGCACTCGCAAGACTCCACGCCACACCGCCCAGCGCAGTTCGCACAAGCGCCAGCATTCCAAGCAGGTACCCGCCAAGCATCAAGCTTCCCAGCAGCGCAGCAGCAGCGGGCAGCGCACGCCGGTCAGATGCGCTGGGCAGCATCGTATTGCTGCACGCAAAAAGCAAGTAGATCCACAACCACAAATCCGGCCGCTGCCAAAATTCAGCCAGCAACGCGCGCACCTGAATGGTTTCCGCTGCTGCCGCAGCCGTCCACAACCGGTTCAAACCCAGGCGCTCGCTGATCACGCTCACCAGCACAATCCCGGCCACAAGCGGAGCGGTTCCCACAAACGCTGCGCGGGCAAGGTTCATGCGCTCGGTCTTCACGTATCCAAGGCGCACCGAACCATCCCGCTGGCGCTGCGGCCACAACGAGATCTCAAGGTCGCGCATTCCCAAAAGGCGCGCCACAATCCAGTGGCTGGCTTCATGCAGCGCGACGCCCGGCAAAAATAGCAGCTGAAACGCCAGCAATGCTGCATGCTCATTGCGGATCGCCAGCAGCAAAATCAGCTGCACATGGCGCGCAACGCGGCTCTGCAGCCAGCCCAGCAGCCCCAGACACGCCAGCAGCCACAATCCCAGCCCCAAGTTCGGCAGCGCCACCAGATTTAGTTTTGCGCTGAAGCCCTAATGGCAGCAGCCGCCGGACGCATTGCACACAGCCGCAACTCAAGCAGCATTGCGCACGATATCAACAAAGCTTGTGGCTGTGAGGCTTGCACCGCCAACCAGCGCTCCATCAATATCCGGCTGCGCCATGAACTCGGCAATGTTGCTGCCTTTGACGCTGCCACCGTATTGCACCCGCACCTGCTGCGCAACCGCCACGCCAAACATTTGCGCCAGCACCGCCCGCACACTTTCACCACAAACTTTATTTGCACCCGCTGCAGTTGCAGCGCGCCCGGAACCAATCGCCCAGACAGGCTCATACGCAACCACGCTGCTGGCCACATCAGCCGCGGCAATCTGCGCATACGCCGCGCGCACCTGGCGTTCCACCACCAGTGCAGTTTGCGCTGCGTCATACTCCAGCAAGCTTTCGCCCACACAAATAATCGGGCGCAAGCCATGCGCCAGCGCGGCCAGCGCCTTGCGCCCCACTTGCTCATCCGTCTCCGCAAAAAACTGGCGCCGCTCAGAGTGCCCCACAATCACATACTGGCACAACCCGGCCAGCATGCCCGCGGCAATCTCTCCCGTGAACGCACCGCTTTCTTCCGCATGCACATTTTGCGCCCCTAATTTAAGATTGGACCCGCGCAACACATGCGCCACTGCGGCGAGCCCTACAAACGGCGGGCAAAGCACTGCTTCCACAGCTTGTTGGCCGGCCAGCGCCGCCTTGATAGCTGCTGCCAGCTCCGCGCTTTCATCTGGCAGCTTGTTCATCTTCCAATTGCCGGCAATGATGGGAACTCTTTTCAATGTTGTACCCTCAGCTCTAATTCACAACTGCCCGCACCAACTGGCCCGCGAACAAGTCCACACGCGCAGTTTGCACCACTCGCTCAAGCAGTGCGCCCCAAAACACTAGCGGTCATTCAGCGCTTCTACGCCCGGCAAGGTTCGGCCTTCCAAGAATTCCAAGCTGGCGCCACCGCCAGTGGAGATGTGCGTGATGCGCGCTGCCAATCCAGCTTTGTGAATTGCAGCCACCGAATCTCCGCCACCCACAATCGAAGTTGCGCCGCAATCAGCCACAAGGCGCGCGACGTTAGTGGTGCCCGCTGCAAACGGCGCCAGCTCAAACACGCCCATCGGACCGTTCCACACCACCAGTTTGCAGCCGCGCAGCGCCGCACCAAAGCGCGCAACAGTCTGCGGCCCAATGTCCAAAATCCGCCAGCCATCCGGCACGCCGCTAGACACGGCAATCGTCTGAACTTTTGCGTCCGCACCAAATCGATCACCCAGCACGGCGTCAATCGGCAGCAGAATACGTTCGCCGTGCGTGTGCAGCAACGAGCGTGCCATGTCTAGCGCGCTTTCCTCCACCAAAGAAGCACCCAGCGCCAGACCTTGCGCGCGCAAAAAGGTATTGGCCATGCCACCACCAATCAACAATTTGTCCGCCTTCTGCAACAAGTTTTGAATGACGCCAATCTTGTCAGAAATTTTTGCGCCGCCAAGGATGGCAATGTATGGGTGTTGCGGAGTCAACACAGCCTGCCCCAGATACTTGAGTTCAGCCTCCATCAACAAACCCGCCACCGCCGGCAGCAGTTTTGCAACGCCCACGGTTGACGCATGCGCCCGATGCGCCGAGCCAAACGCATCATTAACATACAGCTGGGCGTGCGCCGCCAGCTGCGCAGCAAAGCTGGCGTCATTTTTTTCTTCACCCGCATGGAAGCGCGTATTTTCAAGCAGCAGCACCTCGCCCGCTGCCAGCGCCTTCACCTGGTTAGCCGCTGCACTGCCCACACAATCCGGCGCAAAGTGAACCATCCGGCCGGGGAGCAGCCCGGACAACGCCGGCAGCACCGACTGCAAAGAGAACTCCGGCTCAGGGCCGTGCTTGGGCCGCCCAAAATGCGAGCACAAGATAACCGAAGCCGACTGCGACAGCAGATGTTGAATTGTGGGGAGTGCGGCGCGGATGCGTGTATCATCCGCCACTGCGCCGTCCTTGAGCGGCACATTGAAGTCCACGCGCATCAGCACGCGCTTGCGCCGCAGATCAACGTCTCGAATTGTCTGCTTGTTCATCCCGCTCTAAAAATTGCGGCACATATCTCAAATGAATCAACACATTGCGGGCACGGCCCGCACACTACAGCTGCGCCGCAATCTTGGCTGCCAGGTCAGCTGTGCGGCAGGAGTAACCCCACTCGTTGTCGTACCATGTCACCACCTTCAGCATATTGCCCGCCATCACCATCGTGCTCTGCCCATCTACGATTGATGAACGCGGATCACCCCGAAAATCAGAGGACACTAGCGGCTCGTCCGTATAGCCAAGAATTCCGTGCAGCGGACCGGACTCTGCAGCGGCTTTGAAGGCCGCATTAACTTCTGCCACAGTTGTACTCTTCTCCACCTGCACCACAAAATCCACCACCGATACAGTGGCTGTCGGCACCCGCAGTGCAAACCCGTCAAACTTGCCTTTGAGGTCAGGGATCACAAGCGCCACCGCTTTGGCGGCCCCGGTGGTGGTGGGAATAATGTTTTGGCCGGCAGCGCGTGCGCGCCGCAGATCACTGTGCACCACATCCAGAATGCGCTGGTCGTTGGTGTAAGCATGCACGGTGGTCATCATGCCGTGCTGAATCACAAACCGGTCATGGATGATCTTTGCCGCCGGAGCAAGGCAATTGGTGGTGCAAGATGCGTTGGAGATCACGTGATGGTGCGCCGGATCATAGCGATCGGAGTTCACCCCTAAAACAATCGTAATGTCCTCGTTGCTGGCGGGTGCAGAGATGATCACCTTTTTTGCGCCGCCTTCCGTAATATGCGCCGACGCGCCCGCCCGGCCTTTGGCCACATCGCCCTTGGCGTTAGTGAACACTCCAGTCGACTCGATCACAATCTCCACGCCTAGCTTGCGCCACGGAATTTTTCCAGGATCCTTTTCAGTACAGACTGCGATCTGCCGCCCGTCAATTACCAAGTTGCCGTCAGCAACTGTCACTGTCCCGGGATAACGCCCGTACGTTGAGTCATACTTGAACAGGTGCGCGTTGGTCGGCGCATCGGTAAGATCGTTGATCGCCACAACCTCAAGCGTGTCGCCGTGCCGGTCTTGAAGCGCCTTCAGTACTTGCCGCCCAATGCGCCCAAAACCATTAATCCCGATTTTTGTCTTTGCCATCTTTTTCCCTCACTCCAAATTTTATTAAGTTGCCGCCAGCCAAATTTAGAATCCACTATCACCCAAAAAGTGTTTCGTGCAGACTTTTGTCACGCGGCGCTCTGCCCAACGTTGTTCGAATCAGCCGGCAGTTCGCACTTCTCCCAGCATGCCAATAAGCATTTCTGCAAGCTTGGCCGAATCATGGCGCCATGGATACTCAACATCACACAAGTCGGCAGCCACTGTGCGGCACCCGGCCACTGGCTCGCCGATCGCCACCCAGCTCATATTTGGCAGCAGCTCTCCGTGCTGGTTTTCGTTCGCAAGCACAGTCGCAAACAGCACATCGCCAGTGTGTGATTCTAACGCGCGCACGTGATCAGCCACCGAAAACCCATCAGTCTCGCCCTGCTGCGTAGCCATGTTGCACACCTGAACTTTGAGCGCGGTACTGTTGCGCACCGCATCGGCCAGTTCGCGCAGCAGCAAGTTTGGCAAAATGCTGGTGTACAAACTGCCAGGGCCCGCCACAATCAGTTCTGCAGCCAAGATGGCTTGCAGCGCACCCGGGTACGCTGCCGGCGCATCCGGCTCAAGGTACACGCGCTCGATGCGGCCACGGCTGCCGGGGATGGAAGCCTCACCGAGCACGCGTTTCAGTGGCGCGCTATCACCGTCGCGCACCTCGGCGCAAAGCGTCACAGTTTGCAGCGTTGACGGTACCACGCGTCCGCGAATTGCCAGCACCCGGCTGGCTTCCTGCAATCCGCGCTCAAACGAACCGGTAATGTCCGCAAGCGCGGTGATAAACAAGTTTCCAAACGAATGCCCGTCCAGCGTATCATCGCCAAAGCGATACCGAAAAAGTTGCGTCAGCAGCGTTTCATCATCAGCCAGTGCGGTGATGCAGTTGCGGAAATCGCCCGGCGGCATCACACCCAGATCACGCCGGAGACGCCCGGACGAACCGCCATCGTCCGCCACGGTAACAATTGCGGTGATATTGCTGCTGTGCGCCTTGAGCCCGCGCAGCAGCGTGGCCAGGCCCGTGCCACCACCGATCGCAACCACGCGCGGCCCGCGCCCCAAGCGCTGGCGTTGCGCCGCCACTGAAGCAATAGACTGGCCCACGGGCAGCAGCGGATGCAAAACGATTCGCGCCAGCCGCAGCGCAGCGTACGCAATCACCGCAAAACCGGCGCCACCAAAGATTGCCACGCGCGCCGGCCACGGCAGAAATTGCAAGCTAAGCCAACCAAGCCATGCCGGCAGGCCAAGCATGCGGTGGAACTCAGCCAGCAATGTGGCAAACGCAAACGCCGCTAGTGCGACGCCCGCAGCAAACATCAGAATCCACCGCCCGCCAGTCCGCGCAACTTGCAGCCAGTCCGCAACCCGCTTCTTCCAAAGCTCAAAGCTGTATTTTTGCAGCATCAATATTATTGTACGCCACCCGCCACAATCCAAGCCGTTGCCGCAGCGCCTGCTTTACGCTTGGCCTTTCAACCGATATAATGGCGGGAGCTCGGGGCGTGGCGCAGTCCGGTTAGCGCGCACCGTTCGGGACGGTGAGGTCGGAGGTTCGAATCCTCTCGCCCCGACTACTTGCACACTGGTGTCCGCTGCAGAGACGAAGCCAATAACGTCTTGCCGGGCACCTTTGTCTTTAAGTCCACAGCGTCAGTTGGAGTCGGGAATTCAGCATCCCCGCCAATCGGCAGATAACTCCGCAGCAGCGGGTGAGCCGAATTAGCGCACCCCCATCAATAAATCAAACAGTAACTGGTCCAAGTGCTCGTAACCTAAGTCGCGCACGCCGAGCGCGGACCGGTCAAACTCGTGCGCCTTCAGTGCAGCGGCACGCTTTGCAGAGTATGGCCCCAGCAGAGCATCAGTTATGGAATTCCCTGCCGCAAGTTCCCTTAGCAGTCCTTGAATTTCAGAATCGGCACTAAACTGCGCCGCCTTCTCCTTAAGTATCAAGTAAGTGCGCATACACCCGGCGGCAAATGCCTTTACGCCGGCAGCACCTTCCGTCCGATAAGCATGCGCGTCGAAGTGCCGCGAACCCGAGTAGCCAACGTCCTCAAGAAACTTCACAAGAAAGAACGCCTGCTTGTAATTCTGCGCCCCGAACCTAAAGTCCTGGTCGTAGCGGCCGGGGTTCTGGTCATTCAAGTCAATGTGAAAAAGCTTGCCCGCATCCCATGCTTGCGCAACCGCGTGCATGAAGTTCAACCCGGCCATGTGCTCGTGCGCAACTTCCGGATTGACACCCACCATTTCCGGATGGTCCAGTGTTGGGATAAACCCAAGCATGGCACCGGTCGTGGGTAAATACAGATCCCCGCGCGGCTCATTTGGCTTAGCCTCCAGCGCAAACTTTAAAGCGTATCCTTGCTCGCGTACGTATTCACAAAGAAAGTTGATGGCGTCCCGAAAGCGCTTTCCAGCATCCAGTGCGCTGCGGCACACATCGGTCTCAGTGCCCTCGCGCCCGCCCCAAAACACATAAATCTGCGCGCCGAGCTCCACACCCAAATCGATGGAGTGCATGGTTTTTTGCAGGGCCAGAGCCCGCACCTTAGGATCATTGGCGGTAAAAGCGCCATCCTTAAACGCCGGATCGCTGAAAAGATTTGTGGTCGCCATCGGCGCCACAAGTCCGCAATCCTTCAATGCCTTCCTAAACTCGGCAATGATCCGGCTTCGTTCCGCAGGCGTCGCATCAATGGGTACAAGATCGTTATCGTGCAGGTTAACGCCGTAAGCTCCTACATCAGCCAGCAGCCTAACAATTTCCAACGGCTTCAGTGCCTGCCGCACCGGTTCACCAAACGGATCGCGCCCCACATTTCCGACCGTCCACATTCCAAAGGTGAACTTGTGCTCCGGCTTGGGTTGATAAGATGGCATGGTAACCTCCCCTCCAAATTTTACACGGCTATTATAACGGAGCACATTGGCGGGACCGCCCACCACTTATATTTTTCAACCCGGTTGATACCAAGGCTACAATATATAGTGATGCGGTAATAGGGGCAGACTACTCAACTCCGCCACAAACATGGTAGAACACAGCAATGAATATTCCGAAAAGAAGTTTCTTTCAACGTCTAAGCGCGTTCTATCAGTGGAAAATTCGCACCCGCCTCACACGCGCCTATCGAATATTTGGGCCCCGCTTCCAATCCGTTTCCGTCCGCGGCGTTTCGATCCAATTGCTGGTCAGTTCCGATATCGAGCAGTACCGCTTGGATTCCTACTCAGACAAAGAGCCAGAAACTTTAGACTGGATAGACCAAAAGATTACAGCAGGAAC
>OFRL01000910.1_pt1 | contig 11320 bp, 19 predicted proteins | sample 1543121 | NCBI WGS metagenome assembly OFRL01 (sample SAMN07774228, study PRJEB24372) | wastewater metagenome | isolation source: Lake Maggiore Cannobio | place: Italy: Cannobio | collected 2016-01
CGTGGCGTCTGGAAACGCTGCTATTACCACAGCTTTAACAACTTTATCTTCTGGTAATGCGGCCTTAGTCTTGGCAGCTACGGCTCAAGCCTCTGGAAACACCAGTTTATTTTTTGCTTCTCTAGCTTTTAGCAACAGCCTTATCTCTATTTCGAATTCAGTTACGGCTCTGGCTTCTGGTAACGCTGCAATTTCCACAGCTGTTGCTAACCAACAAATTTCTAACAATTCTATTTCGTCTGGTTTGTATGCTGCTGTTTCGGGCAACAGTGCTCTAGCCAACAGTGTTAGAGCTTTGGCTTCTGGTAACGCAGCTTTAGAACTTATCGGAAATAACCCACCCGTTAACGCTGGATCTTTGGTTGGACTAATATTTGCTTTGAGCTAGTTTTTTACAAGCAGTATCGGTTATAATTTAGTTACTTTCGGTAGTTTAATTATCTATGGCTACTTTTTATAATCGCGTAGTAAAAAATGTAGGAACAAGTGAAATTACAGCTGTTACATCTACTACGGATAGTACTATTGTTCTTAGTATTTTGGCAGCCAATACTAATGGTGTCTCTAATACCGATGTTACGCTTAAACGTAAATTCGGGGCTACTGATGAAGGGTTTCTTGCTTTTACTATTACGGTTCCCGCTGACTCTAATGTTGATATATTAGCCAATAAGTACATTTTGCCTAGTGGACGTAGTTTAACTGTTTCTTCCAGTAGTAGTGGTACTTTAGACCTTCAAGTATCTTACGTAGAGATTTAAAAAATGGCTGATCTATCAACTACTCTCTTTATTGGGCCAGATGATCCGTATCCTGTTTATCCGCCTTATCGGTTTCGTCTGTCCGACGGATATACAAGATATTCACATGCGTGTGAAATTGAAGAATTAAATTCTATCGGGTATCTAGGACCACTTTTTATTCCTGAAACTAAACCCAATGAAACAGCAGTGTGGTCGTCAGAACGTCTTCAGTACGAAATAAAAATTACTGATTTTGCTGAGATAGACAATGTAAATCAGGATAAAGCTTTACGTTCAATTATACAAGATAACTTAAAAAACAAAGCAGAGTTTATAAAAATAAAAGATACATATTTAGATAGTTACGTTAATTCTATGCTTCAATATTATTTTAATCTTGAATTACTTTTACAGAACAAACAACTTTTAACTTCTAAAGATGTTCCTCTTCTGCCACCAGGTCCAAAAACATTTGAAGATTTACAATTTGCGTACGATACATATTATTTGCATTCAGGAAGTGAATTAAAACGATGGTACGAAACCTATGGAGTTATTTTTACAATTCCTCCTGAATTTCAATCTTTTTTTCAGGTAGACTCTACTTGGATATTAGGTTCAGAGCCTATTCCGCATCATTATGCGGGACAGGAAATTTTACTTGACTTTAGAAAACCCAACTAACTCATGGCTAAAAAATACGGCGGTATAACAGGACCTAAAGTTGAGCCCACTACTGAAAGCGCTTTTGGTGTTTGGAACTCACCTACTGAGGTTTTTCGCGAAGTAACGGGTGACGATTGGCCTCGTCCGTTACAAACAGCTTTACCAAGTTTAATAGGTAGTTATGCTTTTGCTTTATCTAGTGGAGCCGTGGACAATGCTTTAGCGAGTAATAAGTTTGTCATAGCTAGCGGAGGTATATTATCTACTACAACTTATTCAGGTTTATTTTCTATAATTAGGACTACTTTTGGAGGAAACGGTACTACTAATTTTGTTACCCCTAATTTATTTGATAAGTTTATTTATTTAAAAGGTACAGCTGTTTCAGGTGTTACTCCTATAACTGGTAGTGGAGTACTAGTTAATACGCATGATCACACATTTGTAAGACGCACTGGTACCGGTTTTACAGCCAACACTACAGGTGAAACCAGAAATGCTATGAACAGCACCGTTACGTTAACAAGTAGTTTTGATGGAGATGATAATAATGAGCTTCGTAAACGTGAATGTATTCCTCTTATCGCCACGGCTAACGGTGACCTTCCCGTAGGAGTAGTTTTTCCTGTTTTATGGCCAAATGTTTCTACCACTTTTCCTACTTTTGATGTTTCTAAGTTAGTAATTGCTAGTGGGCAAAATATATCTAGAACAGATTATTCTTCTTTATTTTCGTTAGTTGGTACTCTGTATGGTAGTGGAAATGGATCTACTACTTTTACTCTTCCTGACTTTAGAGGTATTTTTATAAGTGGCCCTCGTCAACCTGCCTCTGTGAGGCAACCTTCCGGTGTTTTATCGCCTAGTGGTTTTCTTCCTGACACTTTTTTCCGACATGCTCATACTTTTCTAGGTACTGTTGGGGTGAGTATAGTCGCTAACGGCGGTGGTACTTCTAGTTTTACTTCCGTAGTTACTGCTCCTGCTAGCACTCTGTCTACTGGTAACGCAAGCGAGAGTAGAAGTGCTAATATAAGTGTTATTTGGTGTTTAGCGGCAAGCTAAATTGTAATTATGCGAGGTCAAATAATTCTTTCTGCTGTTCATCGCGGAACACAGTTTTCGTTTCAACAAAGAACGTATACGTTATTAAACGGGCAAGCTATTAGTCGTTCAAGTTTTGCAGATTTATCTGCTGTTTGGCCGAGTGGAGCGTATGGAGGTGGTTCCACAAGCACACCAATGCACATGCCTGATACAACGGGATTGTATCTTCGTGGTGCGGATTTTGGTCGTTCAGCTGACCCAGGATCTGCTTCTCGTACAGCTTTATCTGGAAGCCTTCCAACGGGTTCTAATGTTGGTTCTTTTCAAGCTGCTGCGCTTAAAAGTCATGCGCACGTATCCGGGACACAAACAGGCGTTGGTGCTTCGATGATGGATAACGGAAGCGAGTCAGCAAATCGTTTTGCTAGCAGCGCTAATACTTCAGGAACTGGGATTACATTGCCTACGAGCTCTCGGCCCGTACGTCTTGCCGCCTCACCTGAATTTGACGTGGACCATACTCTTGTTTATATGTATATCGTCACTGCGTAGTATTTTTATTTTGTATATTAAACTTTGTTATATATTTATATTTACATTGCCTGCTATAGATACTCTCTCTTTATTTGATGTGTAAAAAGGATACACACAGTGTAGTTGGGAAGCAGGGAACACAATTAATTCTCCTTCGTAATTTTTATCTACATTTATGCTGTGTTGTTGTACACCTATACTTGTAGAGTATACAAATTCAAACGTTGAAGCACGGTTACTCTTAGTATTTTTAAAATAATTTAGTTCTTCCTGTAGATTAAAAGGTATAGTAAGCCACATAACATAAGAAAATAACCCAGAATGTCTGTGTATAGGATTAAATTCATATTTTTTCATTTTATTTACCCAAGGTGTATCTAGTTTAAAAGGTGCATTTATATTACTTTTATTTAAAATAAATTGTATATGATCGTCAAATACTGGAAATTCCTGTAAATAAACTTGACAACATGAAGTTATTAAATCAACCCACATTTCGTCTTTTTCTAATCCATTTAGAAAAAATTCTTTCTTTATGTGCCCTACTAGATGACTGTGAGCTGGTTCACTGCTTTGTTTAATATAAGAATCAATAGTTTTGCGTAGACAAACAGGCACTGTGGTTTGTATATAACCATCAGTTGAAGTAAAACGGTAAGGCGTGTAGTTGAGTTCCATAATTTTATACAGATCTATTCCTTAGTTTGTTTGTTCCAAGGAAATAAATTTTTAGTTGTATCATAACCCATTCCTAGCCCTACTCTACCGGAGGGTAAAAAATTAGCGCTTACAGTTATCCTAGGTATCTCTGAAGTATTTTCTGAAACAGAATGTTCTAAGGCAGAAGGGAAGACTAAAAGAGTTTTAGGTTTAGGGGGATGTTTGTAAACAATGTCAAGCTCAGAATCAAATTTTAATTGCATTTCAGAAACATGATAATCCGTTGTTCTTGAAAACCAAGTTGATCCTGTTTCTCCTGAAACGTAATATATAGTACTAAGAATTGACCATTTATGTGAGTGACGGTGATGCCATTGACCCTGTAAGCTCCTGTTAGCCCACATGTTTACTGGACTCATAGTAGTGCACTCGAAATTTTCAATTTTTTTTACTTCATTAACTTGTTTTGTTACCCAGTCGGTATACTTTTGCACATTAATGTCTGTGTGTATGTAACTCTCTTTTGTTTTACCATAAAAAAGTTCATTGTTTCTGTTAGGCATAGAAGACCAATCAATTGCTTCTGTGTAACTGTAAATTACACTATGTATTTCGTCTGGTGCCTCAAATTCGTACAGTACGGTTGGTAAGATTTCTAGTTTATTCATGCAGGTTGCGAATGGGAGGAATGTTTACTGTGGCAGTATAATACAAGTCAAAAGTTTTGCCAAGAAAAAGACAGACCACATGTGAACACGACTTCTCACCCGTGGGGGTCAATGGGTTTGCTGTTTGCAAATAGCGAACAGTCAGGTACTTTTTCATGGATTTACAAATTTGCAAAATCGTGAAAAAGTGTTGAGATCACAGCGTTGTCGCCCTTCCTGGATGATCTATGCTGCTGATGCCCTTAGTCCCGCACACTAATCACATGACTGACCTTTCAATCACCCCACCGCCTGAGTTAGTGCTGAATTCCCAACCAATGACTACCCCACTTAGCCCTGCTGCGCAGGCAGTGCTGGATGCTGCTAATAGCGCTAGCTCTTATGGCCCAGATGACTGCCTGAATGATGCTCGACAGATTGCCGCCGCTGCCCTTCGCGCTGCTGTCGATCACGTGGTAGCGGATGATGCTCTCTACGCCCGATCGTGTTGCGAGTTTGTAGGGAGTGATTGTCGGTCCCAACTCCTTGCTATCGCTGATGAACTTGAAGCTCAGCAGTAGTTTCAGTCACACTACAAGTTAAGATTTTGTGATTTTACTAACACGTTTATATTTTGTGTTAACGGATTGGTGCTTTGTGAGCCACAAACTTGCTAGGTGTTAATCCGTGATCCACAAAAATCACTAGTCAACACCCCTAGTCCGGTCAACTTCTAAGTTATTTCAAAATTGAAATTAGGTTTATCTCAAAAGTGTATAATGTTTTTAGAGCTTTCAATTTGTTAGATGCTAACCCGAGATATTTACTCAGAACCTAGAGATTTTATGGAGGATTACCTTTCTCAGTTAACCCCCCGTATGGTTCGTAATGTGTACACAATGAACGAACAACCACTCCACATATTAACTCGTCCCGATATACAAAACATGTGGGATGACTATAATAATGTTCGAACCCACGATACTAAAACGCTCTTAGACGTTTTTGGTCCGCTGCTTAGGAGGTAACATTTAATTTCCTTGCTCCCTTGAACAGCAAACCATGACTGACCCTACTCCAGTAGCAACTATTCTTACAGTTTCTATCCATCGAAAAGATACAAACCCTGTTCATGGCCGTGGGGCTTTACAAATTTCTATTGACGACGAAGGTGCAGGAGGTTTTGTAAAAATTTGTGAACTAGACGATGATCTAGAAAATTACGTACGCATAGACGCTGATGAGCTAGAGTTGGTGTTCAAGGAAGCTAAAAAGCTTCTCGCTCAAAAAACACTACTTCCTTTTAACGATAGTAACCATGCCTGAAGCACTTGTCGCTATCACTGTGATGCTTTGCCTGACCTACATCCTGACTAGACGACACTAGACTTGCCTCTATTGTTACCAAAGTGTAAATTTTACACCTATGAACGGAAATTATCCGACTTTATTCCTAAAAAGGAACATCAAATGACACCACAACAAAACGACGTCCTGCAAGCTGCTGTTGATTTAGTAAATGGTGGAATGGACACGGAAGAAGCACTGGGCTGTTACCGAGTTATTTCCCAATATGTTTTAAATACAATTCCCCCTGATGATAGGGAGATTGACGAGCAGATTAAAGCAGAGTAGTTTGCATCCTTTAATTAATACATTGGTATAGAATAAGAAAAAAGAGTTTTTATGGGTGCTGGAAGAGCAATGTCGTCAAACGCAAGGTCATCATCTGGCCAGCTTGGCTACAAGCCGACTAATCGGAGTTTACTTGTACCCGCTCCAAGACAAGAAATTGGCAGTCCCAAGAAAGACAGTGGTGCAAATATAGCTAAATATGTGCCAGAGCAGCGTAGCAACCAAGAACAAACAGACGCTGTTAAACAAGCAAAAGAAAATGAACAATCAGCGCAATGGAATAGAGCTACCAGTGAAATGAAAACACCTAACGTTATGTATGATGATCGTAATCAAACAGAAATAGCAGGTAAATATGCAAGGGAGACAGAACGCGCCGCCAACCGCGAAAGCCGGGCGGTTATGAGGCATGGGTTTTAGAGTAGTGTAACCCTTTACACCACTCAATCCCATGGCACTAGAACTCAAAGAATTATGGAACGCCTTCTTGGAGGAACGTTCAATTTCCCTGTGTCCCACTAGCCTTACATCTGATTACAGGCAAACCACAAAATGGTTATCCCGTTGTCCAGTACAAGACATCAGCGAAGCACGGAAGGTCATGATCTGGATACTGGGAGAAAAACCTGTGCTTGCTTCCAGGCGCGTAGCAATGTACGCAAAGACAATGTACAAATGGGCAGCACAAGAAGATGTGGGACATATGGACAAGAATCCCTTGGCCAGCTTTAAAATGCCTAAAGCACCACAGAAAGATGAAGAGATTATTGTTATTCCTAGAAATGAAATAGGTATAGTGTTAGCCGCATTAGCGGCAAAGCGTACATACAAGAACGTTAATTGGTCTTGGTACACAGAATTCATGCTTCAAACAGCGATGCGCACAGGAGAAGTGCGAGCTTTGCGCTGGGATGACATTAAAGAAAATAAAATTCTTGTACATCAAAACTACACCCTTACGCACGGTTTAAAGAACAGCACAAAAACCAACAAGAAACGCTGGGTCCCACTCAACAACAAGTGCCAAGAGCTTCTTGAGAAAGTACCAAAAGAAAACGATTTTATTTTCCCTTGGGATCGAGTAGCTTTTCAAAGTTACTTTCGTAAAAAACTAAAACCTTTACATGACACAAGATTAATTTCTCACCTATACCGTCCCTACGATTGTCGCCACACTGCGATCAGTTGCTGGATAGAAGCTGGTATTCCTGTACCACAGGTAGCATCATGGGCAGGGAACACAAGTGAGATCATCTTTAAACACTATTGCAACAGCACAAAAGAATACGAGATGCCAGAGTTGTAAAAACTGACCTATAATAAGAAAAAAGAGTTTTATGACTGACGTTACTCCTGCTACACCTGAATGGAATATTGCTCAACTCGAACGTCATTTAAGCGATGGCGCTGTATTCACCGCACACTGGACAGTAAATTTACAAGATCAAGGTGAGAGTGCTGGCTGCTACGGCAGCATTGGTTTTACTGTTGCTGAAGATCCAGAGAATTTTATTCCTTACGAAGACTTAACCAAAGAAACTGTCGTAGGTTGGGTGCAGGATGCCATGGGAGAAGAACAGGTTGCTGGTATTGCCACAGCATTAGCTGCTCAGATTGAACAAAAACTACATCCAACAAACGCACAGGGTATCCCCTGGAACAATTAATTCTGCTATATTTTAAACAGTTACTTATTTGCCATGTCTATCCAGGAAAAAATTGACAGCTCCATGGAAAAGCTGCAACAGGTTGTGGATCAATACAACCAAGCTAATCAAGTGGTACAAACATCAAGAGAACAAATTTTGTCTTTACAAGGTGCAATCAGCGCATTGAAAGAATTACAAAATGAAACTCCTCTTGTAGACTAATATTAAAATAAACGTAATTCCATGGAACCCACCACAGTAGCTATCGTCGCAATTATTGTTGCAGCAGGCAGTGAAATTATCGGTATGTCAAAACTAAAAGCAAATAGTTGGATTCAACTTTTGCTGAAAGTTGCTCGTCTGCTTTTCCCAAAACAAAAGTAAATTATAAATAAAACCCCTTAGACTAACTGAGGGGTTTTTTAATGCTATGGCAGACAAACTTATTGATGCAGCTAGGTTCTATAAAGGACTTAAGCAGCAGAATGACGCTTTTAATTGGTTAGAAGCAACACTTACTACTGATAAACTAAAGGAATTCTTTATTCGTTATCGGACTGACCCACCTGTTGACAACAGCTATACCAACGATTGGGACGGTGTTGTAAAAGCAGCTAAAATCTCTGGTGCCAAATATCCAGAATTAGTAGCAGCACAGTGGGCAGTAGAGTCAAGCTGGGGAAAACATGTATCAGGAAAAAACAACTACTTTGGACTTAAAGGATCAGGAACTAATCAATCTACGCAGGAATTTATTAATGGCAACTGGATCACAATTACTGATGGGTTCCTTGATTTTCCTGACCTGCGTACTTGTGTTTCCTATCTCGTTGACCGATGGTACAAAGACTATAAAGGATATAAAGGTGTCAACAACGCAGCCAATCGTAATGAAGCAGCCAAACAACTTAAAGAACAAGGCTACGCTACAGACCCTGATTACCCCACAAAATTGATTCAAGTAATGGATCAAAAACTTGAGGCACCAGGAGGTGATGTACCAAAAGTAAATCCCCTACCTGTTCTTTACATGAGCCAAAGGGATAACTACAGAGATGCAGGTAGAACATGCTTTAGTTCTAGTTGTGCCATGATGTTGAAATACCTTAAACCCAAAGCAATAACAGGTGATGATGATTACATTAAAACTGTGTTTACTTATGGTGATAGCACGGATAGTACAGTTCAGTTAAAAGCTCTGTTTAAATACGGTGTAGAAGCAAGGTTTAGTACTAAAGGAACACCTGAGATAATTAAAAAACAAATTGACAATAATAAACCTGTACCAGTGGGATTTTTGCATCATGGTACGGTGACTGCCCCCAGTGGTGGTGGACACTGGCTTTGTATTATTGGATATAACGAAAGTAGTTACATTGTCCATGATCCTTGGGGAGACATGGATTTAATTGCTGGTGAATATCTGAATACAAACGGAGCAAGACTCAATTACAGCTACAAGAATTTCAACCCGAGATGGCTTATAGATGGGTCGAATTCCGGGTGGTGTATTCTTGCATGAAGATAAAACAGAATCCTTGGATAAGGGTCAGTCTTTGTTATCAATTAAATAAAGAACGTAGATGTGTATGTGTAAACAAAGAAATGGCTTATAAATTGAGAAAAGAAATTGAAGCGCAGAACGGAACTATCTACTGGTTTCAACCGGTTGAATAGGTTTTAAATAATAAAACAAAAGTTTATCAGGATCAGTGTGCCAACCATTAATTTCACGTTGTTTAAACCAACGAGAATACACCTTGAATTGTTTAAATTTTTCTTTAGATTCACACAAGAAAAAAATACAATCGCCAGGGGATAGTTCTTCTGTCCACACACGCAAATGACGGACGGCCATAAGCTGGGGCAACAAGCCAGAATTACCTATTAATTGTGCAGATAATTTTTTAGCTCTTTTGTTTTTACGTTTATTTAACCAGTCATTCAATTGACGTTTACTTTTACTTATACCAAGAGAAAGCAGCCAAAAAGTCTGCTCTTGCAAGCGTCCCCACTTGATAAGCCTGAGCTTGATGTAGGTATTCTCAGGTTTAAAGTAAATGGTTTTAACCTTATACTTCATGAAGTTGTGATCAATGGTTCAAAGATAGCAGGTAAGGTATCTAAAGGACTTCTCTCACGGCGCCATGCAGCTAGCCATTCAGCACGAGAATGGTCATGAGTAGACTCAAAATCAAAAGTATCAGAAGGTTCAATAATAAAAATATCACCTGCTTCTAAATTTAAAGTCCCGATAAACCAGGTTGAATCCAAAGAAATTGTAATACTAATACCTGGATCTATTGTTGCAAGTGTGGCTGTAAAAGCATTTAATCCAGAAGGAAGTGAATAGTTAACATTAAAAACAGGACCAATAATAATTGTATTAGCTGCATCAAGGGTTGTTTCCTGAGCAAAAAAACTAACATCAAGATCTTCTAGAAGTAAAAATAAATCTGTTGTTACTGTTTCTATAACAATTGCTAATGTGTAATCAAGTAATTCATTACGAGTAGTTGATACACATAACAGATAACTTCCTACATCTAAAGCAAAATAACGATCATCACCTCTTCCTAGGGCATTAGGATTAAATGTATTATATAGATCGGATGGTGCACCCATTACATGATCAATATAGGGATAATATGTACCATTAGCAGTACTTGCAGTAGACACACTATCACCTTGAAAAATACCCCGTCCTTCAACTGGATTTTTATTTAAATCATAAGCTGATACTTGGATATAAGTAGGACGCGGTCCACCTTTAGTAGTAATTATCCAAGCAGGAGACGTTAGATTTATCTGGTACCAATGATTGTAAGAACCCCCACCAAATCCACCATTTGAGAATTGATTAGTATCAGCACGGCCAACAACAACATTCTTGGGTCCTAATGTACCAGTAAGAACACGCAGTGAAGTCTCATTAAAAGAACCAAGAACTAAAGGATTGTTCTGGGTACGTTGGCGTTGGGAAACTTGGGATACCCTACTCATTTATAACTACTGTTTTACTCATTGTACTCTGAATTATCAGTTACATCTAGAGGATGGGCAATTGTAGGTTTCATATCTTTGCGTATAAGAGTTTGAATATTGTTCTGTAGCTTTGTTCGATTAAATAACATCAACTGTTCAGCTTCAAATTCTGTAGTAAAAGGAAAAATTGCAGCAGGAGGGTTGCGTCTATTCCAGTTGGACACCAGATGCAGGGGATTTGCACAGTTCTTGTTCCTGCAAAGGTGTGTAACAAATGTACTACCCACATCTCCCCATGCACATTGATAGATGGCTTTATGGAAAGACACGTTTTCAGCTTTCTGTTCGCTATAGAAGGACCGATAGGACGGAAAACAGACTCTCTTATGACCTCGATTGGTAGGGGTATCGATGGGCCAGCAGCTATCCCACCCACCTATATCGACCCGCTTCCAGAGCTGCAGGTATTTGACCTTGTACTCCTCATTTATAAAATTAATGTTAAATCCACAGTTGTTTGAAAGGATCTTTTCGACGCAGTGATAGCAGAAATGGGTCTCAATATCCCGAATAACGTGGTTGTGAGGACAGGAAAAGCCTCGATAATAACCATTTTCCTTTAGGTTTTCTTTATCTTTGCTGTCAATGTTGGGGACGTAGCGAAAGGGAATTGTATCCGTTGATACCTTTTGTTCTTCAGATGGGCTCGTCATTGGCTTGCTCCTGTGTGTTTTTGGATTTGTTCTTACGTGCA
>OFRL01000912.1_pt1 | contig 11288 bp, 11 predicted proteins | sample 1543121 | NCBI WGS metagenome assembly OFRL01 (sample SAMN07774228, study PRJEB24372) | wastewater metagenome | isolation source: Lake Maggiore Cannobio | place: Italy: Cannobio | collected 2016-01
CGAACGTTTAGCAGGCCATATTCTCGATCAGCTCGATGGCAAGGATCACTAATGCCAGAGCTTGTTTATGCAGTTGTTACTGATGCACCCGTCCATATTCAGGAATTGCCCAAACTCGTAGCAAATCCACACAGCGGCGCAGTAGTGACATTTTGCGGAGACGTTCGAGACCATGACGGTGGCAAAGAAGTCGCATCACTTCTTTATGAGATTCATCCAAGTGCTCCAGAGCAAATCAAACTGATAACACAATCCATAATGGGTCGATTTGAGATTGAAAAAGTAGCTGTGGCCCATCGTTATGGGGATATCGCTATCGGTGAAACAGCATTTGCCGTGGCAGTTTCAGCCGCTCATCGCCAAGCAGCCTTTGATGCCTGCGCTGCAATAGTGGATGAAGTTAAAGCCAAGCTGCCTATTTGGAAGCATCAAAAGTTCACTGATGGCAGCGATGAGTGGGTTAACTGCGCATGAGCAAACTCATTGATACATATGGCCGCGAACACCGCAATCTTCGCGTTTCACTGACAGATCGTTGTTCACTTCGCTGCACCTACTGCATGCCCAATGATTTTGCCGCATGGATTCCTAATGATGATTTGCTAACTACCAATGAACTTCTCACGGTAATTGAAGTAGCCGTAGAACAAGGAATTAATGAAGTTCGCTTAACAGGCGGTGAGCCTTTGCTTCGCCCAGATATTGTGGAAATTGTTGACCGTATTGCCGGTCTTGCTAACGCCCCGCGTTTGACTTTAACTACCAATGGTTTAAAACTAAAAGAATTAGCACTTCCATTAGCAAAAGCTGGATTGAATCGAATCAATATCAGCCTAGATACTTTGAGCCGTGAGCGCTTTAAAAAACTGACGTATAGGGATCGCTTTGATGATGTCATCGAAGGATTACATGCAGCCAAAGCTGCAGGACTGTTTCCTATTAAAGTAAATACTGTTTTGCTTCAAGGGATCAATGATGATGAAGCATCAGCACTTTTAGCCTGGGCACTCGAGAATGAATATTCATTGCGCTTCATTGAACAGATGCCTCTTGATGCTGGTGGGATTTGGGACAGAGCAACAATGGTGACTGCCGATGAGATTTATGCAGATCTATCCACGCACTATGAATTAACTCCAGTAGATGGACGTGGTTCAGCACCTGCTGAGGAGTTCTATATCAATGGCACACAAGCAACTGTTGGCATTATTGGCAGTGTGACAAGGCCGTTTTGTGGGGCATGTGATCGCCTGCGCTTAACATCTGATGGCCAATTGCGCTCTTGTTTGTTCTCAAATGAAGAAGTTGATGTGAGAAAAGTGTTGCGAGATGAGAACAAGGATGAAGCAGCAAAGCGAGTGGAAATAGCGGCCCGCTTCCAGAAAACCGTGATTAGCAAGCTACCTGGCCACGGTATTAACGATCCCTCTTTTATTGCACCGCTTAGACCAATGTCAGCAATCGGTGGTTAGCCACCTGCAAAACGTGGCAGGACATCAATAAAACTGCCAGCATGAACAGGCATATCCATGTCATTGACCGCAACTGAATCAACTAGAAATGAGCACTGCTCAATGACATGAGCAAGCTGGGCATTATTGGCTGTTACTTCCTTGAGAATCATTGAGAGTGATGCTGGATTTACGCGCTCAACGCTTACTCCAGCCGCGGCTCGCGCAGCTGCAAAGTAGCGAATCTCTATATCCATAGCCATAACTGCATTGTATGGTTACCCAATGCTCGAGTACATCATTATCTTCTTCACTGGCATCCTTGTCGGTGGAATTAATGGAATGGCTGGGGGAGCATCAGTTATCTCCTACCCAGTCTTACTCGCCACAGGAATGTCTCCAGTCAGCGCTGCAATTACAAATGCATTAGGTGTGACACCAGCAAACTTTTTTGCTCTCATTGCCGTGCGAGACCAGATGCGCGCTTACTTTCAGGAATACAAGAAACTGATCTATATATCCATTATTGGTTCAACTACCGGTGCCTTCTTATTACTCAATGTGCCACCTGGTGTATTTGAAAAGATGGTTCCCTTTCTTCTCCTCTTTGCCAGCTTGTCCTTTTTGATTAAAGCCAAACCCGTTCGTGGGGCTCGACATAGCCTGGTTGAAAAGCTTGGAATCGCAGGCAGCGGTTTGTATTGCGGCTACTTTGGTCCAGGCCAAGGCGTGATGGTGATTGCCGTCCTTGCAAGAGACATCAGGCGAGATCCCAAGACCCTGAACACTGCTAAGAATTTAATTGTTGGCTGGACCTCTTTGGTCTCTAACATCATCTATATATTTAGTGGCAAGGCTCATTGGGGAGCAGTCATCGCCCTGCTTATCGGTGCCAGCATCGGTGGAACCTATGGGGGGCGCTATGCCGCCAGGATGCCAGCGGCTGTGTACCGAGGGCTCATCTTGAGCGTTGGTTTTGGCGCCTCAGCCTGGCTCTTTTATAAGTATTACCTGAGCTAAACCCGCGCCAGGCCATTGTTGATTGGTATATCACTGATATATCATCGCCGATGTGAGCCAAGTAATCCGTATTCTCTCCAGAGAGAGCTCCTCGCTATCAGAGGCGGCCTATAGCCGTATTCGCTCAATGATTATTACTTTAGAACTAGAACCAGGATCACTCATTAGTGAGAGTGCGTTGATGAGTAACTTAAAGATGGGGCGCACACCCATTCGTGAAGCTCTGCGCTCGCTAGCAAATGAAAAACTCGTAGAGGTTTATCCACGTCGTGGCATGTTTGTCTCCCGTGTTGATGTTGCAAATCTTTCACAGCTCTCTGAAACCCGAGCTGTTCTTGAGATAAAGGCTGCAGAACTTGCTGCCACACGATCGACTGCTGCTGATCAGGAGATTACAAAAGCTTTAATAAAAGAGATTAAGGCCATCAAAGGTGATTTGGATATGCCAACTTTGATTGGGTTAGACCAGCGAATTCACCATCACATCTATCAATGCACTCACAATGAATTTCTGGCAGCAGCCCTCGATAACTACTACGCCCACGCTCTTCGCATCTGGTTCTTAGCACTCGATCGTGTGGAGCATTTAGCTGATGCGATTATCGAACACCGAGCTTTATTAGAAGCAATTGCAAGCAATGATCCAAAGGCAGCATCAAAGGCAATGAAAGAACACGTTGAAGGTTTTGAATCAGAAATCCGTAAGTCTTTATAACCACCACCAACAGAAAAAGGAAATAAAGCTATGAGTAAGTTACCTGCAAAGGCAAAGTGCGTTGTTATCGGCGCTGGAATCGTCGGCAATGGCATGGTCTATCACCTTGCAAAATTAGGTTGGAAAGACATAGTCCAGATTGATAAAGGACCTCTTCCTAACCCTGGTGGCTCAACTGGTCACGCATCTAACTTCATCTTCCCTGTGGATCACTCAAAAGAGATGACAGCAATTACTGCGGAAAGTATGCGCCAATACAAAGAGTTTGGAACTTTCACTGAAACTGGTGGAATTGAAGTAGCTCGCTCAGAAGAGCGTATGCAAGAGCTGGCACGTCGTATTACATCTGCAAAGTCATGGGGAATCGAAGGTGGTCGAATTCTTACGCCTGCAGAAGTAAAAGAGTTAGTGCCCTATATTGATGAAAGCGTCATTTTAGGCGGGTATTACCAGCCAACTGTGGGCGTTGTCGACTCACTTCGCACAGGAACAATCATGCGCGAAAAAGCTCAAGAGATGGGCGCTGCTCAATCATTTGCAAATATTGAAGTTCAAGACATTAAAGTTGAAAACGGAGTTGTAAAGGCAGTTGTGACAGATCAAGGAACTATTGAAGCCGAATACGTAGTTATTGCTACCGGTTGCTGGTCTCCCAAGCTTGCAGCAATGGCGGGAGCGCACATTCCACTTACTCCTGCAGTTCACCAGATGAAGGACATCGGACCAGTTCCATTCTTTAAAGACACTAAGGGTGATATTGAATGGCCAATCGTGCGTGACATGGATGTATTTATGTATGAGCGCCAACATGGAACTGGACTTGAAATTGGTTCATATGCTCACCGCCCAATTCTCTACACACCAGATGACATTCCTTCAAATGCAACTGCAGCTCTATCTCCTACAGAGTTTGCATTCACTCAAGCTGATTTCGATATCCAAGATGAGCATGCTTACGAGCTAATGCCATCAATTGTTGGAGATGAATCAGTGCGTGAGAAGTATGCATGTAATGGAATTTTGTCTTACACCCCAGATGGAATGCCAATTCTTGGCGAAACTCCAGAAGTAAAGAATCTGTGGTCAGTAGCTGCAGTCTGGATCAAAGAAGGCCCAGGAACTGCAAAGTCTGTGGCTGAGTGGATGGTTCTTGGAGATTCACATATTGATCTTCATGCTTCCAATATTGCTCGCTTCCATGAGCACCATAAGGAAGAAAAGCATATTAAGTCTCGTGTGACTGAATCCTTTAACAAGACCTATGGAATCGTTCACCCACTTGAGCAGTACGAATCAAATCGTAAAGTGCGGCTCTCTCCTTACTATGAGCGCGAAGCAGCACTTGGCGCAGTCTTCTATGAGACTGCTGGATGGGAACGACCATTCTGGTATGAATCCAATAAGGATTTAGTTGCAAAGTTTGGCGACAAAGTTATGCCACGTACTGCTGAATGGGAATCACGTTGGTGGTCACCCATTATCAATGCAGAGCACCTACAAATGCGCGAGAGCGCAGGCATCGTAGATTTAACTGCCTTTGCTTACTTTGATATCACTGGTCCATCAGCTTTGGCGGTTGTGCAAAAGGCAGCTCTTCGTCAGATGGATGTTGCAATTGGCCGCGTTGTTTACACACCTGTACTTGGTCCCAATGGTGGATTTAAATCTGATTTAACAATCATGCGCCTTGATACCGATCACTTCCGCGTTGTTACTGGTGGTGCACACGGTATGGCAGATAAGAAGTGGTTTGCTGATCTTTTGCCAGCCGATGGCTCTGCAAAGATCAAAGACATTACTTCTGACTACACCACCCTTGGTGTGTGGGGTCCAAATGCCAGAAAGATTATTCAAGAAGTGACATCTGAAGATATGAGCCATGAGTCATTCAAGTTCAGCACATGTAGAGAGATTGATATCAAGGGCGTGAAAGTTCTTGCATCTCGTATTTCATACGTTGGCGATCTTGGTTGGGAGTTTTACGTGCCTATGGCTGATGGTCCAGCTCTTTGGGATGCCCTCTGGGAAGCTGGAAAGAACCATGGATTAATTCCAGTTGGAATTGGTGTGTATGGAACTACTGGTCGACTAGAGAAGTGTTACCGCGCATATGGTCCAGAGCTTGAAACTGAATACACTGTAGTTGAAGCTGGAATGCAATCTCCAAAACTAAAAGAGGCAGATTTTATTGGTAAAGATGCACATGTGAAGCACCGTGCTGAGAAGCCTGTTGCAATGCTGTGCACACTCTTTGTTGATGATCACAAATCATCTAGTGGTCAAAAGCGCTACATGATGGGTAATGAACCGATTCTTACATTGGATAAGAAGCCAATTACAGATGCACACGGACGTCGTTCATATGTAACAAGTGCTGGTTCTGCTCCATCTTTAGGTAAGCACATCCTGATGTCTTACCTTCCAACAGAGTTAGCTGTTGCTGGAAACAAGTTCCTCGTTGAATATCTTGGTGAGCACTATCCATGTTCAGTCGCTGAAGTTGGCCCAACATCAGTATTTGACCCATCAAATGAACGGATCCTTGCATAATGGATGTACTTGTCTGCCTCAAGCGCGTTCCACTAGCAGGTGGAACGCTGATTCTGACTCCAGATTCACGCGATATCGAAACTAAGCATTTAGGTTTTGGTATTAGCCCCCATGAGGAAAATGCCGTTGAAGCCGGAGTTCAACTCGTTGAACAGATGGGTGGAACTCTGACTCTGCTTACTCTTGGACCTTCTGATGCTGAAGAACAACTACGCTCACAGTTAGCTATTGGTGCAACTCGCGCCGTTCTGATTGAAACAGATGGACAGGAATGGGACCCACAGGGAACTGCTGCTGCGTTAGTTGATGCAATTAATGCTGAAGAGACCAAGTTTGACTTAATCATTTTTGGTGCAGAATCTGCTGATAGTGCTGGGTATCAAATCCATATTCGTGTGGCCCATGCACTCAATCGTCCGATTATCACCAACGTTAAATCAATGAAGATTGAAAATGGCGTTGCAGTATGTGATCGAGTAGTTGCTGCTGGACGTGAGCATTATGAAGTTGCTCTACCTGCCATTGTTACCGTGCGCGATGGATTAAATATTCCACGATATCCGTCAGTTCCTGGACGCATGCAAGCGCGCAAGAAGCCAGTAGATATGAAAAAGGCAGAAGCTCGAGTTCCTAAATTAGAGAAAGTTGTTTTAACTCTCGCACCTTCTAAATCAACCGGAGCAGAGATCTTGGGCAACGGCGCCGATGCTGTTCCTGCACTGGTAGATATCTTGAAAAAGATCGGAGCTTTCTAATGATTCTTGTACTCGTAGATCAAGATCGCGGTGAACTAGATCAACTCTCACTTCGTGCATTAACTGCGGCTCGTAAGTTAGGCCAAGATGTTGAAGCTGTTGTCATTGGCAAAGAAGGCTCAGCCCTTGCTGGAATCGTTGGTGAATATGGTGCCAAGGTGTTACATGTTGCATCCCATGCCAACATCACTGATTACACACCCATGGCATCAGGGCGTGCACTCAAAGACCTAGTGGAAAAACTTAAGCCAACTGCGGTCCTTGCTGCTGGAAGTCCACGTGGTAATGAACAGTTGGCGCATTTAGCTGCTTTTCTAGATCTTCCAATGGCAGCAGAGTGTTCTGAAATCACTTTAGGTTCTCCTCACCATGTGCTTCGAGCACGCTGGGCAGGAAATCTGATTGAGTCTGCAAATGTTCACGCAGATATTTTGATTGCAACAGTTCTAGCGTTTTCAACTGAACCTGAATCTGCCAATGGCAGCGCAGCAACAGTTGTTGATTTCGAACCAGCCCTAGAACCACAGGATTACGCTGTAAAAGTATTGAGCCGTGATGCTGGTGAATCAAAGGGTGGCGTAACACTCAATGATGCCAAAGTTATTGTCTCTGGCGGACGTGGTGTTGGTGGTCCAGATGGATTTGGTCAGATTGAAGAGCTTGCAAATCTATTAGGTGGCACTGTTGGTTGTTCACGTGTTGTGACAAGCTCCGGGTGGCGTCCACACGCTGAGCAAGTGGGACAAACAGGAACAAAGGTTGCACCAGATCTCTATATCGCAGCTGGTATCTCAGGTGCGATGCAGCACATTGCAGGTATGAAGAACAGTAAGACAATCGTAGTTATTAATACAGATCCAGAAGCTCCAATTCTAGGCTATGCAGATTACGCAATTATCGGTGACTTGCATCAAGTAATACCTGCGCTCACTAGCGCAATTCGCCAAGCCAAGGGATAAAAATGTCAGATATCGAAATTGCTCAAGCTGCAACGATGAAGCCAGTCACCGAAATCGGTGCCAGTTTAGGGATTGATGCAGATAACTTAGAGGCTTATGGAAAGTACAAAGCCAAAGTCAATTTAAAATATCTGACATCTTTGCCTAAGCGGGAAAACTCAAAGCTGATTTTAGTAACTGCTATAAGCCCGACACCTGCAGGTGAAGGAAAGACAACAACAACTGTTGGTCTGGGTGATGCACTTCGCCATATTGGCAAAAATGCAATGATTGCACTTCGTGAGCCATCTCTAGGTCCAGTTTTTGGAATGAAAGGTGGAGCAGCTGGTGGGGGCTATGCCCAGGTAGTTCCCATGGAAGATATCAATCTTCACTTCACCGGAGATTTCAACGCTATAGCACTTGCAAATAACTTACTTGCCGCTCTTTTAGATAACCACATCCACCATGGAAATGAACTCAACATCGATGTTCGTCGCATTGTATGGAAGCGCGTTGTTGATATGAATGATCGTGCACTACGCGAAATCATTGCATCTCTTGGTGGTGTTGGTAATGGTTATCCACGCAGTGATGGTTTCGACATCGTTGTTGCCTCTGAAATCATGGCAATTTTCTGCCTTGCCACATCTATTGAAGATCTGAAAGAAAAGATTGGCAAAATTGTTGTTGCTTACACTAAAGACAAGAAGCCAGTTCTTGCAAGTGATCTAAAAGCTCAAGGTGCTATGACGGTAATCTTAAAAGATGCTTTCCAGCCAAACTTAGTTCAGACTCTTGAGAACACTCCAGCCTTTATTCACGGTGGGCCATTTGCCAATATCGCCCATGGTTGCAACTCTGTAGTAGCTACAACTTCTGCAATGAAGTTGGCAGATTATGTTGTTACAGAAGCTGGCTTTGGTGCAGATCTTGGAGCTGAAAAGTTCATTGATATTAAATGCCGCAAAACAGGTTTACGCCCATCTGCATGTGTATTAGTTGCAACCATTCGTGCAATTAAATACCACGGTGGCGCTGACCTAAAGACAATTACGGAGGAGAACTTGCCGGCGTTAGAAGCTGGCCTTGTAAACCTTGAGCGACATATCAACAACATCACCAAGGTTTACAACCTTCCCCTAGTAGTTTCTATCAATAACTTCACAAGTGATACTAAGGCTGAAGTTGAACTACTTCGTGCTCGAGTTGAAAAGCTAGGCGTGAAGATTGTGCTTGCAACTCACTGGGCTGATGGTGGTAAGGGTGCAGCTGATCTAGCACATGCTGTTGTTGAACTATGTGAGAAGCCACAAGCTATGACTTTTGTATATGAAGATGGCGCAACTTTGTGGGAGAAAATCAACGCAGTTGCCACAAAGATTTATGGCGCAAAAGATGTAACTGCTGATGCCAAGGTGCTGGCAAAGCTCAAGGAGTTTGAAGCATCTGGCTATGGAAACTTCCCAATTTGTGTGGCAAAAACTCAGTATTCCTTCTCAACTGATGCAGCTCTACGTGGTGCACCAAGTGGCCACACCATCAATGTTCGCGAAGTAAAACTCTCAGCAGGTGCTGAATTCATCGTGATGATCTGCGGAGAAGTCATGACAATGCCAGGGTTGCCTAAGGTTCCATCTGCAGAACGCATTGATTATGTAGATGGAAAGGTAGTTGGCCTTTTCTAATGAAGTATTCGACTTAGTCATAAGATGTGGCTTTAGTTGCTAAGTAATTCCTTCACTTGCTGGGCTAGTTGACCATAACCAACGTTTTGAATCTCTAGAGGCAAACCAATACTTGCAGCAGCTTGAGTAGCTAGCTCTTCTAACTCTTTACTCGGAACTTGGGCTAACCAGATAACCCGTGAATAGTTCTTAAAGTAGTCATCACGCAATTCGGGCCGTTTATCTAAACCCAGCTCAACCATGACACTTCGGTGAAAGGATTTAGCTAGAAAATCAGTTAAGAAATATGTTCCAGCATCAGATTCCATGATCTCTTCTATCTTCTTTGCCCCTGCAAAAATGTCATAGCAATGGTTACCGCCTAATCGCTTCACACCGTGCTTTGTAATGACAGTGTCGAGTGCGCCATACGTTCCACAATCGGCATATGCCACAGCGCACTTTTCATGCTTGTCTTTAATCTCAATGAGTAATGCCTCAACTTCACCAGCAATCTTTTCTGGGCGGTTATGAAGCAGGGGAGGAAGGGGATAGATAGTGATATCAAGTGATTCTGTTGCTGCAATATCGGCAATATGGGTTGCAAGTGCCCCGCAGGCAACTACGCCAATACTCATGCAGGAAAAGCGAGACGTTCAACGAACTTATCGTTGAAATCTTCGCGATCAGATAATTCGATGTAGTCGATCTCTTCAAGTAGAGCTTGGGCGCCGTTGCGCTCTTGGGCAGATAGCAAAACCATCTTTGCGCCTTCTCCTGCAACGTTACCTGCAGACATAATGCGCATCACTGAGAGCTTTGGAACTAAACCAATTTTGACTGCAGAAGAAGGCGATAGGTAAGAACCAAAAGAGCCAGCAAGTAGTACTTGCTGAATTTCAGATTCCTGCACACCAAACTCTTCAAGCAGTAGCGCCCAACCTGTTGCAATGGCAGCTTTAGCAAATTGAAGTTCGCGCACATCGCGCTGAGTTAAAAACACACAGTCGCTTAAATCTCCAACCTCTTTACTCCATGTTAAGACAAATACGCGCTCACCCTCGCGCTCTAATAAACGATCGGCCAAGGTAGGTGCAACTTGTGCAGCAATCTCATCGGTGACAAAACGCCCCGAATGATCAAGTAATCCCACTTCAACAAGAGATGCGCATGCATCAACTAAACCAGAGCCACAGATTCCAATAGCAGGTGTGTCATCAATCGTGCCGATAACTAACTGGCCATCGGTAATTTTGATAGTTTCAATCGCACCAGATGCCGCGCGCACACCACATTTAATACTGGCCGCTTCAAAGGCAGGACCAGCAGGGGCGGCAGTTGCCAAAATCTTTTCGCCATCGCCTAAAACAATCTCGCAGTTAGTGCCAACATCGATAAATAAACGCAGGCGCTTGTCACGATCCATACCTGATGCAAGTGCGCCAGCAATAATGTCGCCGCCAACGTATGCACCAAGTGATGGCAAGATTGTGCAAGTAACTAAATTATTAACATCATCAACTACGGCCTGTGCTTCATATTGAACAACGCTTGTTGCTGCTCCTCGGGCGGTAGCAATAGTAAACTCAGCATCATAAGAATCAAGATCAAATGCAGAACCATCAGAGTTCTTTGGACGAATTACGAATTCGTTTGTATCGCCACGGTAGTAACTAAAATTATATGTTGCTGGAAATGCCATTAGCGTGACACCTTATAGATCTTTCCGTTTACCTTAATAACAGACGGAACATCGGTGCGTGTATCTTTAATTTTAACAACGGCAGGTAAACTCATAGCGATCCTCCTGGAGTAATGTCACCCAATACTCTAATTGTACCAACAATTGGAGTCCATACTGTATCCTCGTCGGCATCTGATATCTGTACCTGTAGGTCAAATGGTAGTTCTGCTACCACCGACTGATAGGCAGTTCCCCAGGACAAGGTCATGGAGGCGGGGGCAGTAATAGAAACACTGCCAGTAGAGGCGGTAGTTAACAATTCATCCAAAACATCTCCGCTTGGATCATAGGCTGTAGCCTTATAAGACCAGGTAGTAGTAGGCCATTTTGTTATTTCATTATCATACAAAAAGTCTACATTTAGAGTCGCCGTGTCGCCACGAACAATATTCCATTGAATGTTGGCTGGATTTGCTCCAAATTTAGAAGTATCTGCAACGGTAAAGGA
>OFRL01000913.1_pt1 | contig 11281 bp, 6 predicted proteins | sample 1543121 | NCBI WGS metagenome assembly OFRL01 (sample SAMN07774228, study PRJEB24372) | wastewater metagenome | isolation source: Lake Maggiore Cannobio | place: Italy: Cannobio | collected 2016-01
AAATGGCCGGTGTCTCTTTTAAAACGTGTGTGTGTGTGTGTGCACAGACAGAATGCAGTCACACACACACACACAGATTGGGAGGGAGAAAAAAACAGCCTGCATTTACATCGACGCTGAGTTACATTTGTTTAGTTACTGGAAAAAAAGGGGGGCCCCCAGATGAGTCTGCGAATCGACAATTTTTGAGTGTCCCTTCTTCGTCCCCACAAAAAATAAGGTAATAATTTTTTAAAAGCTAGAAAAAACAAATTTTGGTTTGTTCATTTTTTTAGGTTTGTTTGACATGCCGATTGGTACAGGCACCCTATATGTACAACACAAGGTGGAAGAAGAAGAAGAAGAAGAAGAAGAATCCCCGTCCAAAAAGAGGAAGCAGAAAAAAAAAGAGAGTGTCTTGGACAAGGCCTTGAGGGCCCTCAGCAATCAGCAGCAGGCGGGGTCCCCCCTGCTCCAAATGGAAAATGCAAGTTTAAATGTGACTCAAAGACAAGAGAGTCTTGTTGTACAGTATCTGGCAATGGGAGGGCACAGACATTTTTCCACGGAGAGCGCCAACAGAAGTCCCCAATTAGCTTGCTCTGCTGTACACAGCGGTCCCGGTCAACTCTGTTTTGGCTCGAATCACACTCAAAAAGCAGACCTAATTTTAACCTTTGAAAAACAAAATTGTCACAGTCCGGCCCTTATTTTGATCCACAATTATCATGAAGCCCGAGTTCATTACAGGGGCCATCTCACCAGTTGTCCAAAATTTGTCTCGTCCAAGGGAGAGGGGGGCGCCACCTTTGTTCCCTCTCCCAATCAAGATTTTTGGCTCGAGATGGGGGTCGAAGAGGAAGACTGTTGCTTTGGCAGTCGCGCTGAAATGGAGGGCCAGTCCATCAAGATGGACTTGGACACTGCAAAACACGACTTGTTTAAACAGGGACTGGCCAGAGCCTGGAGTGGGGTGGCTCCGCAAAACGTCATTTTTGAGTATTCCACTTCAACCGCGTGTCATTTTTTCCACGGTGGCCCTATCAAGAGTTGTCTGGGAGGAGGACCTGACGCTTGCCCCCCTCTTACAAGCATTGCGGAAATCTTGGAGAGCGAATTTTTGTCGGGGGCCCGGCACCTGTCGGAGACAGAGCTGCAGAAAAACCGATGCAGAATTTTTGTCAACCCCCCCAGTCGGTTCAGGGACTCGGACTTGTTGCTCTCCTCCGAGTCGTTGGCCAAGGCTATCAAGGAGAGAACTGAATTTGGCTTTGTCACCATCAGAGGAGGTCGCGAGGCTCGCACCATAGAGAGCAACAAACAAGAGGCCAGAGATCACTTTGGATTTTGCGTGCAAAGTTATGCTTGTAACAGAGAGTCGGACATTTCCGATTACACCAAGGCTCAGGTGGCCAAAACATACAACTGGGATTTGACGACGCCGGAGGGCAAACTTTTGCTCAAACAATACATTGAGAAACAGCCCCCCAGAACTTTGAACAGTGGTACTTTCCATTGCGAGGAAACCCTGTCCACTTCCTACCTGTCCTGGCTGATGAACGAAAGAGACTTTTGCGATTTCGAAATTACTCATTTTTTGCGATACAAATTTGTCAACTACTGGAATTCGTATTTGGAACCCCTGCTGGCAGCCAGACACGAGCACAAGAAAAAGGGGAATGACACGGCCTCTACTCTCAACAAATTATTTCAAAACTCTCACTATGGCAGGCTGGGCATGGAGAGTTCAAACTATGACACCGCCTACCTGACCACCGGAGAAAACTTGTCTAGTAAGAGAAAAAAATCTTTGGGCCATCTGAGCACCAAACACATTGTCAATTTGGGCCTGGTAAGGATCAAAGTGCGGGGGGATAAAAAAAAAGGTAAAACTGAAAATCGACCGTTGCGAAGGCTGCCTACTTCTTGCGAGTTTATAACTTCTGAGGCTGCCGAGTCGGAGGGAGAAGAAGAAGAAGAAGAAGAAGAAGACAACCTTGAGTTTAATCCCAGATTTGTAGCCAAAACAAAGCAGAGAGAAAAGGCTCAACTTGAAAAAGAAAAGGAAATAATTCAAAGTTTTAGCGATTCAGACTGGGACAGCTCTGACAATGATGACGACGACGACGACCCAGGGCAACACAACTTTGTCGATCTGGAAGAGCAGCTTATTCTCGACCGGGAGGAAGGGGACCCAGGCTCGAAGCCCAAAGCTGTCCGGACGGGGAACAGGTCCAAATACAGAATTCATTTCTTATACCTTATCACATTTTCTGGAAAAGAGAGGCCAATTCTGAACAACATTGCGGGTGCGGTGGCGGTGTTGAGCAATTCGAAAAAACTTTTCTTGGGTCACATCAACACCATGCTGGAGTGCGGAGACCCCAAACTTTGCGAGCTCTGCTACATAGACACTGACAGCTGCATATTTTCCATGACCTACAGCAGCTGGGAAGATTGCGTGAAGCCTGACAAATGGTGTTTGTGGAATTCCAGCCGGGTGATGGCCGACGAAGATGGAGAGTCTTCTTTTCACGGCCAGCTCAAGTGCGAGGGCATCTACAAGGGAGGACTGTTCAAGACCATGAAAATTTACAGACTCTTTGATCCTCAGGGAAAGACTCCCTATTACTCCAGATGCAAGGGAGTGAGCAGACACATGAGCAACAAATTACCTTTGGAGTCGTTCGACTCGTCCCTGACAGACTCCCTGGTGGTGACCAGAAACTCTCTCAGGCCCACCCCGGCCGGTCAAATTGTGGTTACCAGAGAGAGCCGCAAATTGGCGGTGGCGTTTAATTTTAAACGTAAAGTCGACTCCTCGGGAATTCACAGTTTTCCCGTTTCTTTTGTTGCAGAATGCTAGACCCCAAGGTTATTCAAGTCTATCGAGACAAGCTGAAAAAGACGGGAGTGGCCCTGACACTGGTCCAACTCTTACAGCTGTTGAAAAAACTTAAAATTTCTGCTAGCAGGAAAGAGGTTGCCGGTTTTTTGGCCAAGGAAAGGTTGTCGGCTCGATTTTCGAAATCTACCAGACCCAAGAAATTTCAGAGCATTGCTGTCCTCAGACCCGGTGTTTACTTTATAGATTACGCGGAATTTCACAAGTCCTGGGGATGGCACAATCAGGGATGTACCGGATTCTTGCTGGCAGTGGAAAATGTTACCAACCGACTCTTTGTGCACCCCTGCAAGACCAAAGAGACTAGCAGCTGGGAAACTGCAGTGGAAAAATTTGTTCAGCTGACGCGCAATGTGACTACCATTTTTAGCGACCGAGACACTGTGGCCACCAGCAGACACTTCAGAGCTAGAGTATCGGACAAGTACAAAGTCAACTGGTATTTTCTTAAAAAAGGATCCAAGTCGTACTTGGCTGAAAGGTACATTGGTTTTGTCAAGACCAAGTTGTCACAGGCCTTGCTGAGCAGGGAGATTCCCACCAAAGATTGGATCCAATTTGTAGATGCCATCGTGGGGGAGTACAACAGGCAAAAAATTGAGGGCACAGCCTACAGCAGGCAGTCTGTGGGAGTGGACAACTTTCAGCACTTTTTGCAACAAAAATTTAAAACTCGAGATCCCGAGGCCAATTTTGTGGGATTTAAAATAGGTCCTTTTGCAAACCAACACTGGAACCGGGCAATTTTTCGATTTACCGTTGGGGAAAAAGTGCTGCTGGCTCGCAGGGCCAACTGGAAAGACTCTGACTCAAAGAGCGGTCCCTTCACCAAGCACAGCACTGTGGGCGGGTTTGGTCCCAAATTGTACACCGTTTCAGGACGTCAACTGAGACAGACTAAAGATTTAAAATATGTTGCTGTTTATGGACTAGAGGAGCTGGGTCGAAGCCTTCATTTTTATGACGCAGAACTAAAGGCTGTGCGTGAGACCTCTGACTGAACTCATTTTACTTCCAGATGTCTGAACTGGGTCGGCCGGTGGTCTTACAGCTGCTGGGACGCTGGCAGAATTCCCAGATCCATTTTCCCCTGCCCAGCAGGAAAGACTTTTTCATACGACAATCGGGGGGGAACAAGTCGCCGGCACCCTTCATTGTCGTCAATCAATTTTTGCTATGTCACGAGCATCAGTCCAAGGTCCACTTTCCCCAGGCCGATTCTTCTCTGTATCCCGACGCACTGGATCTCGAGGAACAGCCCCAAATTTATTACCAAGATTTGGTGCCCAGCGTCCGAGAGGACCAAATACTCAACTGGAATTTGGAGGATGAATCTCCCAACCTGGTCTCTGACAGAGATGAGGCTCGCGTCAGAAGACAGGCCGATGCTGTCGACGAGAGGACAGTCAAATTACAAAAAATTAAAGATCAGCTGGGGCCTGATCAGAGTTTTGTCAACGCCTATTTTTACAACAAGAAAATTAGCCAAAACATGAAAGACAGTTATGGCAGAGTATTGACAAATTTTTTGTTCGACCTCAACAAACATTTTGTGAGCAAGGTGGCAGATCATTTTTCCAACATCTGGAAGCCTCGTTCAAATTTTACCGTGGTTGCTATACTGACGGACGCCTCCCGTCCAGGTGGAGAATCAGTTGTCTCTCTGGTGATTCCCCCCCACTGCACCTTGTCCTTTAACGACTGTTCCATTATGCAAGCTTTAGGATTTGACGTGGTGGGTCAACCGGAGGACCCTGCAAGCATACTGCGAAAAACGTCGACCACCGCCGTCCTGCCTTGGTACATGTCCAACAACACGGCGACCAGTAAAATTTTCAAAGGCAAGAGAGCCATTCCAAATTCAAAAATGGCTGGCTTACGGATAAAAGCGAGAACCGTCAGAGACGCTATGGCTCCGAGGGTTAAAGCTGTGACTCCAGAATTGCCCAGCAAAGTGCTCTTGGGCACTGACGACCTTTTCACAATTGCTCTAGAGTTTGCCGGCAATGTGAAAACACCTCCGGTGGTGACCACCGATTGGCCTGAAAACTTTGAAACTATGATGGTGACTGGCACCACTGCGGAAAGATTGGAGGGCGCCAAAAACTTTTTTGACAATTTGCTAACTCACCTGTGCACCTTTTACGGATTTAAAAATGACTTTTATCAATTGATACCAGAACCGGCTGAGCAAAGGCTGACCTTGACTTACAATTCTTTGTATCCCCACCAGACCGGAGATCAGCTTAACATTGAATTTGTGCTGGGTGAAAAGGCTCAAAAATATTTTTTGTCAAATTCCAATTTGGACAACCCCCTGCTTTGGAATTTTGGAATACAATCGCCCCTCCCCATTAAAATGGCGATACGAGAAGAAGAAGAACCCGAGCCTGTTGTGGAGGTTGCTGTTGACCTGTCGGTAGCAGAGCCCGTTGACGTTGTGCCAGTGCAAGAACAGGTTGACGACAAAACTGACCTTGTCAAGGCTCTAGAGTTGGAGGGAGTAGTGCAAAAAACCGACGAGGAACTTATTGAATTACAACGAAAAAACGCCCTGGCCCAAGAACAAGTGCGAAGGGAGCAGGCCCAAAGGCTCATTGACTTGGAACAGAGTCTGTCGGAGAAACAGCGGTTGATTAAAGTGGAGGCCGAACGTCAGGCTCAAGCAATCACAGATCTTGAAGCAGACTACCAGAAAAGGTTGGAGGCTAAACAACAAAAACACGCCGAGGCTGTGGCCTCGATAGCCGCAGAACTAAAGAACAGAGAGGTTCAAAGTAAAATTGATTTGCAACAACAACAAACTCGGTGGGCTGAAGAAGAGGCCGAGCTGGATCGACAACTGCTTGCCGGAACCTCTGAAAGCCAGGAATTTTTGGATCAGCTGCTCAAGCAAAAACTGGAACTGGAGGAGCAGCACCGTTTGACTGTGCTGGAGAAGAAGAAGAAACTGTTGCAGAATCGAGCTGAGATTGCCGAAAAAATTATTTATATCCAGGAGGAAACGCAGAGGCGTCACCAGACACAGCAGGCAGAAGTGGAAGCCTTGCAGCTTCAGGAAATTGAGGAGCGAAGGGTATTTTTGGAGGAAGCTAACCGGTTGGCTGGAATTGTGTTGGAACCTGCTGAGCCTGTGCCGGCAGAACCAGCTGGAGAGGGAGAAGAGGATCCTGCAGTACCACCTGAACCAGTAGAACAAGAAGAAGAAGAAGAAGAATACATTTTTCACCACCAGCCCACCGGGCAATGGGGGGTCAAGAGGAGAAAACTCAGATTTTTAACTGCAAACAATTTGCTAATCAAAAAAAGAACCCCCGAAAGATCGATTAAGCCTCAATTGCCTAGTCAATTTGTGGTATTGTTAGAGGAGGGGTTACAAAACGATTATATTACCGATTGGGGAAGATGTTGTGTGGCGGGCACGGGTAGTTCTGGTTCTAGCTCTCTAACCTCCAGACAAAAGTGTTTTGTTGATCTCACCAATTTGGAGCAGCTGAGCTTAACTATTTTGGACTCTAAACATTTGCACGTGGTTGAATCTACCAAAAAGTCACTAGTAAAAATTGAAGTTTTAGTGTACGCTTAACTCAGGTCATTTTCTTTTTTTTAAGGTATCAATGATAAGACTCGCTTCGACCAAACACAACTCGGGGCCATCATCACTCTCTGGTTCGTCCATCTCGTCTCGCAAGTCCAGCACCTCGGAGGACGATAGTGAACCTGCCACAACAACGCCTTTAGTCATTGCGACCGACGCTCCTCGTCCTGCAACCGCAGAACCTACCATCGACAACAGCTTGCCAATCTGGGAAGACTACATGCCTGAAGTTGAAAGATTGGAAGAGCTGACCAGGGCTTTGGGCAAATATCTGGAAAAAAAGAAGACGCGCACTGACAGATCTCCTTCTTCCTCTTCGTCAGAGTCTTCAGACAAGGAAAACAAAGCACCAGTCGCTGCTGTGGTTCCCATTAAAAAAAAGCCAGGAATAAAAGTTTCTCAGGAAGCGCCGGCAACCCCTACCAAAGTAGCTAAAGCTGATGCGGTGACACCAAAAACGCCAAGAAAAAAAAAGAGGCCTACCCCTGCGGCGGTTCAACCTAAGAAAAAAAAAAGGGAAAGCTTGCCAAAAAACAAACGTCAGCTGTTGCAGCTAGCTCAAAAATTTTCTCAGGCGATAGAAAAAAACTTTTAAACCTTGATGTTCGATGTCTGAAACTGGAGAAAAGATTTTTACAGGACCTGCCTCCGGAGATTCTGGGGCCTCTACGCTGACTCCGGGGAAGAAGAAAAAAAGGAAGGGAATGGAGGGGACTAGTAGTGGGGGGGAGGCACCAAAGCAAAGGCCAAAAAAAATGTCAACAAGGATCCCACGGGACTGCTTGCACCGTCAAATGTTCGAAAACCCTTGTCAGGATTTAACCTGGCTGGCAGACCCGGCGTGCTCAAGGACGTTGCGAATGGTCATGGTATTAAGTCTCTGACTAAAAAGGTGGTCAGACCCTTGTCCAACAGCACCATCAACAACGACTCTGAGTGGACCTTTGCAATCAACAGCAACAAAAAGGAGTTTATAAGATTTTACGCCAACTCCATGACCTGCTCCTTGTATTCAGTTATGCCCAACCCGGCTCACGACCAGAACAGCCTCGACGCAAAAACAAAGGCCGTTAACCACTCTACCGTAGCACTGGCAGGAGAACCCAATGTTTTTTTGGATCCCTCCTTGATGGGTACGTCCTTTGTCAAGAGCGTCAGAGTGTCTATCAACGGGGTGCCAGTTCAGACCAACAACCTGGTCGATCCTCATCTGTTGCAATATGTTCGGTGTGCGCGAATATTCAACACTCACCCTGAACCCTATCTATCTTCAGAGTCAAAGGTGAAACTGGGAACTGACCGCCACAACCAGTCTGTGGCCATGAAAACCGGACTCAAACCTTTTGACCACGTGACGTGGAACCACACCAGTCCCAACAGAATTCCCATCTACTTGGATGGCATTTGGCCCTTTGATCATCGATGTCGCACAATTGAGTCCATAGACCAGGAGCCCGAACCCCCGCTTTATCTGCCCCCAGACTCCAGGATAGAGGTGACAGTCGAACTGCACAGAAACAAGATGGCTGCTGTTTTTCATCAGAATTGCAATGACTATACTGAATACTTTGGCGACACCAACAGAGCAGTCTCTGTCATAAAATCAACGTTTGTCGATGTGATGCTTGAATACGAGAGTTGCGAGCTGTCTGGTAGGGAGTACGAGGAGGTGATCAAGCAGTACAGAGAGGGCAAGGTTGGCAACTACGATTACGACATTGTTCGAAGTCAGCACCAGACTTTAGAGGCCGGCGTTGCCTACAGCGTCAAATGGTTTCAGATTTATCCCCACTGTCGACTGGCCTACATCATGTTCTTGCCCAACTTTGGCACTTTTCCCATGCCCGCCACCAACAAACCCCTCTCCGGATGGTCCAGATTTCCTCGAGGATGCACAAACATGAAGTTGGAGTTTGCAGGAGAGTCCAATTTGATAACCGAAGATCTGATCAACTTTGGGGTCAACAACAACAACAATGAGATTTCAAAAAAAATTTTTTTTGACTATCTGACTGCAAACCACATGTTCACGGGCACCTTTGAGGATTTTTTTTCCATCGAAGAAAATTCTCAAAGTATCTTGCAAATTGTGCCCGTAGACTTGAAGCACTTGGATTCTGCAAAGACTGAGAGGCTGATGTTGGAACTGAGTTTTGCCACGGCCGACAATTCTCCTGCCAATGTTCAAATCTTAGTGCTCAGCGTTCACACAAACGGCAGAGCCATTTGCTCTGCCAGCAAGGATGTTGCCGATTGGAAGTGGGAATTTGTTGTTCTGTAATATTTTTTGTTCTCTATTCCAGCATGACAGATTTGCCTGCGGCGGTAACTAGACCCCTCATTGCTATGATGGGCAGAACTCCCGGAACCAGGGGAGGGGGAGGAGATCTTGCTACAATGAGTCGGCCCAGATTTGTGACCTTCCAACTTGTCACTCTGACTACTGCTTTTTTGACCTGTCTGACCGTGCTGGGATTGGCCCTACTCAAAAACTCGGAATTGCAAAATAAAATTTTAAGCTATTGGGGCAACGCAGCCAGTTGCATTTTGAACACGACAGAGACAGACCTGCAGCTGATGAAGGGGGACCCCGAATCTGAATCTTTAAACTGGACCAGTTTATTTAGGCTTTTACTTCAACTGGGCAGCCAGTGCGGTATCAACCAAACTGTTTTTAACTAAGTTGTGTGTGTATTTTTCTCTTGATTTTTTTAAACTGATGATGATGATGATTAAAAATGTACCTTTTTTCTGCTAATTAACCAAGTGCACTACCAACTTGACCATCTGTAAACTGAAGTGCTTATGAGCTGTCCTGCCAAACTATTGACCCCTCTTGTGTGTGTGTTTTTTGTACTATACTTTTTATATAATGTTGAATGCTGAATTTTTATGAACCATGTCTTTCTTAATTTTAAGGGAAGTGTAAGATCAATAAAATTTTAACTTGATTGCCTGTTTCTGTTATTTGGCAACCTGGGAGGGCTAGAATTAGTTGGGCAACCCTGGACTGGTCAGCCATTTTGGTCATTTGTGTTGAAAAAATTTTAGAAAAAAATTGAGAATTTTTTAAAAAGTTTAAAAAATGTTTAAAGAGGTCTTTTTGTTTGTGTAAGTATTCTTTGATTGTTAGGTTAATAATAATATATATTAGGTTAACAAGTATTCAAAATAGAGGATTCGAATCGAATCGAATCGAAGTCATTTGAGAATCCAGTGTAAACGAGCCGAGTATTGCTTTTAAAAGCTCAAATTCTCCATTTTTTTATAGTAAAAGTGGTAAATTTTTTTACACCAAATTAATCTACAGGACCTGAGCTAAATTTAGAGCCCCTTTTGAGCTTTTTCTGACCAGTATTTCATGTAGTAATTAACCCCCAAAGTGGCCCCCCTCCAAAATCAGGTTTCGACGGCGCTCGAGAATCCAGTCTAAACTAGCCGTGTATTAATTTGGAAAGCTCAAATTCTCCATTTTTTGCATTAAAAGTGGTAAATTTTCTTACACCAGATTAATCTACAGGACCTAAGCTAAATTTAGAGTCCCTTTTGAGCTTTTTCTGACCAGTATTTTATGTAGTAATTGTCCTTTAAAGTGGGCTTCCTCTAAAAATTAAGTTCAAAGGCTGTCAAAAATCTAGTCTAAACAAGCTGAGTATTGCTTTGGAAAAAACTTAAATTCACTATTTTTTATAGTAAAAAAGTGGTAAAATTTTTTTACATCAAAATTAATCTACAGAACCTAAAGCTAAATTTAGAGCCTCCTTTTGAACTATTTCTTACTGGGTATTTTAAGTAGTAATCGACCCCCCAGAGAGGGGTCCCCCCAAAAAATCAAGTCTAAACTGGCCAAGTCCTGTTTTGAATTAACTCAAATTCCTCTATTTTGTAAAAAAAAATTTCACCAATACAATCTACAAAACCTAAGCTAAATTTAGAGCCCCTTTTGAACCTTTTCTGACAAGTATTTTATGTAGTAATTGTCATCAAAATTGAACCTTCTCTATGAATCAGATTCAAACTCTCTCTTGAATCAGGTCTAAAACAGGCGAGTATTGCTTTGAAAAGTACAAATTCTCCATTTTTTTGTAGTTTCATGGTCGTGTCCCCCCCTTGTGTGGGTCGACCCCTTACTTGGTCGCCACCCTCTTGTCAAGAGGAATGGACTTCCGCCTCGTGGCAAAATATTTTGCCCAAAATGGCAGCTGCCAAATTGGGCATTGCCCCGTCTATGGTAATTATTTTAAATTGAAAAGTTAAATAACTTTTGTGCAAAGCAAAATTTTATTTGTACAGTAAGTATTCACACATTAATGAGTATTTATTTACGTTTGATATTTAAATAGTTGACAATTTACTGTATGAACATCCAATTAACGGTTTGGTTTTCAAATAGTCCAACTGCAATTAGCTAAAATGAACTATAAAATACAGTGACTTTTTCTTAAATTGATCAGATAAGAGAGGTCGGCGTCAGTGAAACGGGCGTCACCTCAGTTCTGGGACGCCCGTACGGATCTTCTGAACGGGTTGAGGTGGCCGAGCTTTTGTGGTCGGCTGCCTGCAAGGCACCTCAGCCACGGCAACAACAACAACAACAACAACAACAACAAATTTGTGCCAAATGCATTTGTGAGGGGAAGGACAACCAGTCCAATTTCGACTATGAGGCGACCACCTTCGGATTGATTGGTCTCCTCATAGCCGAATTTGGATTGGGAGCCATCCTAATGGTTTTTCCCCAAACCAGAAAGTGTATTTATTCACTCCTGGTTTGGGCAAGAACCATTAAGATGACGCGT
>OFRL01000914.1_pt1 | contig 11277 bp, 12 predicted proteins | sample 1543121 | NCBI WGS metagenome assembly OFRL01 (sample SAMN07774228, study PRJEB24372) | wastewater metagenome | isolation source: Lake Maggiore Cannobio | place: Italy: Cannobio | collected 2016-01
GAACTCCGACTCCCGATGGCAGATATCCGGACGCACCAACGCCTGCCGCACTCGCTCCGACACATTGACTGGTCCTGGATTTAGAAGAATCATAGGCTCCCTATCAGCGATGCGCGATACGCCGAGGAGTGCGCAGGCAACCCGCTGCGACTCATCGTTCTGTTTGCACCGTGCAGCGCAGGTTTATTCGATCGCTTTCATGAACCGCTTTGTGATGTCCGGCGGATCCAGCATGACGCGTCCGGCATCTTCCACCATCTCATTGACTTTCACCAGTAACAGACTCGGCCCGTCCTTCTTCAGCATGTCTTTGAATTCGTACACGAGGTCTTCTCGTTCCCGGACCCGCTCGACGTTTACATAGCCGGCCGCCTTCGCCACCTTCTCCAGCGGCACCACATTGGAAATCGTCGGCTGGTTACCGGTCGTCCCGTAGACTTCGTTGTCGAAGACCACCTGAATGAAATTCTTGGGCTTGAGGGCGCCAACCGTGGCCAGCGTGCCCAGCCCCATCAACACATTGCCGTCTCCATCGAAGATCACTACTTGCTTGTTCGGCTTGGCCAACGCCACACCCAGCCCAATCGCCGCCGCCGATCCCATGGACCCGATCATGTAGAAATGGGTGGGACGATCGGCAATTTTCTGAGCCTCCCGCGACGGAAACCCATTGCAAATGATCACCGGCTGGTCGGTTAGCAGTTCCATCAAGGCGGCCATGGCCATCGCCCGACTCTGCATGGTGCCTTGCTCAGGCCTCATGGGTGCAACCCCTTCACGACACCTTTGGTAATCAAGAGCACCACGGGGACCCGCTGCTTCATAAAGGTCTCCGCCAACCATTTCAAATCCTCAACCGCCGTCTTTTCCGTCAGGGTGCGGTGGGGGATCTTCATGATATCGAGAAAAGGCTCCATTACCTCGCCCATCACCAGATGCTCCGGCGCATCCTTGCCATGCTGGCCACGCCAGGACACGATCAGGATACAGGGCTGGCGGTAAATCACGTTCAACGAAATAATCGTGTTGAGTGACGTACCGAGCCCGGAGTTCTGCATGAGCACGGCCGGAACCTTGCCCGCCATATAGGCCCCCGCCGCCATAGCCACGGCTTCATCTTCTCGTACGGCCGGGACATAGAGTCGCCGCCCCATCAACTCGGCAATGATGCCACCTAGGATCGAGTCAGGGACCCCAGTAAAGAAATCCACCCCGATATCTTGCAAGGCTTGAACGAATGCGTCGCTTTCAATCATTAGTACCGGTTCCTCGCCGCTAAGCACATGGAAAACCGCGCCATTATAAGCTAGGCCTCGCGACATTCTCAACAAAGCTGAGAGAGTTGCACCATCAAATCGACCGTGATAGCTTTCTCCCATGATCGGACAGCAACGGAATCGCACAGGCCTGTACCTACTCTTCTTGGGGCTCCTCCTCTCAGGAGGCCATCCCCTGTCCGCCCAGGCAGTCGGGATGATCAACGATCCAAACGGGTTCCAGAACCTGACCTGGGGCGCCACCCTCACGGAGAGACCAGAGCTGGAAGTCACCAGAGCAGGCCCCCATGTGAACGAATTCCAATTGCGGAGCGCCACGCCCTCCTATGCCGGGACTCCGGTCGAGAGCGTCCACTTCTTGACGGTCGATGGTCAATTTGCCCGTGTCACCATCCGCTACCAGGGCGACGACCGCCACACCCAAATCCTGTCCTATCTTGAGCAACAGTTCGGCTCACTCGATCGTATTCCAGGCCAGATGCTACGGGGTCTCAATCAGCAATATACCTGGCGCGGGCTGGAGACGGAGATCAGCCTGACCTATCATGCCAACACGGCGCGGGGCTTTATCTTTATCGACAGCCGCACCCTAGCTCCGCGATTCAACGACCGTGTCAACGATTCAGCGGAGTAGCAGGATGCTCAAACAGAGCGCCCATGAGAAAACGATGAACACGCAACTGACAATCCGCTCACTCGTCCGTGTGCATCATTCAGCGTTCATCGGAGCGCGGCGTGCCACGGTGGGGCGGGTAAGCCATCTGGCTTTTCCCCACATCCTGATCCAAGCCTTCTACGCGTTAACCCTCTCGGCCAGCCTGGCCTTTGCCGTGCCGATGCAGAACGACCCCAACGGCTTTGAAGGCATTCTCTGGGGAACAGCCTTCTCAGATACCGACACCTTCGTCAAAGTCGAGGATGCAGACCGCGCGCAAACCTACGAACTAAAAACGGGCGCGCCCACGCTCGGCCCTGCGAAAGTCGATTCCATGATGCTCCTAACCTTCGACGGAAAACTCACGCGCGTGACCGTCCGCTATCAAGGCAAGGCCGCCCATGAACAGATCCTGACCTACCTCCAATCTCGCTATGGTTCACTCGACCGCACACCGGGGCAATTTACCGGAGGGGCCGTCAAGTTTTACAGTTGGACTGGGTTCGCGAGCGACATCAACCTCCGCTACGAAATGGCTACGGACCGGGGCATCATCTTCTTCGAGAGCCAGGAGCTCCGCCTCAAAATGCTCGAAGGCAATTCCGCCACCGTGTTTTAGCCACCCCCGCTCTCCTGATTGGTCTGATAACAAACTCGCTCGTTGCTTGCCAAGAAACCTCTCCACATGGTACTGTTTGAAAGTGAGTAAATACTCACTCACTCACGAGGACTCGGTGCAACAAATTGCTCGAACCATACGTCCCTCCAGCAAAGAACGACAGGCCGGTTTGATTGCTGCGGCCGCCTCGCTCTTTGCCGCCAAGGGGTTCAACGGCACCACGACCAAAGAAATTGCCAAGGCCGCAGGTGTGAGCGAAGCTCTGGTCTTTAAATATTTCCCCACAAAGCGGGCGCTCTATGCCGCGATCCTAGAGGAGAAAGTCACCGTCAACGAACTGCTCGAAGCGGTGGAGAAGGTCTCCAAGAAACGGGACGACCACCGCGTCTTTACCATGATTGCGAGCTCTCGCATCCGCCCAAACGTGGATTCGACCCTCTTGCGGCTCTTGCTGTTCAGCGCCCTCGAGGGACATGAACTCTCCGAAATGTTCTTCGGCAAACACCATAAAATCTTCTACGACTATCTCGCCACCTACATTCGGACCCGGATCGACGACGGAGCCTTTCGCCCAGTCGATCCCCTCCTGGCGGCCCGCGCCTTCATCGGCATGGTCGTCCATCACCGGTTACTCCATGAAATCTTCGAAGTCCCAATGCATCAATCGCACGAAGACACGGTCTCGACCTACGTCGATCTGTTCCTCACCGGTCTAATCCAGCAACCAGCCAGTCGTACGACGCCGAGGAGGCGTGCGTGATGAAGTCTTTGAAACGACATCCGATTGTCATACTTGGCGTGATCATTTTCTTTGCGATCACCGCCCTCGTCGTGTTCCGCCTCAGCAGCGGAGCTAAAAACGATGTCCGCAAAACCCGCGTCATCACCGTCGCCACCGCAACCCCGCTGAAGCAGGACCTGGCCATTCGGCTCACCTATACCGCCGACATCACCCCCAACCAGGTGGTCAATCTATTCTCGCGAGTGGACGGCTACATCGGCAAGATCTACGTCGACAAGGGCGACCTCGTCAAAGCCAACCAACTCCTGGTCGAAATCGACCATACGGATTACCAACATGCCGTCAACCAGGCCAAGGCCAACCTCGCCGCAGCCAGCGCACGGGTCGCCCAGCAGGATGCGAGCGTCCGCAATGCCACCCTCACGCTCCAGCGAATGCAGGCGTTGATCAAAGACCAATTCGTCGCGCAGCAAGACCTCGATACCGCCCAGGTCTCATACGATGCAGCGGTGGCGGCCCTCGACTCGCTGCGCGCACAGGTCCAGCAAATGGCGGTCGCCCAGGCCCAAGCTGAAACAAACTTGGCCTATTCCTATATTCGTGCGCCCTTCGCCGGCTATGTAGCCGAGCGCAACCTCGATCTCGGCGCCTATGTCAGCGGTACCACCGCCGGTACCTCCACGACCTCGCACGGTATCCTCACCCTCCATGAAATTCAGACAGTCCGCATTCTGATCGAGGTGGTGGAGAAAGACGTCCCGCTCATCCAGATGGGTCAAAAGGCGGACGTGCGAGCCGAAGCCTATCCCGAACGCGTCTTCGAGGGGAGGGTCACCAGAATCGTCCAGGCTCTGAACCGGGCCACCCGCACCATGACGGTCGAGGTGGACCTCCCGAATAAGAGCCATGTCTTGAAGGGCGGCATGTTCGCCCGCGTCGAAGTCCTCGTCGGCAGCCATCGCAACGCGATTCAGATTCCCATCGACGCGGTCAGCCGCTTGGAAGAGGCCCAATATGTCTATATTGTCCGCGAGGGCAAGGCCCAGCGCGTGCCGGTCGAAATCGGCGTCCGTGAGGACAACCGGGTCGAGATCACCAAGGGCCTAGACGGGTCCGAGCAAGTGATCGTCTCAGGAAAAGATCTTGTGCACGACGGAACAGCCGTGCAGGCACAACCCATAACTCCAGCGAAACGTGATGGGTAAGACGTGAATAGTGCCCTGACAACTCACGTGCTACCAATCCCGAGCGCCTCACCCATGACTCATCACTCATCACACTTTCCATTATGTGGTTAACCCTTCTCGCACTTCGCAATCGCATCGGCATCTTGATGCTGTCTCTGGCCATGGTGCTGCTGGGCGCCACCTCGGTGCAGCGGCTGCCAGTGGATCTCTTCCCCCAGATTCAAGTGCCGGTAGCCTTCGTCGGCGTCATCTATAAAGGTGCGCCGCCCCTCGACATCGAACAAAGCGTCGTCTATCCCATCGAAAAGGCCGTCAGCTCTGCCTCGAACGTCGAGCATGTCGAGTCCTTCGCCAAGCAAGGCATCGGCGCAGTACAGATCTGGTTCAACTGGGGCGCGGACATCAACGTGGGCCAGATGGAGGTGATGCAGCGGGTCACGCAGATCCTGAACAGCCTGCCGCCCGGTATCTTGCAGCCCTTCATCGTCAAATTCGACGTCTCTAATATCCCAGTCTCCTACGTGACGGTCTCCAGCAACGATCTGGACGAACGGGCCCTCTACGACCTGGCCTACAACACGGTTGCGCCGCAAATCGAGCAGATTGCCGACGTCGCCGCCGCCACCGTGGAAGGCGGAAAGATTCGCCAGATCAACATCAACCTAGATCCGGCCCTCTTGAACGCTAGGAGCCTCTCGATCCTCGACGTCGTCAAATCCGTGAAGGCGGCCAATCTGATCCTGCCCTCCGGCGACATCAAGGCCGGTAATTTGGACTACAATGTCTTCACCAACAATCAGTTCCGCACGGTCGACCCAATCCAGGACGTGATCGTGAAGGTCAACCAGCAGGGCAGCCCCGTGCGGGTGCGGGACGTCGGGACCGTCACCGATTCATCGGATATTCAAACCAACATCGTCCGAACGGACGGGACCAGAGCCGTCTATCTCCGTGTCAATAAACAGCCGATCGCCAACACCGTGGCAGTGGTGGATGCGCTGCGCAAGGCCCTACCGAAGATGGTCGGCCTCCCCTCCAGTGTGAAGCTCGGCATTTCCTTCGACCAATCGGTCTACATCCGCCAGTCGATCAATAACCTCGTGGAACAGGCGCTGCACGGATCACTGCTGGCGGCGGCCGTCATCTTGATCTTCCTCCGTAATTTCACGAGTACCCTGATCATTTCCGTCTCCATTCCCCTCTCGATCATGGTGACCTTCATCGTGCTCTATTTCTCTGGGCAAACGCTAAACGTGTTCACGCTGGGAGGCTTAGCCCTCGGGATCGGCCGACTGGTTGACGACTCTATCGTGGAGCTTGAAAACATTCAGCGGCACCTCAACGACACACCCCGCCGCTGGAATGCGATCTTGGAAGCGGCGCGCGAAGTGGCGATGCCTATTCTGGCCTCGACCATCACCACGGTCGTCGTGTTCCTCCCGATTTTCTTCGTCGCAGGAATTGCCCGTCTGCTTCTGATTCCTCTGACGATCACGATCGCGATCTCGCTCTTCACCTCCTTCTTCGTCTCCCGCACGGTAACCCCCGCACTCTGTTACAAATTCCTCAAACCGGAACAGGAAGCCCACCAGTCCATGCCACGCTGGTTTGTCCGGATGATGAATTGGAGCCGCGAGCGGTATGAGTCGCTGGATAGAGGCTATGAGGAGTCGCTCCGCTGGGTCCTAGGCCATCGCAAGCTCTTCATCAGCGGCATCCTCCTTCTCTTCGTCACCTCGCTCACGCTGGTGCCCAAGATCGGTACGGAATTTCTACCGGTGTCAGACGAAAGCCAGTTCCGCATCGTCCTGCGAGGACCGGTCGGTCAGCGCGTGGAAAAAACCGAGCAGCAAGTAGCCGAAGTTGAACGGGTACTGCGCGCCCAGATCCCGACCGAGGAACTGGGAACCATTATTTCCAGCACCGGCGTCTTGGCCCAGGGCCGCTCCTCCCTGTTTAATCCAAACACCGGCCCCCATACGTCGATCATTTCCGTGTATCTCGTCTCGCCAGAGAAACGGACCAGAAACCAAGTGCAGATCATGAACGACGTGCGGCCCAAAGTGCTTAAGCTCTTTCCGGGCGTCGCGATGTTCTTCGATCCAGGCGGGCTCGTGAAACGAGTCACCAGCTTCGGGTCACAAAAGTCCGTCGATGTCGAGATCTACGGCTACGACTTTGAGAAAGCCCGTGGGGTCATCCGCGAAGTCGAAACCATGATGCACCAGATCCCTGGCTTAGCCGACATCGAAGTCAGCCGCGAGGAGAACTATCCCGAGGTTAATGTCGTAGTCGATCGCGAAAAGGCCGCGCTCCTGGGCATTAGCGAAACGGACGTGGCGAATGCGGTGCTCTTCTCACTGAACGGCAACGGTCAAACTGACCCCATTATCTATACAGACCCGCAAAACGGGAACGAGTACTACATCAGTGCCTGGTTGGCGGAAGAGCACCGGCAGAACCTCACGGACATCGAAAATATCGTGTTGACCACCAAAACCGGCGACCCGGTCCTCCTCAAAAACGTGGCTTCGCTCAAGCTCAATGCCGGTCCTGTGAAGATCGAGCGCAAATACTTTCAGCGGGTGGTCCATCTAACCGCTAACCCGGTAAATCGGGATCTCGGCACCATCGGGGCCGATCTGGAAGCAGGCTTTGCCAAGATCCAGCTCCCCGCCGGCTTCAGCATCAAGTTGGCCGGCCAAATCCAACAGCAGCGCGAGACCTTCGAGGGCCTGATATTTGCCACAGTCTTGGCGCTCATCCTCGTTTACATGGTAATGGCAGCCCAGTTCAAATCACTGATCGATCCCTTCGTCATCATGTTTGCGGTCCCCATGGGCTTTCCTGGCGTCATCCTGATCCTCTTCCTGACCAACACGACCCTCTCCACTACTTCAATGATGGGTATCATCATGATGCTGGGCATCGTGGTCTCAAACGGCGTCCTATTGGTGGATTACACGAACGTGCTGCGGCGGAAAGGGCGGGAGTTACACGATGCGGCCATCACGGCGGCGCGGACCCGACTCCGTCCCATCCTGATGACCTCCCTCGCGACCGTTGCGGGACTGCTGCCCATGGCGATCGGCTGGGGCACGGGCGGCGAAACGAATGCCCCCTTGGCACGCACCGTCGTCGGAGGACTCAGTGTCTCGACGATTCTCACGCTCTTTCTCGTGCCCACGATCTATGTGATCTTGGAAGAACGGTTCCCTCGCCAGAAGGACGAGGTTCCGCCAGAAGCTGATTGGATCCCAGCAGAAGCGGGGCTAGCACCACCCAATCAATAGCCACGATATGCGCGCGACAGATCCTTGCTCCTGCAGGATGCTTAAAAATTCCTCCAGTTAGGCCGCAGGCACATTGAGGATTTTGACAAACTGAAAACGACGGTGGAAGAGTTTTTCAGCACCCTACCGGAGAGGCTGGCTGGTTAGCCGAGAGTAGGAAACAGTGCCTTTAATTGCATCGCGAGACCGATGTCCCCGCTGATCTTGAGCCGCCCAGACATAGCAACGGCTGGCCCACTCAACTGTCCCTTCAAAATCTTGATGCAATCCTCTCCGGCCATCGAAAGTGACACGTGCGGATCCTCATGCAGCCCCGCTGTGACCTGACAGGCTCCCTCACGAATCGTCAGAATGTACTGCCCGCCCTGTGCGCCACTCAAATCGAATTGATAGACCACATCAAGATCTTCAGCAGCCTCTGCGTCCAGCGTGCCCGGCAGAAGCGCAAAAAATTCTTTGACGGTGTTTGGGTTCATCGGTAGAGGAGATGGGAAACGCGGATTGACACGGGGGCCGAGTTGCCGCGGCCCCCGATCCAACCCTAGTATCGGAGCGTCACCGTTGCGGTGCTGCGACGCGCGCCAAAAAAGTCTTTGGAGAACGTCTCGACAACGGCAGGGTCATAGCCCTTGCAACTGAAAATGTCGAGATAGGCGTTGTTCGTATCGTTCGCAAAGTGGCCGCTGATCAACGACGTCGAGATCAGCTGTACCATGGAATAGCCGGCGACCCGACCTGAGCCAAAATCGACGACCTGGCACTCGCCAAAACGCTTCATGCCGATCAGGGCACAGAGCTCTACGACATAGCGGCGAATATGGTCGGCGTTACGAATAAGATCGGGATTGCAATCTTGAAGGTCGACGGAGGTACACAGTCCCCACGCTTTCCCCTCTCCCACCATCTCTTGGGGGGCAATCGAGGCAGCGGCTGGGGACTCAGATGGAAAGATCGCGGACTCGGAACCGGCCGAGCTATTCATAAAGGGTGACACCTTTCTATTAGGAGGGTGAAAACTGTGACGGTAAATTACTCGGCCGAACTATACCACGATTTTTCCGCCTCACAAGAGGATGACGAAACTTTTTTTACACGAGACGCTCCAGGGTCCCTCGGTCGATTGACAAGGTTCTCGACGGTCGGAGAGAATGCCGCCATGGCTACACGCACTCCCTCAGATCTAATCTCGACCCAGCCGCCAGCTGACCTCCCAGACCGCCTCTGCACCTGGTGCAAGGTCGCCATGCGGAAACGGCTGGTCGCCAGCGGGCAATTCGTGCATTACACCTGCCCCACCTGCGTGTTTCAACATACGATCAGGCGAGGCCCCAAGCCGGCGGCCCCGGCCCATTGACCTTCCGGCTAAACGTTACAGTTTTCCCTCGACGAACGTCCGAATCCCTTCCATCCTCTGGCGGTTGACCCCGAAATCACGATACCCGATCCGGGACGCAGACCGGAAATGAACCGTCGTCGCCTCGTCGTCGAACACAAACTCCACATCGTCCACGAATCCCAGCCACAGGCTGGTAAATTCATAATGGAGGTAGCTCTCGTCTTCCTCCACCAGCTTAGTGCGGGGAAGGGATTGGACAATCCCCTTCAGCGCCTCTTTCGCGTCAACCCTGGCCTTTCTGTAGCGAAAAGGCACAATGGTATGGCCCTCGTCATGGGCCTGCGTCGACACACAGTTAGGACTTGCGGGACAAGGAGCTAATTGTCTCATAGGGGCAATCCTTCCTCTAAAAGTAAACCTGTCACGACTACCACGCCACGACCTACCGTCCCAAAAAGTACTGCATCGTCCCGTCCTTCACACGGACCGCTCAAAACAATCATCCAATGAAGCTGCTACAAGCGAACTTCGAGCGGTCAATGGGGAATGCAAAATGCCAAGATGGAAGTGGTTTCTTTGTTCATCGTTCATCGTTTCTAGGCTGGCGAACGGGTTTAGCCTTCTGCTAGATGAAGGGGGGTAACGGGGCGTACGCCACCGGATACCCAATCAACTGCTCTAACCAAACGGTCATCCGCTCCTCACTCAGCGGCGCCCGATTCAGGCGGATCTCAATATGAAATCCCGCCTCATTGCCGACGATCCCGATAATGGCGGATGCATCCTCTTCACTAGGAAGCAGTTCGTGCGTTTGGAACTCGCAGAGGGTGCTGTAGAGGCGGCCGTCTGGTTCAATCACGGATCGGAGCTCCGGCAGATCATCGAGCACACAATGCACCGAACAGCGGTAGACGAAGCGGGCCGTGGGATCAATCGATTGGAAGTCCACCAACGCATCCTCGGAAAAGCCCGTCAGATAGGCCCGGACGCTGGCTGGTTCAGCGGTACACGTTGCAGCGAGCTTACTGGCCGGCACCAGGAACTCATAGGCATCTGCCGTGTTGTACTCGAACTGACAGGGCCCGAAGGCATCGGGCCAGGAGCAGAAGAAAGGCGCAGAGAGATCGACCGGACGCAAGATCAGCTGCTGCTTCTCCACCGAGGTCTCAACGGGAAGCTCCAGCACGGTGATCGCTTCAAGAAACGCTGCCCGCCGCTCTTCCAGCCATTGACCCCGCTCGATATCGCCGCGCGTCTCACCAGGGGTGATCACCTCGTGCGTCTGAAGCCGCACGCGGATAAACGAATGGGCATGACGAAACCCCAGCCAGAACATACTGCGGGGACTGTGCAGCCGCAACGAATCGCGAATACGCCAAGGATGGCTGATTGAACAGTAGGTCCCGACGTCCTGATAACGCTGATAGATAGTGTGGTAGGCCCCCGCCAGAAGGAAGAAGTCGCTGCGCCACCCTTCCCGGACATGGATCAGCGTCGCATCTTCCGTCGACCAGGCGTCCAGCTGGTCGAAATCCTCCGGCGCCTCAACCGTCCATTCTTCGATGTAACAGATGACGTCCTTCGAGGGGACCGCGGGCTTGAGTCCTAACGTAGCCAGCCGTTCGCCGATGGCGAGTACCTGCCCGAAAGTCAGTGGAATCGTCGTTTCCCAACGACGTTCACGCACGGTGGATCATCTCTCCCCTTAGCCCATTACCGGGCCGTCCGCACAGCCTTCTGTTCAATCTTGGTGTCAGCGAGATAGCGGTCGAAGTCGTCTTTCAGGGTGGCCGCCAATAAGAGCTGAACGTCCTCGTCGCAAAACCAGAACAGGGTGCCGCGCTGTGAGCCCTCGACATTCCTGGTCGTTGTGCTCTGATCACTGAGGTTCCTCGCCGTGATCACCAGCTTGCTGCTAGTGTTCACCACCGTCGAAAAGACCCGGCTCTTGGCGTTGGCTGAAAAATCGAGCAGCTGCCCGCTGATGACGATATCGGCATCCTGCGACGTAGTCGCCCCCACGCTGGAGGCCACCCGCACCGTCCAGGCCCGATCCTTCCACCCACGCGTGCTCAAGCGATCTGCAAGGGCCTGGGCGAGCACCACCCCCGGCCGCTCCCCTGCCAAATCGAAGTAGGTAACCCCACCCCATAAGTGGGTGCGCAGAC
>OFRL01000916.1_pt1 | contig 11261 bp, 10 predicted proteins | sample 1543121 | NCBI WGS metagenome assembly OFRL01 (sample SAMN07774228, study PRJEB24372) | wastewater metagenome | isolation source: Lake Maggiore Cannobio | place: Italy: Cannobio | collected 2016-01
GACCGAAATCGGTATAGAGAAAAAGACGAATCAGTTCGTTCGTCTCTAGTCGGATCCTGACACAGTCTGCCAAGACAAAGACTGTGACGTGTCTCTTGCAGCTCGCAAGAATCCTGATTGCGAACGATGAGATCCGAGAGACGAACGGCGGTTCGATGAAGGGGAGAGACGTGTGAGTATTATTCTTTTTCCATTCGCGAGCGGAGCCGTTCGAGGCGTTTCTGGGTAGACTGTTTAATGAAGGTCATATTCTCGGCAAGATGTTGCTCCGCGTTGATTTTGCCTTCTTCTCGTCGTTTCAGTTGGGCCAGCCCGAACTGTGAGATGGAGGAGCCGTCTTCCTGGTTCAGTTCTTTCCAAGCCACGGCGCATTTCGCCTGTTTGGCCGTGGGATATTTGTCGCAAGGGGGATCAACCGCCCAGGCGATACCCCAACCGATTCCTAGGAGTATCGCGGTCAACACCACTTTTTTCATCGTCTGTTCCTTCCCGGTATCCTTGGCGGTTCGTCTCGTGCGTTGCAGCTGATCCGGACTAGCGGACTGTTTCAGTAGCCAGCTAGATCTTCATGGCCTCGGTCACATCATGCAGCGTCGCTTTCGCAACCTCGCCAGCCTTGCGGCTGCCTTCTTGTACAATATCCTGCAAATAGGCCGGGTCTTTGCTCAGGATCGCGCGCATGTCCCACATCGGTGTCATCCGTTCGACGATACGGTCTGCAGCCAGATTTTTGCAGTCGATGCAGCCAATGGCGGCGCTCCGGCATTCCGCATTGATCTGCTCCTGCACCATCGGCAAGGAAAAGACTTTATGGAAATCGTAGACCGGGCAGAGGTCCGGATTGCCTGGGTCGTGGCGCCGGACTCTGGCTGGGTCTGTGACCATCGTTTTGAGTTTTTGGCGCACGATCGGTTCGGCATCTGACAGGTTGATCGTATTGCCGTAACTTTTGCTCATCTTCCTGCCATCCGTGCCGAGCACTTTCGGGAACTTGGTGAGCTGTTCAACCGGCTCGGGGAACACCGGCTTGTAGAGGCTGTTGAACCGGCGGGCCAGCTCTCTGGTGAGTTCCAGGTGCGGCAACTGATCTTTCCCCACCGGCACGAAATCAGGCTTGTAGAGCAGGATGTCCGCGGCCTGGAGGACCGGATAGCCCAGAAATCCGTACGTGGTCATGTCGCGATCCTTGATCTCTTCCTGCTTCTCTTTGTAGGTCGGGTTCCGCTCCAGCCAGGCGACCGGCGTTATCATCGAGAGCAGGAGATGCAGGACGGCATGTTCCGGAATGCGCGATTGAACGAACACCGTAGCTTTCGCCGGGTCGATACCGGCGGCGAGCCAGTCGATTAAGAGCGCGTCAACAAACTGGCGGATGTGGCTGGTGTCGGCATAGTTCGACGAGAGTGCATGCCAATCCGCGATGAAAAAATAACATTCGAACTCGTTCTGTAGGTTTTTCCAATTCTCCAACGCGCCGAGATAGTTGCCGAGATGGAGCAGCCCGCTCGGCTGCATACCGCTGAGGACTCGTTTTCTGGGTGTGATCATGGCGTATTTCCTGTTCCGAGACCGATGGCGGTGGAGAGAATCGTATTGGACAGACTATGGGTCAAGGTGCTGGTGACCGTGTGAATGAGGTGGATCTGCGGATCAAAAATGATCAGCCCCATCAGAACGAGCATGCCGTAGGGCTCCGCGCGCATAAGCACCTGTGCCGTGGCGGGGGGGAGCAGGCTCGTGAGAATCCTGCCTCCGTCCAGCGGGGGTAGTGGCAGCAGATTGAACAGCATCAAGAGCACGTTAATTAAGACGGAGTAGACGGCCATCACGGCGATCGGCAGCAGGAACTTCATGCTCCAGGTATCTGGGATGGTGCTGTCCGTCGATCCGGACCAGTAGTTTGCGATCGTCGGTTCAATCGACAAGAGGAGCGTGAAGAGGAGGGCGCTACCGATAGCCAACGCGAGATTCATGGCAGGCCCCGCTGCTGCGACAAGCGCCATGTCGCGACGGGGTTGATGCATGGCGTGTGGATCGATCGGGACCGGTTTGGCCCAGCCGAGAAAGAATCCTCCCGGCATCGCCAAGCAGAGCAGGGGCAGAATAATGGTTCCAAAGGGATCGATATGTGCCAGGGGGTTCAGCGTCAGGCGGCCTTGGCGTTTGGCAGTCGCATCGCCGCAACGATAGGCGGCCCAGCCATGGGCATATTCATGGAGCACCATCGCGAAGAGGAGCGGGAGCCCCATGTAGGAGAGGGTATGCAGAATCTGCGGGAGGGAGCTCATGGGTTCGGCTTTCTCAATTAATCTGGAGGAATTTTCCTCGTTTGATTTGCAGGAGGAAGAGCGGTCGATTCAAGGTTCCGTCCGGTCCGAATGCCGCCGGCCCTGTGAGCGGCGAAAGGACCGGCTGGGTCATGAACTGGTCGCGGACGGCTTCGCCGGAGGTCGCGCCTTTTTTTGCTGCATCGATGACCAATTTTGCCGCGTCATAACCCTGCATGGCGAACAGGGTTGGGCTGGCTCCGAATCGTGCTTTGTAGCGGTCGACAAAGTTCTGCACCGAGGGGTTAGGGCTGTCCACAAAGAAGCCATCGACGAAGACGGCTCCGTCGATTGATGAATCGGTTGTGCGGGCGAAGTCCGTGGAGTTCCAGCCATTCGCGCCGAGAAATGGCACTTTCATGTCGTGGAAATTAAGCTGCGCCGTGATAAGGCCTGCGTCGGTTGCGCGGCTGGGAATGAAGACGGCATCGAAGCCCGGTGCGTAGAGAACTTTCCTGTCCATCTTTGTCTGCTTCCCAGCCTGTTTGCTCCGGTCAACCGGTACGGCGAGACCATAGCGCTTGAGGTCCTCCGCTTTCATGTGCTTGAGCTGTGCGCTGACATCCGGATCGCCCTCCTTGTAGGACGCGCTGGCGATCACTTCTCCTTTGGCCTGGCGCACCTCCTGGGCGAAGAGCCTCGCCAATTCGCGGCCATAGGTGGTGTTGGGATATAGAATGCAGAACCGGCGGAAGCCCTGTTCCTTCATGGCATAGGTGGCGATGCGTTTGGCTTGGAGCTCATACGTGAGGGAGGTGCTGAACACATAGGAGCCCAACCGTCTGAGGTTGGGGAGGGTTGCAGCCGGCGTGATCAAGGGGGTATGGGCTCGCCCAGCCAGTTCGGCCATGGCGGGTAAATGCTTTGAGAGGAGCGGGCCGATGACGGCTAGGGGGTGGTCGTTGTTCAGGAGTCCGGAGAAGTCGGCTGAAAAGGAGGCGCGATCGGACTCGAAATCCTTGACGATGAGACCGATGGAGGGAACGCCTCCCCGCTCTCTATGGAGTTCGATCGCTAGTTGCACGCCGTTGAGGGTTTCGGTGGCGAAGGGGGCGAGTTCCCCTGAAAAGGGAAGGACCGTTGCGACGAAGAGCTGATGGGATTTCAGTTTGGATTGGAGTCTGGCGAGAAGCTCAAGAGTTTTGGTTGCTTGGGGATGCGCCGGGAAGTTGGCGAGGAACGGCTGAATTTGCCGGACGGCCAGGTGTTCTTCGTTTCGCTCGACATAGAAGTTGATGAGGCGGAGGGCTGCGAGGTCGCCGGGAAAACTCCGTGGGAAAGCTTCCCGGATGCGTTCGAGGGCCCTCCGGTCCGATGTGTCTTCGAGTAACGTGCGAATGCGAGCCCGTGCGTCTTCCGCTTGCGCGTCGGGGCCCAAGGCCATTACATCCTGCCAGGCTTGGATGGCGTGGAGGGCGTCATTCTTTTGTGCATAGAAATTCCCACTCAGGTACAGGGCTTCCCGTTTGATGTTGTCATTTTTTGAGAGGGTGCGGAGACTAGTCAGGAGCGGGAGGGCCAGATCGAGATTGCCCATGGCCGCATGGGAACGGGCTTGCAGCAGCTTGCCCCGGGCCGCGACCTCAGAGGCGGGGAACTCTGCCCGCAGTTGGTGTAAGGACTTGAGGGCCTCCCCATATTGCTGGGTGGCATGCAGGGTAGCACCCAGCAGCAAATAGGTATCGTCAAGGAGTTCAGGCGCGGGAGATGTGGCTAGGAAGCCACGGAGGAGGGTGATCGCTTCTTCCGCCTGTTCCGCATCCAGTAGATGCTTCGCCTGAGTCAGGATCGGATGGTCTGCTTGTTCCTGGGCGCCCGTTTGTGCGTAGACGACGGGAGTGAGTGAGGCCCCCATCGGCCAGAGCAGTCCCCACGTCAGGAGGAGCCCTGTGCCCCAGCTTGCAGCGAGGGGTGGTGTGTGAGAGGACGATGGCGGTGAGGCCTGGTGGATCATAAGTTCCTGGCACTGCGACAGAGGGGTGATGCGCTAGTGACTACTATCGGAAACCTTGTGAGGGTGTCAAGGTAACGCTCGCCGGATTCGTTGTGTTCATCGTAGTGATTGGCTATCATCGCACCGATGTTGTTGGATCCGCTGGCCGAGCGATACTTGCGCCATCTCCGAGTGGAGGGTGGTCTTGCCGTCAACACGGTCGAGGCCTATCGACGGGACCTGTGTAAATTCCATACCTATGTGCAGCGAGCGAGCTTTGTACCGCTTGAGCAGGTGACAGCGGAGACAGTCACAGGATTTCTCCGCTCCTTGCACGAGGCCAAACTGTCTCGTGCCTCCGCGGTTCGCTGTCTCTCGGCGATTCGTGGATGGTTCCGATTTTTGTTGCAGGAACGGATGATCGAGGAGAGTCCTGTCGTTGGCCTGCCCGCGATGGCGAAAGGTATTCGGCTGCCCAAAACGCTCCCGCAGCGCGATGTGACCGCGCTATTGGATTTGGGGGCTGTTCCCACCCTCGAAGATTTACGCGACCGCGCTATGGTGGAACTGCTCTATGCGACGGGGCTGCGTGTCTCGGAGTTGGTAATGGCTGAAGTGGGGCAGGTGAATTTTGAGGTTGGCTATATCCGGGTCACGGGTAAAGGCTCGAAGCAGCGCCTCGTCCCGATGGGTGAGGGGGCGCGGCAGCTGCTGCATCAGTATGTCACCGAGGCGCGGCCCCGACTTCTCAAGCAACGGGCCTCCCGGTATCTCTTCGTATCGCGGCGGGGCGGGCCGCTGACGAGACAAGCGTTCTGGAAATTACTGCGGCGCCGCGCGCAGCGAGCGGGGATTACGCAAGTAATTTCGCCGCACATGCTCCGCCATTCGTTTGCCACGCATCTGCTCGAAGGCGGTGCAGATTTGCGGTCCGTGCAGGTCATGTTGGGCCATGCCAATATTGTGACAACGCAGATTTACACCCATGTCGACCGGGGACGGTTGAAGCGGGTGCATGACGCCTATTTCCCTAGGGCAAGCCGGCGCCACGGGAAAAAATCCTAACCGAAACGAGGCGATTGACGTGCGTGAGCACAAAGAAAAAGCAAGAAGGGTGCGCCATTCGGTTGACATGGGCTGGTGGACTTGGTAGCATCCTCCCTCGACTTGCTAAGGCAATCGGGCGGATAGCTCAGTTGGCAGAGCGCCACCTTTACACGGTGGATGTCACAGGTTCGATCCCTGTTCCGCCTACCAGGCAATACTGGGTAAAAGGGACGGAACGGAGAGAACACGAACAACAAAAAACTCAGACAGGACTAACTGCAGCTATCGTTGTATTCGTAAAAGTGTTCATTTTACGTTGAGTATTGAGGGGCCGTCGTTCAGCTGGTTAGGACGCCAGATTGTCAATCTGGAGGTCGCGGGTTCAAATCCCGTCGGCCCCGCCATTTTTCCCGCGTTGTCCGCGTGCGCAGGCAGGAGAGTGAGTACTCTCGAGAGCTAAAAAGGGTAACGCTGCATGTTTCAGACAGGCCTGTCCGGATTGGTAGGCTCGCTTGGCGCAGTCTCCAAAATCGTGCTTCTGCTTCTGTTCGTCTTTTCGGTTGTCTCTTGGGCTGTAATTCTCTCCAAATCGCGTGCGTTCCGGGTGGCCGACCAAGCAGATCGGCGCTTCCTCGCGTTGCTGGCAAAAACGAAAGATATCGATGAACTCTACCGGCAAGTCCGGCGGCTCGAAGGGAGTCCCTGCGCGGCCGTATTCGAAGGGGTCATGGAGCGGGTGGGGCCTGGCCGTGCCGAGGGAAAGAGCAGCGCGGGACTCGTCGATCAGCACATCATTGAGCGGGCGGCATCCTATCTCGCGCAAAGTCAGCTCTCACGGCTTGAGACCTATCTCCCTTTTTTGGCTACGACGGGCAACATTGCTCCCTTTGTCGGCCTGCTCGGAACCGTGCTGGGCATCATCGATGCGTTTCGTGAGATTGGGACGCAAGGGACCGCCAGTATTGCTGCGGTCGCACCTGGCGTAGCGGAGGCCCTTGTCGCGACGGCCGCCGGGCTCTTCACCGCCATCCCCGCGGTCATCGCCTACAACTACTTTCTTCTCCGGATTCAGAGTACGGCCTTCCGGCTGGATTCGGTCACCATTGAACTTTTGGCCTCTCTTTCGACTGCCGCGAAGGCGAAACCAGTTTCGGCTAAGGTCTAAGGATGACTCTGGAATCTCGCCACCGGCGATTCCTAGCAGAGATCAACGTTATTCCTCTCGTCGATGTGGTTCTCGTGTTGCTAGTGATTTTCATGATCACCGCGCCAATGTTGTATCGTGGGATGGACATTAAGCTGCCGACTTCGTCCACCAATACGATTAAGCCGGAAATGCGGACCGTATTGACCATTGAAAAAGATCAGCGCTTGTATCTCGATAAAGATCCGGTCAGCGTGGCCCAGCTTGAGCAAAAGCTGAAGCGCTTGAGGCAGACGCATCCCGATGTGTCCCTGTACCTCCGGGCGGATCGCAACGTGCCGTATGGTGTCGTGGTGCAAGTCATCGACGGTATTAAAAAAGCTGGGATCGAAAAGATCGGGATGGTAACGGACCCGGTCGGACCCGAACATGTGGTCGTGCCGTCACTCCCGTATCTTCCGCCACGAAAGAATTAAGGCTAGGGATTCGAAGGGACTGGTGAGTATGGCGTCTCAGGCGATGGTGCCGCCAGGCTTGTGGTTTAATCAGGACGACCAGGCTGGAGTATGGACTCAGCTCAAGCGGACGTTGGCATGGTCGCTCGCGTTGCATGTGGTACTGCTGCTGGTGGCGACAGGGCTTAGGCTTCCGCAGCGGGCTGAACAGCCGTTGACGTCGGTGGAAGTATCGCTGGTTAGTTTGCCAGTGCCTGCGAGGCCGGCCGAGTCGGCGAAGCCAGCCGAGCCGGTTAAGCCAGCCGAGCCGGTTAAGCCAGCCGAGCCGGTTAAGCCAGCCGAGCCGGCGAAGCTCATTAAATCAGCGAAAGCTGCGGAGATGAAGCCGGTTCCTGTTACGGCAGCGAAGCCGGTCGCACGGACTCCTTCCGTCGCGCCTCCCAAAGGCGGGGTGAGTCGGGACCTGTTGCGGGACATTCATCTGCCGCCCGATGCGCCGAAGTTCGGGGATTTGAGCCCTGCAAAGTCAGTGGGGCAGCCTCAGCAGGCGGGGAAAATGAAACTGCTCGATATCCCACGCATGCCTGATGCGACGCCAGTTCCGGTTACGAAGGTGGCGCCACCTTCGTCGGTCAGCGACGATCTCAATCGTGCCTTAGAAGAAGAACTGAAGAAGATCACGCCGTTTCAGCCTGCAGCGAAGCTCGATCTGCCACGTGAGAGTAAGCTTAGTGAGGCACCGGTCAAGCCAGTGGCTCAGCCACAGGCGAACGTGGCGACGCTGAAGACTCCAGAGACGACGCTCAAGACTGCCGGGATGGCCGGGTCCAGTTCCTATTGGGCGCGTGTACAATCAATTATTCGTAGCCAGTGGGAGCCTCCACCAGTTGATATAACGGGGCAGACCTACCAAGTTGTTGTCACGTTTCGGCTGCAGCGGGATGGGGTTATCAAAGATGTGGTGGTCAAGCAGACTTCCGGCAATACCTATTTCGATATGGCGGGCCAGCGCGCCGTGTTACGGCCGCGAGTTCTCCCAGCCTTTCCTGCTGAGATGACGGACGGGTATAAAGATATCGAAATGGTGTTTCGAGTCGGAGAACCGGTTGGATGACACACGTGAAATGGATCAGCTCGGTGGGTGGAGGGCTCCTGCTAGCAGCTGGGGCGTTTGGTATTCTTGAGTCGGGCGCGGCAGATGTGTTTCTTGAAGCAACGCGCCCAGACTTCCAGAAGATTTCTCTAGCCGTTGCAGGGATTCAAAACGCGGGAGGCTCCGATTGGTTGGGGGGGCGGATTGAAGAAGTGCTTACGAAGGATGTGAAGCGCTCCTTGGTGTTTGATCTGGTGGATTTGGCGAGTCTGGGGATCAAGGCTCACGATCTGGGCACAGGGATGGAGAGTGGCGCCAAGACCGTCTTCAAGCAAGCGGCGGGAAGCGGGGTGTCGGTACTGGTCTGGGGCAAGGCAAGCTTGAAACAGTCTGGGAAAGACGCCGATGTGAATATGGAAGGCCTCGTTTATGACAGCGGCAGCGACGAGGTGATCGGGGGGAAGCGGTATACCGGCGCGCCGGCGGCCCTACGGCTCATGGCGCATCGGTTTGTCGATGAGCTTGTCTTTCATTATACTGGCGAACCGGGCATTGCCAGAACTAAGATCGCCTATGTCGCGGGGCATGGGCGTGCTCAGGAGATCGCCGTCATGGATTATGACGGACATGATACCCGTCAGGTGACAGCCGATGGTTTTCTGAACCTGATGCCACACTGGTCTCCGGATCGTCGGTTTCTCGTATTCACGGCCTATCGCAGCCGGAATACGCAGGATATTGATATGATCGAGTTGGCGACGGGCAAGCGGTGGACGGTGGTGCCCCTAAAGGGCTTAAATATCACGCCAGCGCTGTCGCCCGATGGGAGCTTTCTGGCTTTTGCTTCCAGCTATGAAGGTAATTCTGAACTCTATCTGCTGGATACGCGAACGAAGGCTCTTCAGCGTTTGACGGTCCATCCGTCCAGCGACTTGTCTCCCTCCTGGTCCCCGAGTGGGCGAGAGCTGACCTTTGCATCCGACCGGGGTGGCAGGCCACAGATATTTCTCATGAGCGCGGATGGGTCGAATGTGCGCCGGTTGACGTTCGAGGGGGATTATAATGCGGCGCCGGCCTGGTCGCCACGTGGCAATTGGATCGCCTATGTGTGCCGCATCCAAAAGGAGTATAAGGTGTGTGTGATCTCGCCGGATGGCGAGAAGCGGATGCAATTGACGACGGGGTTGGGCGTCGATGACTCACCGTCTTGGTCGCCGGATGGTCGCCACCTGGTATTTAGTTCGACGATCGATGGAAAAAGCCACATCTATATGATCGATGTGGATGGTAAGCATCGCGAGCAGCTGACCTTTGAAGGCACGCGCAATAGCGCGCCCTCCTGGTCTCCGGCATTCTGAGGCTGATTGCGGAATGTATAGATGATGGTACGAGAAAAAGAATTGGTATTTATCATTCATAAAAAGGAGCTTCTTTGATGAATAAGAAGTTATCTGCCTGTGGCGTAGTACTGATGAGCATCGCCTTAATCGGTTTGGCTGGGTGCGCGTCGAAGTCCGTTCAGTCGGGCGGTGATTCGTCTGCGGCTGGAAGCGCAAAGAGCGACGTCGGCTTCCCGAGTACGAAAGTTCAGCCGAGTGGAGACGGGCTTCTTGGCCTCAAGAAGAACCCGTCGGAGGAGCGAGTGGGGAATGGCACGTTGCTGGCGAAAGTCGAGCCCTCCACCAGCGCCGCACGGCAAATGGATGTAGCTGTCGCTGAGTTACACGATGTGTTTTTCGGCTACGACAGCTGGGCGATTTCCGAGGAGGGACGTCAGTCCTTGAGTGGCACTGCGGAGTGGATCAAGTCTAACTCCAGCGCGCAGATCAAGATCGAGGGGCATTGCGACGAGCGTGGAACTTCCGCCTATAACCTCGTGCTGGGAGAGAAGCGGGCGAAGGCTGCGCAGAACTATCTGGTCGAACTGGGCGTGGGTGCCAATCGTTTGTCCATGGTGTCCTATGGAAAAGAACAGCCCGCGTGTAGTGAACATACGGAGGCGTGCTATCAGCAGAATCGGCGCGGTCATTTTGTGGTGAAGTCGGGAAAGTAGCCGGCGCGAATTGCTCATGAGGAGTCGGTAGTGTGATGGGGATTGCTGGCAAGATGAGCGGTGCCTTTATTTTATTCTGTGTGGTGTTCACCGCTGGCTGCGTCGCGCAAGAGGCAGATCTCAAACGGGCGGAGCGGGATCTTCATCAGCGCATCGATGAGTCGGCGCAGACGCGCGCGCGGCAGGGCCATGAGATCTCGGCGCTTCGGGAGCAGGAGCTGCCGCAATTGCGTGGCGATGTCGATCGGGCGCTGCATCAGGCGCAGGCGCTTCAAGGGAAGCAGGACGACCTCAAACAGCAAATCAAACGGTTGGAGCAGTTGGCCGCCAAAGGAGACGCGGAGAGCGCCACGCGTTATGCCTGGACCCAGAAAAGTTTCGAGGCGCAGACGCTGAAAAGTAAAGAAGACCGTGAGCGGTTCATGATGGACGTGAACAGCCGCCTGGACGATGTCAACCGGCAGACGGAAATGTTACGAACAGAGCTGATCGAGGTGGTGCAGAAGACCAGCGGCGTGTTGATGAAAAGTGTGGATGCCCGTCTGGAGGAGCAGCAAAAGTCAGCGGGAACTAGCCAGATCCGTCCCGAACAGGTGGTCGAGCAGTTCGCACAGTTCAGCCGGTCTTTGGGAGAGTTCAAGGATTCATTGATGGGGTTGAATGAGCGGCTGAGCCAGGAAGAGCAGGCGGGCAAAGCATCGATGGCCCATCTCAATGAGATGAATAAGTCGATGACCGGATATTTGAGTGAAGTGAACAAGAGCCTGACGTCCATCGCACAGAAGGCTGCGGCCCGTTTCGACGAACAGGACCAGCGCCTAGATGTGTTGGCACGGGTGATGGATCAGGATGCGCATCTACGTGGAAAGAAGCCGGGGGCGTATCAGCCCACCAGGAAGCCGTCTCATCAATTGTCGGTAGAGCCCTCCGCTGAATTTCTGCAGGCCGAGCGGGAGATTGCGCCGGCTGACGCGGTTCCGGCAACCGGCGCGCCCGATGCGTCGGTACCGCCCCAGGTTGGTCAGGGAGGGGCCCAGCAAGAGAAGCCCGAATATGAACGATTGCTGTCCCTGTTCCACCGTGGGGATCTAGATGGAGCCAAGGAGGGGTTTGCCACGTTTCTTCGAACCCATCCGAATTCCGATCTGTCTCCCAACGCGCGGTATTGGCTGGGCGAGTCGTATTACGGGAGAAAAGACTATCGGCAGG
>OFRL01000917.1_pt1 | contig 11251 bp, 28 predicted proteins | sample 1543121 | NCBI WGS metagenome assembly OFRL01 (sample SAMN07774228, study PRJEB24372) | wastewater metagenome | isolation source: Lake Maggiore Cannobio | place: Italy: Cannobio | collected 2016-01
CAAAAACAAAAATATGGCAAACGTAGAAAATATTCGGCTTAAGCCCGGTGGTCAGATCACTCATCAAGTTGTCACTGAGGGAAATGGTGATATGTTTGTGAGAGAGAATGGTGGTAAAATTCTTGGACGATATGATAAGAGGAATAACATAGTCACCGAGAAAGGAAACTTTAAGGGCTATGGATTCAGTCTATTTGGTTCACTGATTAAGTAAGTCTATTGGATGACCGAATCGGTTTTTAATAGGGCTTGACATTTTATAAAGTTGGTGATATTCTATTACCACAATGAAGAACACGATTGTTAGTTGTTTGGTTATGTTTGTTGGGGTGGTTGCCCTAGCGGTGGCATTAAGCGCCCTCTGTGCACTTCCGTTCATGTGGCTTTGGAATGCGTTGATGCCGGATATTTTTGGATTGAAAGTTATTGGGTTTCTCCAAGCATGGGGACTCTTGATTCTCTCCAGCTTTCTGTTTAAGAGCACGACCTCTACTTCCAAGAAAGATTGATTAGGGATTGACTTTCTATAAAATTCCTCTATACTGATCGCATAATGAATACGAAACTTATCGACGACCTCTACGCTAGAATCAACGATCTTGAAACCAAGAACTTCGCCCTACGGGGACATCTGTCGTATCTCTCCGGTTATCTTGGATCTTCTGCTACCGCAGGTGTATCCGTCAAAAATATGCCGATGACTTCCGCCCATCAAGATGAACTGGCAAAGAAAATTGACAAGGTGCTCGGTGAAACTAAATAATCAGTTGACTTTTTATAAAATCGGCGATATTCTATTAACACTATGAAACTACTTGATTTGGTTTTCGAGACTAACGCTGACAAGATGGGGACAATGAGGTTTGTCCAAGTTGAAAAAGTAGAGACTCCTTCTCTAAACTGCTACATATATCGACGCGACCAACTGGACGGCACCTTCTTCTCTTACGAAGTATTTATCGCTAAACGTCGTTACAAGGGTGATAAACTTCCCGGCGGTTTAGTCGAGCTGGAAGACCGTGAAAGGTATTGCACTGCAAACAGTTTCGGATCAACTGCTAAGGAATGCCGTTCGCTCCCTCGGTCACAAGTCATTCTGGCAGAATTCGTTAAGAAGCTGCACGATAAGGAGGATAAGAAGAACGAACCGGCGGATGTCGTTGAAGGCGATGACTTTGTGAACGCTCTTCACGCTAAACTTGATGTTACTCCGAAAGTTAAGGGCCAACGTGGCCGGAAACGTATTGAACGGCCTGATATGCAATACCCTACTATGCAACGGTTTGGGATGAAGGACATTTTGAAGATGAACGAGAAGTATAGTCAACCTCTTGCTTATCAACAGCTTAAGAAGGATATTACCGCTGGTCTATTGGTTGAGGTTGGCCGTGTGAAGTCTGCGAATGGACGAGGGAAGCCGTCGGTGGTCTATTCTGTGAGGAAATAGGGTGGTTTGGACCGGCCAGGGATGACGCAGGCGAGGCTTGGGTTGTTAATAGGAGTGTGGACCTGGTCGGAAGTGAGGCAGCAGTTGGGCGTGGTTTATAAGATTATTTAAAGAATTAATTTAGAAAGGCTTGACATTTTATAAAACTCGGAGTATTCTATTAACACTATGAACAACATCATTCCTGTCGTAACCCTCCGTGACCTCAACTTTAAGGAGAAACCTGGCCAGCGGCCCGCAGTCTTGATTCCGATGGGAACCAAGCTCGACATCGCTTTCAGTGAGAAGAACTACGTTAAAGCAGTTTTCAACCACAACGGAAACTGGCACGCACTGATGGTGCAGAATCTCCATTCTACCGTCAAGGCCACCAACGGTGTGAAGTTTCAAACGATGCCGACGATTAATCGTTTGGAGAAGATGAGCAACGACGGAGTGTGCACGACTGTCACGGGTAAACGTGTTGAGCCGGACGGCGTTGCTGAAGATGGTTCCGCTTCGTGGCTTTTGGTGGCCGGTGTTATTTAACACTACACTGATATGAACGAGTGTAAGCTGATTAAGTCATTGGATGTGAACGGTGTTTCGGTAAACGTCTTTTCCAACGGATTGATTAAGATTTACGGAAAGGATCAGTTGGCATCTGATGCGGTCATGCGTTACATGGAGTTGGAAGGCGTTTTAGATGATTTGATATGGAACACGAATTAAATTCGGAGGATGAATTTCCCGAGGAATTCACAATGACACGGGAATCTTCTCAGTTTTATCTTAATGAGTCTGGAAAATCATTGATTGCGTTCAATGCTGCGACTACAATAAAAGCTAAGAAGAAAGCTCGGACGTTGTTGGTTGAACAAGCAAGTAGATTGACGAACGAGTTAAAAGCCGTGGTTAAAATGATGGGAAAATATGAGGAATAAACTTGAATTGATTGGAGTGGTTGCCGGAATACTCTTGTTAGGCGTAACTGTTATCGCGGTGATGACGCTGGTGATACGAATCGTATGGTTTTGGTGAAATATGAAATCACTAACGAAACGTGAGTTAGAGAAATACGTGCTAGTGGACGCCATCACAGGTAAACGATTGGATACGAAGGTTTACCGGATGACGGTTGGTGAAGTTGGAATGTTTAACTATGCGTATTCGTTGAACGGATCGAACAGTAAGTTAGTTAAGGCTTGACTTTCTATAAAATCCGTAGTATTCTATTTACACTATGAACGATTACTGGAATGACCCACCCGAGGAACTCATCCCCGAGTGCTGTGAAGAACTAATGGATATCTCCACTGACGGAGTCTGCTCGTGCTCTAAATGCGGCAAACGCATCGAACCAGAACAAGACTGCCCGACGGAGCCGGACATTGAATTGCCGGATGACTACCTGAGAGAGAAATAACCCACACCGAATTTGGTGAAGTTAAGGGCTTGACTTTCTATAAAATCTACCCCATACTGTACGCACAATGAATCTAACCTCTCTCCAATCTGTCGCTGACTTGATTGAAATGGCCGGTGGGAAGCCAAATGCTCGTTATCGCGCAGCCATGAGGGCGTTGAAGGCTCTTGACGCAATCAACAACCAACCTTACGTTCCTCCAGTTGGAACCGATTACAAGGTGGCGTTGACGAATGGGAAGGAAGTCACCCTCTTTGTTCCGAAAGGTTCAAATGTGTTCAACGTGGCGAAATCGAACGGTTACCAGGTCCAATCAGTTTCCAGAGTGGTCTGACTTATTCCTCAGTAACAACTGAAAGCTCCTCTTCTATTGGAGGATTTACGGACACTGAAGGCAACGGTGGATCAAATGGGCAATTGAGTGGAACTTGAACCGCCCCTAATACTGGCCGGCCACTTGGATCAGTTATGATATTATCATGTATATTTTTATCTTTGACAATAAATAGTCGTTTGGAAAAAAAACATTTAAGAAAAGTTTGACTTCCTATAACTCCCTGATATTCTATTTACACAATGAACAACGAACAAATCAAATTCATCGAAGAAGTCATCCGTAAAATGCCTGACTTCGCACCGTCACTCCGAACGCAGAAGGCCTCCGTCGCTGCTGCCTTCGCTAAGGCATTGGACCAAAAGACTGCTGGGTTTGGGTTTAGCAGCGAAGAGTTTCTTGTTAATTGTGGAGTTAATCAAGCTTGATTTTTTATAAAATATCGTCTACACTCTATCACATGAAAGACAACATCTCCAAAAGCAAAGGCTTGCCATTCTCCACCTCCCGAAATGAGGAGAAGAAAAACAAGCACCGAACCCAAAAGGCTCGCCGCCAAGCAGGGAGAAAACTCGTCAGAGAATCGTCAGAGTAATTATCCATCATAAACTATGAAAAACAACTCCACAACAAAATATCTTCTTTCTTCTTCTTTTTTTAATAGAACGGCAATTACTTTCTTCGGCGGTGAAACTCTCGATGTCATCCTTTCCATTGAGGCAGAAGATGGTTCAGGACACAACTTCAACGTGACAGGATACAAAGGCACCAAAAAGAAAACAATTTTTGTCACAACTGTTGATTGACATTTTATAAAATCCGTAGTATTCTATTTACACAATGAAAACAAAGAAAACACTCATCCCAAAAGTTGTCTCCATCGGTGATCTCCGTCGTCGTGCTTCAGAAGGCCCCCTCTTAGAGAAATACGTTCAACTCGCCATGATTTCCGCCAGTAACCTCGGTGGTTCTCCGAAAGGTCTTCACGATGCCATCAATTGGTTGGTCACTAACGCCATGGAAACTGACGAGGATGGCGTGGTCGGTGAAATCAACTTCTGTCGGAACTTGGTGAAGTAAATTTATGAACAAACATCGCACAGTTTTTCGCGGTTACTTCATTCCGGACAAACGCTTCGTCAACTTAGCCGTGGACGGGCTTATTCCCGACGTGATCAACTGGGAGGGAACTAAGGAATCAATGATCGAAAGGTTGAATGAAATGTATGGGCCTAATTGGGCGGTCCCCATAGAAATCCAACGGTGGCAGCTCACCGAAGAACGAATTGACCACATTACCGGAGATGGGATTGACTACCGAAACTCTTTTTAAGAAGGCTTGACTTTCTATAAAATCCGTAGTATTCTATTTCCACAATGAACAACGAAACTAACGTGGTTGAAATCAACGAAACCTCTACCATCGTCGCTGAGATGACGTATGACCAAAAGATGGATTTCCTCGCCCAAATCCGCAAGGAGGTTGGTTTGGACAAGGAGGAGGCCGCAGATTACACCGATGAGTCTCCGGCCGGTAAATACATCACAGAATATACATTCGGAACCATTTAATAGGACGGCCGGGAAGGGCCGGGGTTCGCTTAGGATACGTGGACCAGGTTTCGACCTGGTCCACAGAACAAGGTGGATTAAAACGAATCCTACGATTTTTATAAAAAAGTGTTGACTCCCACACTTAATTACTGTAATCTGTCCATATGAAAAACAAAGGCAAATACATGGCACAGAGACAGGGAATGTTTGGTCTTAACATTGGGTTTGGCCCCACCATCAAGGCTGCCTTGAAGAAAGCGGATGTGGACATCAAGAACGATGGTTTCGGATTGTTCACCGTTAAGAACGGTGAGATTGTCAGAATCAAGGCCAACGGTCAGCCCGAATGAGGCTTGACTTTCTATAAAATCTAGTCTATACTATTCCCACAATGAAAACAGCATCAAACATCAAACGCGGTTCCATCGTCACCAACATCCTTCCCATCAGTGAGGGTCGGCTAACACATCCTACCGGCACAGTCGGTCAGGTTCTCCGCCGGAAGCGGAATGGTCAGATTCTCGTTAAGTTTCGTGATGGATACGGCGTCAATGTTAAAATCACCGACATCACGCCGGCGCCAACCACCAACCAGAAGACACCCGTAGTCGGAGACCTGTTCTACTCCAGTTGGGGCTACGATCAGACCAACATCGACTTTTACCAAATCGTCGCAATGAAGGGCTGCACCGCCTCCGTCCAACGATGCGCCTCAAAGCAAGTCAGCTACAGTCAGATGCAGGGCGTGGTCAAGGCGGACAAAGGCAACCTCTCAGGTGACATCAGGAACTATCGAGTGACTTACAGTGTCGAAGGAAAACCATCCTTCAAGGTGGCCTCCTACGCTCGTGCCTGGCCTACTGACGAGAATGCGGAACACAATTTCACTGAATGGCATTAAACGAACCTCGGCCTATGGCGGGAAACCGCTGAATTCATTGTCCACTCTTGTTCCGTAGTGGGGCTAATACGGAACCTCTTTTTCTTATTAAGGATATGGCCTATAAAATAGTAAATTTCAAATTGTATGATATAAATGTATCCGTCATTTATATCGCTGGTTACAAAACCAGAATACTTGTCGGTAAAAAACTGAGTGACGCAACCCCCATTGAGCCGGATAACACTTCATTCTTACTCAATTATTTTCTAAACTCCGGCGTTTTTACAAAGGTTTCTTAAATCAAATGAATCAATCTAAATATCAGAATCTAATAGGTACAATTAACGCCTATGTATGCGTTTATTCCAATGTGATATTAGTTGTGATTATCTTAACATTAGATCTTCTTTTTAACTGGATAAATAATCGAAAGGCTTGACTTTCTATAAAATCCACGGTATTCTATTAACACAATGAACGACCAAGAAATCAAAGAATACGCAAACAAACCGCTCCGCACTTTTACTATCAAGTATCCCGGAGAAAGAACCGTCACCTTAACTACGCGTGATAACTCATCTAAAATGGAATTACTCGAAAACATTTTTGCCCAATTTAATCATGGTTCTATGCAAGAATGTGATTACTTGCTATCTAACAAGATGCGTTCGCTCTCCGTCCATGATTTTGTTAAAGTAGACGGTGAGTGGTTTCAATGTGCTAGTGTTGGTTGGATTCCAGTGACCGAAGAATATGTAAAAGAAATTGAAGGTGCGGTAACGGACTGCCCGGAATTTGAAAAGTTGGGAGCGTGGAAAGCATTGCAGGATTTAATGTGGTTAACGCGTAAGGCTTGACTTTTTATAAAAACTGAGGTATTCTATTTCCACAATGAATCAAGTCGCTATCGCAAACTCCATCTCACACACTGCTCACCTAGGTCAATATCGTCGTGACGGCGTTACGCCCTACATCAACCACCCGATCGCGGTTGCAGCGAAGGTGCGTCATCTCGGAGAACTCTATGAGGCCGCCGCTCTGCTCCACGACGTGCCGGAAGACAGCAACATCTCGGCGGCCGATCTAATCAACGCCGGTGTCGATCTCGCGGTTGTCACGGCTGTCATCACCCTCACCAAAATCAAGGGAGTGAGCTACGATGATTACTTGATCTCGGTGAAGGCCAATCCGATCGCTCGACGAGTGAAGGTTGCTGATATGATCCACAACCTCAGCGAATCTCCGACGGACAAACAGATTGCGAAGTATGGCAAGGGATTGTCGTTTCTCATAGATTGAAGGCTTGACTTTTTATAAAAACTGAGGTATTCTATTTACACAATGAACGACAAACTTGACCCACAGAACGAAACCTCCTCCCTCGCCCATCAAACCTCCGATGAGGTTAATGATCCTCGGATGTATCCCGACGAGGAGAACCAAGCCGGATGGCCAGGAGATGGTTCCGGAACCGATGACCTCGCTGACTATAACCAGAACGAAGCCAACGATTATTCTAACGAATAACGTATCTCACGCGGTTTGATTTAGTCACTATAGTTCAAATAAAACTTTAACAATGAAGACAATTCCAATCTTTCCAAAGAAAGTCCTAAATAATCTCTTTAGATTCGAAGATCTAACCAAGGATGAACAAAAGGAACTTGCAAAAGTTCTAAAAAAGCTGGATGACGCCGGTAATAAACCTTTCAAGAAACCTCGTCACGAATATAAAGACGACGAATCTTGGTAATCCACAATACGTCACACCTGACGTTTTAACCATGTCGATCGAAAACTCCGCCGGTTTAATCATTGTCCAGAAAACAAAGAAAATGAAACCTAAGAAGGTTTGACTTCCATTAAACTAAATAGGGATACTATTTATTAACATGAAATACGAAATCACATCGGAAACAATATATCACGGAACTGTTACTCTCCATCGTATCAAAGCTCTTGAGGATACCAATTTTGTTAAGAAAGGTGACTTGGGCGGATGGATTGAGAAGGAGTCAAACCTTGACCAAGGAGGACAGTCGTGGGTTTCCGATGACGCAAAGGTTTTTGGTAATGCATGGGTTTCCGGTAATGCACAGGTTTCTGGTAATGCACAGGTTTATGGTAATGCACATCTTTCCGGTCAATCACGGGTTTCTGATTACGCGAAGGTTTTTGGTGATGCAGAGATTGGAGACGGAGGAATTGTTAAAGAAAAAGCGAAGATTTCTGGTAAGGTGTTTGTAGGTCGTGCGATAGTTGGTGGCGAAATGGAGGCGTGGGGTGAACAGACTATTTCGAGGGGACGACATGATGATAAAACGTCATTATACTGGGGCACCGGAGATGAAAAATAGAGGCTGAAGTTGTTGATTGACTTTCTATAACTCCGTGGTATTCTATCTTAACCACAATGACCATCTACAATACCAATATTAACTGGGCCCAACACTACAATAATGGAGAATGCCCAGACTGCGGTATCAATATCCCAAAACATTCAGCCGAAGGTAACTCCTGCATCAAATGCGGACACGTCTTCATTAAAGTAATCCCTTTCAAGAAACCTAAGCCTCTCACCACTAATCCCACCCAGAAAGATTCCAATTCCCCTAAGAAGGAAGATCCTAAGCCGGTAAAACTCTCCCCAGACGAAATTAAAGATTTCATCCTATCCTATAATAAAGATTGACTTTCTATAAAATTGAGGTATTCTATTAATAGTTAGAAACCAAATAAATATGTTCACACTATCTATCAAAACAGAAAACTATGCCTTCAATGCCTTCACCAATGACGAGAGTCATGAAATCGCGCGGATACTAAAGGATCTCGCGAGGCAAGTAGAAAATGGAAAAGAGTGTGGTGTGCTTATAGACATCAACGGAAATAAAGTTGGTAATTGGAGTAAATCCTAACAGTTGACTTTTTATAAAATCTACCCCATACTGTACGCACAATGAACACTACATCTAACTTCTCCCTCGTCGAATTCTACCACCTACCTGGCCTCGGAACCAAAGAATCCGCCACCATCATCACCACCGGCACCGAGGACGACTGCCACACATTGCATGCCCATCTCCGTAAAGCCAACCTCTGCACAGGAGAATCCAGCAGCTATCGCTACTCTATCCTCCCCACAGAGGACGCAGCTCACGTGCTGCACGAAACCAACGCCGAATATGCCCGCGACTTAGCCGAGTTCCGCCTCAAAGTCTACGGCGAACCTTTGCCCGCCGAACATTATCGGCACGAAGCGTTAGGCGATGAACAAGAGCAGCACAATAAGCTCGACACTATTTGGTCTAAAATCAATATATGAAAAAACTCGACAGCGCCCAAATCTACCGGAATGCGGTTCAGTATCACCGGAACCAAATCAAGTTCCTTTGCTCCATGCACCGAGACGGAACAGGCCACAAGCCGACGTGCTTAAAATTGGCTCAAAGCCACGCCGACGAGATAAAGGAAATTCTCTCACAGTGGGAACTCTCATCTTCCATCGAATAATGAAACACGACATTAACAAGTTGGTTCAGTATATCAAAGATTACGCCAACTTCCATTACGAAGATGGCGGATGGGACGTTATCGCAGAGTGTTGGGAAGATAAAGACATTCTTAAGGTTCTAGCCAGAGACAATGCTAAAACTGAGAAAGAATCCCTTGCTTCCTTCAAGGACATCGTCGCGGTTTGGACAGATCAACAGTCAGACGCAAATAACTCCCGATTTTAATTGACTTTCTATAACTCCGTGGTATTCTATTAACTCAATGAACATTACATCGAACGTCGGTTCAAACCTCCTTAAATTCACCAAGGGAGAGATTGATTTCCTCCACAATGTATGCGGAACAACTGATACCGTGATTGGTAAGGGAAATTTTTGGTGTGAGGATATTGGAATCACCGTCATCAAGACAGTGGATACAGTGACCGTCACTAAAAATCTCTCCGATAGTGGTTTGTCAGTGTCTTACAGTGAATACGATTCATCCGTCACGGATGTTGTCACTCATTGTGTCGATACTCTTCACTTTTTTAAAAAATTCACTCCGACGAAACAAGATGAACAACTGAAGGTCGTCTATAACGTGTTCCGTGACAACGTGATCTATCCTCCTCATACAGTGGTTACTTGGACGGACGTTCTATAAAATCCAAGGTATTATCCTTCCTCACGCACCCACTCACCCCCTACCTTTTTATACAACCCCTTACACCATGTACCTCCTCCATCCCCCCAAAAATGACACCCTCTCCCCCCTATATAGGGTAGTAACCCCCCTCAAAATCGACGGGGACCACTTCTGAATAGGGGGGTACCTGCACCCCAGTCTCGGCCAGGCCTGCGCACGACACACGGCAAAATTTTCTATTGGGCGTTTTTTATGTTTTACGGTGTTTTCTTTTTTGCAACACACGGCAAAATTTTCTATTGGGGGAATTGAGTTGAGGGTATGAGATTTGGGTGGGCACTTTTGGATGTTTTTGGGAGAATGTGGTTTGCGCAACGGGGAGAAATTTTTCTTTGGGGAAATCTCGTAAATGGGTAGATTCCATAAAAGGGGTTTGGGGGGCGAATATTCCTTAAAATGGGAAATTCCGTTAAATGAGGAAATTGTTGAAGGGTAATCAGATTTTTAATATATTTATGATGTATATGAGAATGAAAGATTTATTATTGGAGTCTGCTGATACATTGATATTGAATGGGAAATATTATCCATTCAGGAGTGCGTATAATGTGGTTACAGGGTTCACATATGATGATGGTCTGACTGGTAAGAACGGTGCATATGTGGGGTGCAGCAGTGTTAATGGCACTCTATTAGTGGATACTGGGAAGAATGAGATGGATAATAAGTTGAGGGATTTAATGGCGTCATTTTTGAAGTCATTTATTGATGATGCATATGTTGCTAAGGGTCATTCTGATTTGGAAGATGAGATGTATATGTATGATGGGTATCGTAATTCTGTTATCAGGTTTAGGGTATATTTTGTGGAGGGGAAGTATTATTTTACGTTTTGGGGATCTAACATTGACAAATTGAAGAAGAATCGTGGGATATTTGATCGTATAATACGTGATTCTGGTATAGAGACTAAGGATGTGGTATTTGAGATAGCGCAGCGGGATGTGAACAAGTCTGGGTATATGGAATTTGTGGAGTATGCGAAGGCGTTTGAATCATCTGATGGTGAAGGCGTGAAGGTTGAGGGTGAGATTGAGAAGCGGATAAAGGAATTGAACAGTAGGTTAGCGGAGCTTATAGCTGATGAGCATGTTAGGGGGGCGATATGGACGATTGGGGAGAAGAAGAAGTATAAGTTAGAGGTTAAGAATTTGGAATTGGCGGCGGAAGCGTTGCGGGGTGCGTTGCGGGCTGGGGAGACGGATTTGAGCAAGGTTATAATAAAGACGGTGGATAAGTTAGAGGATGAGCTGGAGGTTGTTCCGTCGTCGATATTATATGCGAAGTTGGAGAAGGAGTTAAAGCAGTATGGGACGAGTGCGGTTGCGATAATTTCCAAGTTAAGGGCGATGGGGGTAAATCCGAGGGATATTATACGTGAGATATCGGATCGGGTTGGTGGGGTTATATCGGTGGGGCGTTTGA
>OFRL01000921.1_pt1 | contig 11235 bp, 11 predicted proteins | sample 1543121 | NCBI WGS metagenome assembly OFRL01 (sample SAMN07774228, study PRJEB24372) | wastewater metagenome | isolation source: Lake Maggiore Cannobio | place: Italy: Cannobio | collected 2016-01
CCTGAATCAGGAGAGGGCCCGGCTTCAAAAGAATTACGTCGAGCGGCTGAAGAAGAAGTCGTTCGTGCGGTTTTTCTAAGCAGTGCGTGCGAGATTATGGCTGCGGATTTCTGGTTGCGTCCCCTGTCTAACTTCCCTTGTCTCGTCTTGCCACAAAACTTACCCCGCTGCGCACATGGCCCGGGTCCGGGTGGCAGAAATCCCTCGCTGAGGTCTCCTTCCCATAATAAATTTTCCCATTGGCTGCTGCGGATGGCGCGGCGGCAAAGCACACCGTCTTACTTGTGAAAAACTACATTCTTGATACCAACGTTCTGCTTCACGACCCAAACTCGCTTCTCAACTTCAAGGATAACAACGTCCTCATCCCTATCGAGGTCGTGGAGGAGATTGACACCTTCAAGCGCGACTCCAGCGAGTTGGGGCAGAACGCGCGCGGGGTGTCGCGCATGCTGGACAGCCTGCGTGGCACCGGGCGTTTGAGCGAGGGCGTTGCGCTTCAGAACGGCGGGCACCTGCGCATCCTGCTCGACAGCAAAAGCGGCATTGGCAACGGCAACGGTGGTCTGCACACCACGGTTCAAAACGTGGACAACAGAATCCTCGCGCACGCGCTGGCGGTGAAGCAGCGCACGCCGGACGTGCCCACGATTCTTGTGAGCAAGGACCTCAACCTTCGCATCAAGGCAGACGCCCACGGGTTGTCCGCCGAGGATTACGAGACCGACCGTGTGCGGTTGCAGGATTTGTATTCTGGCATCTTCGACATGGCCGTGACGCCAGAGCAGAATGCGATTGTTCTTACCTGCCATTTGCCACATTTTCCTTTACAACATCAAGCTCGATAGTTGGGCAATCATTCCAAAGGCGATCTAACATGTAGTAATTACGAAGCTCAACACTTTGAATATGAACTACTAGGTCGGTGTAATCAAGAAGTATCCAAGATCCACTTCCCTCTTTACGGACTGGCTTTTCACCAACTTCAGCCAACTTTTTCATAACCTCATCTGATAAAGCTTGAAGTTGAGGTTCATTATTTCCGGTAACAAGTAAAAATACTTGATTTAAAACTAATTGCTCAGAAAGATCAATCGCAATGATCTCTTCTCCTAATTTATCGGCCAGCGCTGCTGCAGCAATCTTAGTTAATTCAATAGTTCCCTTAGCGACTGCCATATAACCCAAACTCTCTAATAAATGTAACTACCTTTGCGGGTAGTAAATTACTGACATTCTCGCGCTTTGCAATTGCCGCCCTAACCTTAGTTGATGATATGTCTAATGCTTTAATTGAAATCTCATCGTAATCACTAGCTTTCGCCCCTGGCCTTTTAACAACTAAAACTGAAACCTTCTTAAGTAATTCATCAGATCTATGCCATTTACTTAGATTATTTGCCGCATCCGATCCTAAAACTAAAGTGAAGTTATTGCCTGGATAAATTTTAGCTAACTCTTCAACTGTATCAAATGTGTAACTATTTCCTTCTCGTCTTGTCTCTAGTGGTAGCACCTCAACTTGTGGGCTAAGGCCCATAGCCGTTACTGCTAGATCTGCCATTTGAAATCTCTGCTCAGCTGTTGCTACTGGTTGATTCTCCTTAAGCCATGGAGTCCTTGATGGAATTACTAAAACCTTTTCAAATCTATTAGATACCTCTTTTATAAGGTGAATATGTCCTAAGTGAATTGGATCAAAGGTTCCGCCAAATATTGCAAACTCTTTATTTACTGCAGAAATAATTAATCTCGATCAATTCGAAGGGTTAAATAAAGTAGTAAAGATAAAATTCCAAATGCAATAAGACCAAATGCTAAAGGTGAGGCTGGTAATTCCCGTGTGGTCTCCTCAAGTAAATTCATAGCGTTAGTTTATCCCCTTCTCAAGTAATACTTTAAATCCAGCCTCATCTAATATAGTAATTCCAAGCTCTTGTGCTTTATCTAACTTAGAGCCGGCTGCCTCACCTGCCACAACAAAATCAGTCTTACTTGATACAGAAGCCGATGCTTTCCCGCCCCGTGAAGTGATTGCTTCAGTAATTTCATCTCGTTTAAAGTCATTAAGAGATCCAGTAACAACAATCGTTAGGCCAGCCAGAGTTTGTTTTATTTTAGCCTTAGGCGCATCAACTAGGCAGACACCAGATTTTTCCCACTTCTTAATTATTTGCTTATGCCAATCTATATCAAACCATTCAACTATTGCATCAGCAATTACAGCGCCAACACCATCAATATCTGCTAATTCCTGTGCACTAGCTTTTTGAATATTTGCTATTGATCCAAACTTGTTGGCTAGTGCCTGGGCGCTAGTTGGTCCAACATGTCTAATTGAAAGTGCAACTAAAATCCGCCATAGCGGCCGAGTCTTTGCTAGCTCTAATCCAGCGACAAATCGATCTGCAATCACGCTACGGGAGCCATCTTTTTTAGTAAAGAAATCAGATTTACCTAAATCTTTAAGTGTTAGCGCAAATAAATCACCCTCATCAGTTACTAACTTATCGGCTAATAACGCAGCTGCTGCTTCATAACCTAAAACATCAATATCTAGAGCAGAACGTGAGCCAATATAAAACAAACGCTCTACAACTTGGGCTGGACAACTTTGCGAGTTAGGGCAGCGAATATCAACATCGCCTTCACTCATTGCTCTTAACTTGCTGCCACAATTTGGACATTTACTTGGCATAACAAAAGCTTTTTCTGAACCATCACGCTTTTCAATTACTGGAGCTAAAACTTCCGGAATTACATCTCCAGCTTTTCTTATTAAGACAGTATCGCCAATTAAAATTCCCTTGCGGATAATTTCTTGCGCGTTATGAAGTGTGGCATTAGTAACGGTAGAGCCTGCGACTTTAACCGGCTCCATAAATGCAAATGGTGTTACCCGTCCAGTTCTACCAACACTTACCTTTATATCTAATAATTTTGTACTTACCTCCTCCGGTGGATACTTATATGCAATCGCCCACTTTGGAGCACGGGAGGTGAAACCTAAAGTATTTTGTACATCTAGCTCATTTACTTTAATTACTACGCCATCTATTTCATGCTCAACATTGTGGCGATTTTTCTCATACTGATCTATGAAAGTTAATACCTCTTTGCGATCTGATACCACTTTATATCTACTACTTGTTGGAAGTCCCCAGCCTTGTAATAATTCATAAGCCTTTGACTGCAGATTAAAATTAACACCAGTAACAGCGCCAATTCCATGAACTACAACATCAAGTGGCCTACTAGCTGTGACCTTTGGATCTTTTTGTCTAAGGGATCCTGCTGCTGCATTCCTTGGATTAGCAAATCTTGGCTTACCTGTCTCCTCTAGTGAATCATTTAATTCATCAAAGGATTTAAGTGGAAAGAAAACCTCTCCCCTAACTTCAAGCAGATCTGGAATTTCTTTACCAGTTAACTCAGTTGGAATAGATTTAATTGTTTTAATATTTAGTGTTACATCTTCCCCAGTTACACCATTACCTCGTGTTAGAGCCCTCGTTAATCTTCCCTTCTCATAAAGTAAATTAATAGCAAGACCATCTACTTTTACCTCACATAGCCAGGTGTTTTTAACCCCAGCTTTTTCGATACGATCAAACCAGGTGGTCAACTCATCACCATCAAAGACGTTATCTAAACTCATCATCTTTTGAATATGATCATGTTGAGTAAAGGCGGTAGCAAAGCCGCCGCCAACTTCAAGAGTTGGTGAACTCTCTAGTTTGTACTGCGGATACTCACTTTCAAGTGATAATAATTGATTCCATAACTTATCAAAAGCAGCATCGGTAATAGTTGGTGCATCTAAAACATAGTATTTAAATTGATGATCTCTTATATCCTCAGATAGTTCTTGAATTTGATGACGGATTTGCGCGCTCATTTTAAATTGTTTCACATATTGTGGCAGAGCCAACTACGCGATCATTATCGTAAATCACTAATGCCTGACCGGTAGCAAGTCCAAATACTGGTTCATCCAAATTAGCAATTAAGTTAGTACCATCAAATTTATAATTTGTAGCAAGTGGTGCGCCATGGGCGCGTACTTGGGCATGTCCGCGTAATTCTTTATTTAACTCTGGCGCAGGTCCACACCAGGTAGGAGGTGTGGCAATAATTATGTTTATTGCTAACTCTTCATGAGTTCCTACGACAACTGTGTTGCTCTTTGGTTCAATCTTTAATACATATCTTGGTTCACCAGATTTATCTGGCACAGTTAGATTAAGTCCGCGGCGTTGTCCGATTGTGTAGGTGTAAGCACCTTTATGTTCACCAAGTTTGGTGCCCGCTTGATCAACAATATCTCCGGTTTCAGAACCTAATCGCTCGCGAAGCCAACCAGCGTTATCTCCCGATGGCACAAAGCAAATGTCATGTGAATCTGGTTTGTTAGCAACAAATAAACCGCGCTCTTTCGCCTCTTTGCGAGTATCTGTTTTAACAGTATCTCCTAGTGGAAATATTGCACCCTCTATTTGATCTGTTCTAAGTACAGCAAGTACATATGATTGATCTTTTTCTGGGTCCGCTGCTCTGTGTAATGTTTTTCCATCTGCACCCTCTTTAATAATTGCATAATGTCCAGTTACGACTCCATCAAAGCCAAGTGCCTTAGCTCTATCTAGTACTGCTTCAAACTTAATCTTTTCATTACAACGAAGACATGGATTAGGAGTTCTACCTGATTGATACTCAGATAAGAAGTTTTCAACTACTCCTTTATGAAATTCTTCGGCCATATCCCAGATATAAAAAGGAATACCAATTACATCAGCTGCCCGCCTGGCATCATGTGAATCTTCAATTGTGCAGCAACCACGAGCACCTGAGCGATACTTTTGTGGATTAGAAGATAACGCTAAGTGAACGCCAACAACCTCATATCCAGCATCTACTGCGCGGGCTGCTGCAACAGCAGAATCAACCCCGCCACTCATAGCCGCTATTACTTTTAACTTTTTCATTTTTTCCCTGACGCACTCTTTGATCTAGCCACAACGGAAGAAATAACTGATCCAAGCCTTGAAATCTCATTAACAGTATTTGTGTAACTCAGTGAGAATCTTAAAGTAGAGGTGGTCTCATCCTCACTTAACCCCATTGCAAGTAGAACATGACTTGGCCGCTGCACACCAGCACTGCAAGCAGATCCGGTAGAGCAGGCAATACCTTCTGCGTCTAATAAAAGAAGTAGCCCTTCTGAATCTGTCTTAGGGAAGGTAATAGATAAAATCCCAGGTAGTGATTTCTCCTGATCACCATTTACTACAATATCTGACACATTTTTCTTAATAGTTTGAATCAACTCTTTTTTTAACTCTCTAACCTTTAATTCTCGCTCTGTCCTATTTTCTATTGCCTCCGTTGCAGCAGCTGTGAATGCAACAATACCTGGAGCATTAAATGTTCCACTCCTAATATCTCGCTCTTGCCCGCCACCATGAAGAATTGGCTCTATATCTAATCCTTTTTCTAATATTAATGCTGCAACACCAAGTGGTCCACCAATTTTATGAGCGCTAATAGTTGCAGCTGTTAAACCTAATTTTTTAAAGGAAAGATCAACCTTGCCAAAGCTTTGCACGCAATCTGAGTGCACTGGAATATCTCTAGCAATTTTTACAACCTGGGCAATATCTTGAATAGTTCCGACCTCATTATTTGAGTGCATAATTGATATAAATGAAATTTCATCATGGTATTTTTTAACCGCTTGCTCTAACTCTTCTAAATCAATAAAACCTTTACGATCAACCTTAATTGCCACAATCTGGGCGCCCTCATGCTCTGCAAGCCAATTAATTGGATCCATTACTGCATGATGCTCAAAGGTTGAGGTGATAATTACCTTCTTATTAGCTTTAGCACCTTTCCAAAATAATCCTTTAATCGCTAAATTATTTGCCTCAGTGCCAGTTGCTGTAAAGATAATCTCACTCGCTGCGCAGCCAAATGCTTCTGCTAACTCCTCCCGTGCTGTCTCTAAATCTTTTCTAACAGATCTTCCGGCAGAGTGAAGGGATGAAGCATTACCAAGTTTTTTTACCTGTTTATTTAATGCAGTAAGTGAGGACTGAGCCATTGGTGTGGTGGCAGCATGATCAAAGTAGATACTCACTTGCTAAGTCTAAAGGTTGCCCCTGATACCAGCAGAATTACCCTTTACGAGCGATGATTTTATCTGTTGCCTGCGGAAGAACATTAAAGAGATCTCCAATTACAGCAAAATCTGCGATCTCAAGAATTGGAGCCTCAGGATCTTTATTAATTGCCACAATTGTCTTAGATGTTTGCATACCAGCGCGATGTTGAATAGCTCCAGAGATTCCAGCTGCAACATAGAGTTGCGGTGAAACAGTTTTACCTGTTTGCCCCACTTGATGAGAATGTGGATACCAGCCAGCATCAGTTGCAGCACGAGATGCTCCAACTGCTGCGCCTAGCGCATCAGCTAATGCTTCAACTGGTTTGAAATCTCCATTTGTGCCACGACCACCTGAAACAACAACAGATGCTTCAGTTAAATCAGGACGCCCACCTTTAAGAACCGGGGTTGCACTTGTAACAGTTGCAAGTTTTGATGAATCAGAGAGTGTTACCGCAAACTCCTCTACGGCAGCAGATGATGTTGTTACTACCGGCTCTATTGAGTTAGAGCGTAAAGTGATTATTGGTGTTCCAGTTGTAACACTGGCATGAACTGTTGTTGAGCCACCAAATACAGATTGTGTAGTGATTAAATCCTTATCAACACCGATAGCATCAGTAATAATGCCTGAGCCTGTTTTTACTGCAACACGTCCGGCAATCTCTTTCCCTGAGGCTGATGAAGTAATTAGCACCGCACTTGGTTTCTTAGCGGAGATAATTTGAGCAAGACCATCTGCAATAACAGCAGGGCCATTCTTATCCCAATCACCACTTACGGTAATCACTTTATCAATTGAGAAAGTATTTAACTGGCTAATAATCTCAGCTGGATTAGATGCAAAAACTACTGCAACAGATTCACCAATTGTTTTTGCAAAGGTTGCTAACTCAGCAGTTGCCTTAGCCACTTTGCCAGCAGTGTGATCTACTAAAAATATTACGCTACTCATGCCAATCTCTTCTCAACTAGGAAATCAACTAATTTTTCCCCACCACTACCCTCATCAGTTAACTTAACGCCGGCTCCTCTTGCTGGCCTTGGAAGTGCATCTTTAACCGCACTCCAGGCAGCAGATGCGCCAACCGCTGTTGCTGCTAAACCAGTATCTGAAAGTGTCATAGTGGTAATCACTTTCTTCTTTGCCGCCATGATTCCTTTAAATGATGGATACCTTGGCTCATTAATCTTTTCAACTACAGAAAGTACTGCTGGAAATTTTGCATTCATTACTTGATTACCAAACTCAGTTACTCGCTCAATTTCAACGCTAGCTGCTGCTGGATCAACCTTAACTTTGCCGGCAAAGGTTAATTGCGCCCAATTAAGCCGCTCTGCAATCATTGCAGGCACCACACTCATTCGAGCATCTGTGCTCTCAGTTCCACAAATTACTAAATCATAATTTCCTTTTTTAATTACCTCAGCTAAAACTAATGATGTGGAAAGTGCGTCAGAGCCAGCTAGAGCCAGATCGCTAATAAGAATTGCATCATCTGCTCCCATTGAAAGTGCTTTTCTAATTGCTTCAGTAGCACGCTCTGGTCCCATTGAAATTAAAGTGACGCTGTGACCACTGCCTTCACCCACTTCTTTAGTTGGTGAGTTAGCTTCAATGATTCGAAGTCCTTCTTCAACTGCGTACTCATCTAAATCATTTAAAACTGCGTCAACATTTGCGCGGTCTAATACACCAGCAGCCATTTTTTTCTCAGCCCAAGAGTCAGGTACTTGCTTGATACAGATCGCGATTTTCATGCTCATATATTACTCGGCGGTATAAGGCTTAACCTACTCTTTACCAACACTTAACCTCAAGGGCTCCTTGAGGCTTCCTTAATTACGCACCCTACTCATATGAGAGTAGCGATTGTCACAGAATCCTTCCTACCTAATATTAATGGTGTAACGAATTCTGTACTTCGAATCCTTGAACAACTTTCAAACTCTGGTGATCAAGCTTTAGTAATTGCACCCGCCGCCGCGCAAACCCCAACTACCTATGCTGGGCACCCAGTTAAAACTGTGCCAGTTATAAATGCTCAAAACTTTTTGCCCACCGGAATGCCGATGGGTTTGCCACAAAAGCGAATAAAGCATCTACTAGATGGTTTTGCACCCGATGTAATTCATCTTGCTTCACCATTTGCCCTTGGTTCATACGCTAACAAAGTTGCTAAGCAGTTAAATATTCCAACTATTTCTATTTATCAAACTGATTTAGGTGGATTTGCAAAGCAAAATGGATTTGGAATTGCCCAACACTCACTGCAAAAGATTTTATATAAAATTCACTCTCAAACAGATCGTACCCTTGCTCCTTCCACCGCTGCTTGCCTTGATCTTCATTTAGCCAAAGTTCCTGAGGTCTATTTATGGAGGCGCGGGGTTAATACTGAATTATTTAATCCAAGTAAAAGATGTCAAACATTAAGGGCCACTTGGAAAAATGGTGAATCAGATAAAATTATTGTTGGCTTTGTTGGCCGCCTTGCCCTTGAAAAGCGGGTGGCAGATCTTAAAGTGCTACAAAGTAATCCAAATATTAAATTAGTAATTGTTGGAGATGGCCCGCACCGAAATAAACTTGAACAGCAATTGCCTGAAGCAATTTTCTTAGGATTTAAAGCAGGAGAAGAGCTTGCGCAAATATATGCCAGCTTAGATTTATTCATTCACCCAGGACCAAATGAAACATTTTGCCAAGCAGTTCAAGAGGCGCTCTCATCTGGCATACCAGCAATTGTTCCCTTAACTGGTGGACCTGCAGATTTAGTAGCGCATGGGCGAACTGGATACGTAATTGATATTGCTGATCCAATTAAATTAAATCAAACTGTAAATCTTCATCACGCCAGAACTGATCGTAAGCAGATGAGAATTGCAGCCAGAGATAGCGTAAGTATGCGAACTTGGAATCGAATTAATCAAGAACTTAAAGAACATTATCAAGCAGTAATTGATCAAAAGAAAAGTTCTGAGCTCTCAGAAATCGGTGTGGCATGAGAATTGTCCATGTAGCTAATTTTTATGGCCCAAGCTCAGGTGGAATTAAAACTACTTTGCACGAGTTAGGCCGTGGCTATTTAAAGTATGGCCATGAATTTATCTATATCGTCCCTGGACCTAGGTATATAAAGGAGCAGACACCCTTTGGTTTAAAAATAACTCTGCCTAGCTTTACCTTGCCAGCAAGTGGTGGGTATCAAATCATTCGAAGTAATAAGCAATTATTAAATCTTTTAGAGTTTTTAAACCCAGATCGCATTGAGGTTTCAGATCGCTTTACCTTACTTAAGGTCGGCAGGTGGGCAAAGCAACATAAAGTGGCCTCATTAGTTTTCTCTCATGAAACCTTAAATGGCCTAGTTAAAAAGTATGCACCATTAATACCTGTCTCCATAAGAAATAAATTTGTTAATTGGCATAACCGTAAATTAGCGGCAAGCTTTGATACCGTAATTGCTACCACCGATTTTGCTGCTGCAGAGTTTGTGCGAATTAAAACCACTAACCTTCGTAAGGTTGCATTGGGTGTTGATCTTCAAGGTTTTAATCCTGAAAACCGTGATCACAAATTACGTAAAGAGTTACTAAAGGGTGCTGAATACCTACTAGTTCATTGCGGGCGAATGTCACCAGAAAAAGAACCAGCCAGAAGTGTGCAGGCAGTTAGTGAGTTAGTAAAAGCTGGAGTTAACGTTCGATTAATTATTGTTGGCGGTGGCCCGCTGTGGAACAAGATTAGACAACAAAGTTTAGGGCTACCTATTGAAATGTTAGGTTATGTGGCTAGTCGAGAAAAGGTAGCAAGCTACTTAGCCGCAGCAGATATTGCTATTGCACCCGGCCCACTTGAAACATTTTGCCTATCAGCTCTTGAATCTCTCGCCAGTGGCACACCAGTTGTTGCATCTAAATCAAGTGCGGTTGGTGAAATTTTAAATATTAATTCAATTAAACCTGCTGGAGCTGTCGCAAGTGATAATGGCGCAGAGTTTGCAATAGCGATTAGGCAATTACTAAATAAAGGCAGACTGCGCAAAGTTGCGCGCGAGCAGGCTGAAAAATTCTCTTGGGCTAATACTGTTGATGCGATGCTAGATGTTCATGGTGCTAAACAACCAATGGTTACTACTAAACGGCGGTTAAAGGTTGCTTAATATGGATGCGATTCGTCCCCATCCAACATTTGTAGTCTTAGGTGATAGCGCAGCATTTGGTACTGGAGATGAAGTAAGTGCTGGAAAGTTTCGTGGTTGGGCAGGCTTTATTGCTGAAGCATTTCAAGATGGTTGTGATTACTTTAATTTTTCAAGGCCCGGTGCTAAATCAACTGAAGTCTTAGAAAAACAACTACCTAAAGCGCTACGAGAGAACCCAGATATCTGCGCGGTGATAGTTGGAGGCAATGACATGCTTCGTAATGGCTTTGATCCAATTTTGCTATATAACAATCTGCGCAACTGCTGCCAGCAATTATTAGCAATGGGTAGTGAAATAATTATGGTTGAGCTCCATGACCCAAATAAATTACTTAAATTACCTGTTCTTATGCGAAGAGTATTAAATAGAAGAGTTACTGCTGTTAACGCCGTTTATCGAAAGGTAGCTACAGAGTTTGAGATTATCACCGTTAAAACTAGAGCGATAAATGATGTTCATAACCTGCGGAATTGGCATATAGATCGAATGCATCCTGGCCCTGCTGGCCATTTTATGTTAGCAAGAAATATCGCAATGCAATTACGCCAGCGCGGCTGGGCAATCTCATTGCCATATGAATTATCTGTAACTCACAAAAGTCGGGCGCAGAAAGTCAAGTGGATGCTACGTAATGGCACTCCTTGGTTCTTAAAGCGCAGCGTGGATCTTCTGCCTGCAGCCTTAATTTTGATGGCCTTTGAAATGGGAAGAATTATTTTTGAAAAAATTAATCCACATAAAAAAGCAGCAGAGCTGCCATTTCTAGCCAAAATTGAGCAAGACCCTCAAATACGCGCCCTGCTAAAAGCTAGTTAATTAGTTTTAAAACTTGCAGATAAAGTGACATTAACTGTTTTATC
>OFRL01000922.1_pt1 | contig 11233 bp, 13 predicted proteins | sample 1543121 | NCBI WGS metagenome assembly OFRL01 (sample SAMN07774228, study PRJEB24372) | wastewater metagenome | isolation source: Lake Maggiore Cannobio | place: Italy: Cannobio | collected 2016-01
GTTCGAATCAGTGCTTGAAGCAAAGAGATTGCCCCTCCATCTTCAAAGCGAACAACCTTCATCCCAAAGAGACGATGCCCCAAGGTTGCACCTTGCAAGGTGATGAGGATCCAGACTTCTAGAAAGAAGATCACTAGAACATAGAGGGAACTGTTGGGGTTCATCTTGTTAACGCCCCCGCTGAGCGCGGCCACGATCGCATAACAGGCCAACCAATCCAGGGCCAGGGCCGCCATGCGGCGGCCATATGTGGTTCGGATGAATGGGTAGCTCATGGGTCTAAGCCTAACGCCCTTTGAATTCTTAACATGGATGTAACAGGGCGGTTAGGCCATTTCCCCTTCTGCGACTTATTCTTGGGGCACGAAGCAGAGGGCTCAAAGTCGAGAAAATCTGCGCTGATACACCTTGTATGTATCCATGTGAATTGGGAGAAGCATGTTTAAGAACTCTGCAGAAATTTTTGCATATATTAAGAAGGAAGATATAAAGCTCGTTGACGTTCGCTTTACTGATCTTCCTGGTATCCAGCACCACTTCAACGTTCCTATTGAATCATTTGATGAGGCTGTCTTTACTGATGGTCTAATGTTTGATGGTTCATCAATTCGCGGTTTCCAGTCAATCCATGAATCAGATATGAAACTGCTACCAGTTCCAGAATCTGCATTCATAGACCCATACCGTAAAGAGAAGACTCTTGTCATTATCTTCTCTGTCCACAACCCAGTTGATAACTCACCATATAGTCGTGACCCACGTGGTGTTGTTGCAAAGGCAGTTGACTTCATGCGTGCTCAAGGAATTGCTGACACAGCATTCTTTGCACCAGAAGCTGAATTTTATGTTTTTGATCGTGTTCGCTTTAAGACTGATATCAACACTGCTTATCATGAGATTGATTCTTATGAAGGTGCTTGGAATACAGGAATTAAAGAAGATGCAGATGGAACTCCCAACCGCGGATACCGCACTCGCATCAAGGGTGGATACTTCCCTGTATCTCCAACAGATCAATTTGCTGATCTTCGCGATGAGATGGTTATGCAACTTGGAAAAGTTGGCCTTCTAGTTGAGCGCTCACACCACGAAGTTGGCACAGCGGGTCAGATGGAAATTAACTATCGCTTCACAGATATTTTGCATGCCGGTGATGAGTTAATGAAGTTTAAGTACGTAGTTCGTAACACTGCATGGCAGGGTGGAAAGACTGCAACCTTTATGCCAAAGCCACTCTTTGGTGATAACGGTTCAGGTATGCACGTTCACCAATCACTCTGGAAAGATGGCAAGCCATTGTTCTTCGGTGATGGCTACGGCGATCTTTCAGACTTGGCCCGTCACTATGTCGGTGGCCTTCTCAAGCACGCACCGTCATTGCTTGCTTTCACTAACCCAACTGTTAACTCATACCGCCGCTTAGTTCCAGGTTATGAAGCACCAGTAAACCTTGTTTACTCAGCCCGTAACCGTTCAGCTTGTATCCGTATCCCAATTACTGGATCCAATCCAAAGGCAAAGCGCATTGAGTTCCGTTGCCCAGATCCATCATCAAATCCATATCTAGCATTTGCTGCGATGTTGATGGCCGGTCTTGATGGAATCATCAACAAGATCGAACCACCTGCCCCAGTAGATAAAGATTTGTATGAACTAACTGGAGCAGAGGCTGCTGCAATTCCACAGGTACCAGGATCACTTGATGAAGTACTCAACAACCTAGAGCGCGATCACGAGTTCTTGCTCAAGGGTGGAGTATTTACGAAGGACCTCATCGAGACATGGATCGAATTCAAGCGCAAGCAAGAAGTTGATTATGTTCGTTTGCGTCCACATCCAGCTGAGTTTGAGCTGTATTTCGACATCTAAAAACACTTACAACAATGCCCGTGCCAATTGGTGCGGGCATTGTTATATCCCGACATAGTAGATTTATGCCATGTTCCTAGATGCCCTAATCGCCATCTTCTTCTTTCTAGTTGGTCTAGAGATTAAGAATGGCATCAAGGATTTCAAGACAGCCGTTGTCCCAATCGTTGCAGCTTTGGGAGGCATGATTGTTCCGGCCAGTATCTATCTACTACTTAACCCGGGCTCTCATGTCTGGGCTGCATCTATGCCAACAGATATCGCACTTGCACTAGGCGTTCTCACGTTGTTGGGTAAGCGAGTCAATCCACATGTGCGCTTATTTCTCTTAACCCTTGCCATCGCTGATGATCTCTTTTCTCTCATCGTTCTAGCAATCTTCTATGGTGATGATTTAGAGCCTATAAAAGCTCTCACAACTTTAGGTGCTGCCGCAATCGGATTTATTCTGCCCATGCGTACTCATGCACTCCACAAGATAATTAAGGTATTAACACCTGTTTCAACATATTTCATTGTGCCAGTAATAGTTGTCGTAAATATTCCACTTGATATCAACCTCTCTGCCTTAACATCTCAAACCACCATTTCCATAATTTTGGCAAGATCTATAGGAAAAATTATTGGAATCACTCTCTTTGCTTGGTTGGCTTTAAAGATTGGCGGCCATGCAAAGATTGGCATGAAGGAAATCACTGGCGTGGCAACGCTGGCAGGAATGGGATTAACTGTTGCCTTAGTAATTGCCGATATCGCGGCACGCTCTGAAGTGGAGTTAGATCAAGTTCGTTTAGGGCTATTTGTTTCAGCCATTATCTCCGGGCTAGCGGGATATATTTGGCTTAGACGGACTCCTGCGCCCTTATAGCTTTTCTCGATAAGAGAATGTGTCCTGTGAATCCGATTACCAACGCTGCAATAACTCCCACGTTGGCATATGCCCAAGCACCATCTTTACCACCAATGAGAAATAGCAAATAACCCTGCCACGATAGCCATGAAGCAAAAGTATTTGTAACTAACCCCCAGCCAACAATTGTTCCAATAATCATCAAAACGATAGATCCCTTGTTGATTGATCCATACATCCCTTGTGGGTCGTATAAGTCCCTCTCGCTGTATGCCTTCTTTCGCATAATGACATCTGCAACAAAGATTGCCGACCACACTGCAACAGGAACACCCAATGTGATGAGAAATCCTTGGAACGGATAGAAGAAATTATCAGCGACCCAGACGATATAGACAGACCCTGCAAGCATGATAAATGCATCGATGATGGCTGCTTGGTGTCGTTTGATTGGAACGCCGATTGAGACTAGGGCTAGCCCTGAAGAGTAAAGGTCAAGAATTGCTCCTCCAACTAATCCTAAAATTGCAACAAGAGCAAATGGAATTAAGAACCACGTTGGCAATAGCGAAGTTAAGGCACCGATTGGATCCATAGCGATTGCTTGGCTGAGATCTTTGCTGCTAGCAGACAGGGCTGCACCATAGATAACCAAAATGATGGGCACAATCGACGCCCCGAATACAGTCCATCCCACAACTGCTTTGCTAGAAACAGATCTAGGAAGATAACGCGAATAATCTGCTGCGCAATTAACCCAACCAAGTCCAATACCAGTCACACCGAAAATGAGTGCACCGATGAAACCTTGAGTTGAACCATCCTTAATGGCAGTTACCGCATTCCAATTGATCGTGTCGATTGTTAGTGCGATGTAAACAACAGTCATGACAACGGTAATCACCGTCAATATTTTCTGTAACTTCATAATGACGCCAAGTCCTAGAACTCCACCAAAAACGGTGAGTGATACCGCTATTACAAATCCAAGAATCAAAGCAAGGTTCTGGTCTACTCCCCCAATTCTAGAAAAGACAGTCCCTGTTGCAAGAGTTGCTAGGGAGACTAAAACTGTTTCCCATCCAACGAAGATAAAATATGAGAGGAATCCAGGAACGATGCTGCCCTTAACTCCAAAGGAGGCTCGAGCTAACACCATTGTCGGCGCATTTGAACGCTTGCCAGCTAAAGAACTAATACCGACTAAGAAAAAGGAACAGATCGTGCCGATAATTGCAGCCCATGTGGCTTGCCTAAATGAGATGCCAAATCCTAAGAAGAAGGAGCCGTAAGACAGGGCTAAGAGTGAGACGTTTGCTCCAGCCCACGGCCAGAACAATGAGCGCGCCGATCCACCTCGTTCTGATTCTTGAATCAGGTTTGGACCGTTGAGTTCTAATTCAAAAATAGGCATTGGTGCAGTCTACTTCTTGATGCGCCTAACAACGAGGAAAGCAATGCTAATCAGAGTCAAAATTCCGATTCCATTCACAAGCAAATTACTGCCACTTTCTGCAACTTCTTCTCCAGCGCTTTCTTCACTTTGGGCACTTATCGCCACTGGCGTTTCACCAACGGTGAAGCTGTAATCGCCTTCAACAGGATGTCCGTCTTCAGAAACTATTCGATAGTGCACTGAAACCAGGCCAGTGATATCAGTTAACTGCAATTTAGTTGAAATCTTGTTGCCTTCAACTACTGAAGTTGGAGATGAAATCAATTGACCTTGATTATCAGTTACTTCAATTGAATTTACGTTGGTATTTCCAATGATTTGAAGCTTTCCATCAAATTCAATTGAAACCTCTGTGGGTGCTGTGAGCACATTTGAATCTACTGCCGGAGTTGCTTGGACCATTTCTCCGTGAGCAAATGCGGTAATAGGAAGGGCAAAAAGAGAGGCAACAGCAAGTACAAGAATTTTCTTCATCATTTAGCCATCTTAGTCAAGAAAGAAGTCGAGAAGGAAATCCTTTGTCCCTGGAGTAACAGAATACTTTTCTAGATCAGTGATTCCCTCTGAAGCTAAGAGTTCGTCATCTACAAAGAAATTGCCGGTGCACTCTTTTGCTGGTCGATTAAAGATGATGTATGCAGCATCTGCCAAGATTTCCGGCTTGCGCCCAGCTAGCGCATCAATTCCTGGAATCATTTGAAGTGCAGCGGTATCAATGACAGTTCGTGGCCACAGCGCATTCACAGCAATTCCATCGCGCTTGAACTCTTCAGCCATCCCCAAAACACACATACTCATGCCGTATTTAGCCATGGTGTATGCCACATGGTTTTTAAACCATATAGGCTTCATTGATAGCGGTGGTGACAGGTTCAAAATATGAGGATTACGACCATCGGCTGCTGATTTGCGAAGATGTGGCAAAGCAGCCTGAGAAGTGAGAAAAGTACCTCGCACGTTCACATCAAACATAAGATCAAATCGCTTAGCTGGAGTTGCATCTGTGCGGGTCAAATTAATAGCACTGGCATTATTGACCAGAATATCTATTCCCCCAAAGGCTTCTGCTGCTTGATTAACTGCGGCCTCAATCTGAAGCTCATCGCGAAGATCGCATTGAATAGCAAGGGCTTTTCCACCTGCAGCTTCAATTTCTGCGGCTGCTGTGTGAATAGTTCCTGGAAGTTTTGGATTGGGCTCTGATGTCTTTGCCGCAATTGCTACGGATGCACCATCGGCGGCTGCACGTAATGCAATAGCTAAGCCAATACCGCGAGATCCTCCTGTGATGAATATGCGCTTTCCTGCAAGTGTCATGATTTCCCTTTCTTCGCCATAAATTTCATAAAAGCTTCCATCGCTTCATCGGATTGCAAAGCCATGGCAAATATCTCAAACTCTGCCTTCATTACCGCTGCTACTGATTCATGATTGCGCGCCTTAAGCAGTGCTTTGGTGTTAATGATTGCTTGTGGTGGTTGCTCGGCGATGTGCTCGGCAATCTTTGTTGCACCGGCCAATGCATCTGGATCAATTTCTGCAATTAGACCCATTTCAAGGGCGGAATCTGCGCCGAAGGATTCACCTGTGAAGAAAATCTTGGCTGCTCTTTGATATCCCACTAGGGCAGGAAAGAGGAAACTTGATCCTGCTTCAGGAACTAAACCAAGGGATGCAAAGGGCATAGAGAAGTTGGCAGAAGGTGCGGCAACTACAACATCGCAGTGCAGCAGCATTGTCGTTCCAACTCCCACTGCATTCCCCTTTACGGCCGCAATGAGTGGTTTAGGAAAGTTAAGTAACGCTGCTAAGAATTGTGCAACCTCTGATGAATCACTGGTGGGTGGGTTATCCATGAAATCGACGATGTCATTTCCTGCAGTGAAATGATCACCTTCACTTGTAAGAATCACTGCGCGGATACCAAAGTCCCCCGCGGCATCATTGAGACCTTTAGCTAAGCCTGCATACATCGCCCGCGTAAGGGCGTTCATCTTTGGGGGCCTATTGAAAGAAAGAGTCAGGATTGAGCCTGACTGGGTGGCCAAGATTTCACTCATTGTCGCATCTTAGGGGTGATATTCCCCTGAACAAAGTAGGACAATGAAAACACCCTAGAGAGGTGGCTATTACGATGGCTAGAGATATAACAATTGCAGCACGGGAGCTTTCTCCCTTTGAACAGTTAGTTCTCAACCTTTTGTGTGAAGGTAAATCAAATGCCTCAATAGCTCATGAAACCGCCCACACTGAAAAAACCATAGAAAATACTGTTAGCCGAAGTGCACAAGTATTTGGAATTAAATCAGATAGTGAAACAAATTTGCGAGTTCTTCTTGCTCTAGCATTTCGAGCACATTACGGTGACAAAGCTTTTGACTCCTTACACGTTGCTTGTTCACACTTTGAGCTTGGCCCAGATGGCCAGTCAATGTGCAACCGCCACGTCGATTAATTGGGCTCTCAACTATTCGTACGGAATTAGAAAAGGCCCCCTGGTTAATACCGGGGGCCTTTTTATTTCTACTTCTTTTTTTTTAGCGCTCAATCTTTCCGTTGATGAAATCTTCAACCTTATTATGAGCTTGCTCATCTGTGTACTGAACAGGTGGAGTCTTCATGAAGTAGCTAGAAGGTGAGAGCAATGCTCCACCAATCTTGCGATCAAGACCGATCTTGGCGCAACGTAGTGCATCGATGATGACACCAGCAGAGTTAGGTGAATCCCATACTTCCAACTTGTACTCCAAGTTAAGAGGAACATCGCCAAAAGCGCGGCCTTCGAGGCGAACGTAGGCCCACTTGCGATCATCTAGCCATGGAATGTAGTCAGAAGGTCCGATGTGGACATTCTTATCACCCAAGTCATGCTCTAACTGTGATGTGACAGAGTTAGTCTTTGAAATCTTCTTGGATTCAAGGCGATCACGCTCGAGCATGTTCTTGAAATCCATATTTCCCCCAACGTTTAATTGGTAGGTGCGATCGAGGTGAACACCACGATCTTGGAACAACTTAGCCATGATGCGGTGAGTAATTGTTGCACCCACCTGGCTCTTGATGTCATCTCCCACGATAGGAAGGCCAGCATCTGCAAACTTCTTTTCCCATACTGGATCTGATGCGATGAAGACTGGAAGTGCGTTAACGAAAGCACATCCTGCATCAATTGCACACTGGGCATAGTACTTAGCGGCAATTTCTGATCCCACTGGCAGGTAGCAGATCAAAACATCTACTTGCTCTGCCTTCAATGTTGCAACGACGTCCACTGCAGGGGCATCGGATTCTTTGATTGTCTCGCGGTAGTACTTTCCAAGACCATCATTTGTTACACCGCGCAGAACTGGAACACCAGTCTTTGCTACGTCAGTGAACTTGATGGTGTTGTTCTCGCTGGCCCAAATGGCATCAGCTAGATCTAGACCGACCTTCTTTGCATCAACGTCAAAGGCTGCAACGAACTTCACATTTGAAATGTGATACGCCCCAACTGTTGCATGCATAAGACCTGGGATCTCTTGATCAAGGGCAGCATCCTTATAGTAAGTAACGCCTTGAACTAAAGAGTTAGCACAGTTTCCTACGCCAACGATTGCAACACGGATGTCGCCTTTACCGGTTGTTATGTTCACTCTATTTCCTCTCGGTTTTGATCATTTTTTCCAGCCAAGCAATCTCTCGATCAGCTGAGTCCAGTGAGTGACGTCGCCACTCCTCTAGATATTTATCGATTCCAATCGGTGACTTCTCGAGTTCACCGCGCAGAATCTCTGCTTTCTCCTTAAGGCGACGATGGCGTCCCTCAAGAATTCTTACTCTGTTCTTTGAAGATGTTGGGGAAAAAAATGCAAAGCGGATTTCAAAGCCTTCGTCTTCCCATGTTTCAGGACTAACCGTTTCTGTTAGGTTCTCAAAGCGAGTTTGACCTTTATCTGTAATGTCATAAACGATGCGCGAGCGCCGAGATGGAGAATCCACCACAGTCTCTTCAATTAAGCCCGCTTCCAACATTCTGCGCAGCTGTGGGTAGAGAACTGAAAATGAGAGTGCGCGAAATGGCCCAAAGATTGTGCCCATGCGCTTTCGAAGCTCATATCCATGAAGAGGGGTCTGGGATAAGAGACCAAGGAGGGCGAACTCAAGTGATTCACTGCGTGAGCGCATCGCTTACTCCCATCCACCTATCGGTCTATGTATCCATTCGATATATATAGCCGTAATCTATTGGGAGAGGTCTACAGGCGCAACTTGCAACACGCTCACGCTCATATTTGACCGGGGATAAAGGTGTGGAATAGGCCACGCCGGCGATCCTGAAGTGGCACAGCAGCGCTACATGCCCGCTAAGTAGCGACCCTAACTACTATCTGACCTGTGGTCATTCCTTCGCGCCTAGCTGAGTACATCGTTGCCGCGATGATAATTATCTTGGCGCCTGGCCCAAGCGTTTTATTCGTAATCGCTCGGGCCATCGCCTGGGGTCGCACAGTTGCAATCTTCACCGTTGCAGGAAATGTCTCCGGTTCTTTTGTTTTATCAGTATTTGTCGCCCTTGGTCTTGGCCCTATCTTGCAAAGATCAGATCTTGCATACATCGCAGTGCAATGGGGCGGTGGGCTCTACTTGATCTACTTAGGTATTGATGCCATCAGGCAACGCAGAGCTCATGCAGCCGATATGACAAATCAGGGAGATAGCTCCCCTACTGCACTTCGTTCTATGCGAGATGGTTTTTGGGTTGGAGCACTAAACCCCAAGGCGATAGTTTTCTATGCTGCCGTTCTTCCTCAGTTCATTGATCGTGAAAAAGGGCAGATCACCTCACAGTTGATTTTGCTTGGCGCTATTTTCTCAATTCTTGCCTTCTTCTCTGATGGCACCTGGGGATTATTGGCTGGCACTGCGCGTGCATGGCTGGCCACTGATTCAAGCCGACTAGAAAAACTACGGGCAGGCGGTGGAACCATAATGATTTTGCTGGGTCTGTCGGTTTTGTACTTAGCAATTGTCAGTGGCTAGAGCAACAATAGGCATATGAAAAAACCTCTCAAGCCTGCGCGCGAAAACATCTCCCCTTCAGATTTAACTTTTGGACTATCGACATGTAAGCGCTGTTTATGGGTTAAGTACTGGTACAAAGTCACCGCTCCTATGACCATGCCACTTGTTGGAACACTATCTTCACTTCAAGAAGAGTTCTTCCAAAGAGCTGACATGCCAACTATTGATTCTTCCCTTCGCCCTGGAACTGTTACAAAATGGGGCGAATTCGTGAAGAGCAAACCCATTCAAATCAATGGTCAGGACACACGCTGGCGCATATTAGGAAAATACGACCTTCTATCTACTAATGATGATGGCACAGTGGGATTAATTGATTGCAAAGTTTCAGATTCAGAGCGAGATAGCGGGGCTTTCTACTCACCTCAGTTAGAGGCATATGCCTTTGCCTTAGAAAATCCAGCTGCTGGAAAAGCTGTGGAAGTTGCATCCATGGGCTTGCTTGTGTGGAAACCAACTCACACCCTTGGTGATAATCCTGATAACAGTGGCTTTGGTGTTTACCAAAAGTATGTTCCGGTTGAACGTGACCATGATAATTTCATGCGCGTTATCGCTGATTTCATCGCAGTTCTTGAGGGCGAAATCCCGCAATCTGGGCCAACCTGCACCACCTGCCAATTCTTAACAACAAGAAATGCTTTAGATCTTCTTTAGTCTTCCTCACCAGCAACATTGATATCTTCTGGCTTTGATTTTTTAGGAGAATACGTATCAACATATTCTTGGCCTGACATTGCTTGAATAACCTTCATGATTTGATCGGTGACATCGCGCAGATATAGCAAATCTGTGGAATCACCATCAAAATACATGGGCTTTCCAAATTGCATTCCCACACGATGAAGATTAGGAATAACCTTTCCTGTGGGTTGAATCTTGTCCGTATTAGACATTGCCACAGGTATAACTGGTGCCCCTGAATCAATTGCTAAGCGGGCTATTCCGGTGCGACCTTTGTAGAGGCGCCCATCAGGTGAGCGTGTACCTTCAGGATAAATACCTAGGCAATCTCCCTCGGCCAAAACTTTCAGACCAGTAATAAGGGCAGCTTCACTTCGTCGTCCGCCTGAGCGATCCACCGGAACGATTTTTGTGATTATAGTTTCAAAAGCGCTGTTGATGAAGAGTTTAAAAAATTCAATTTTAAACGCGTTTATGTTAGAGCAGGGGGGTTTGGTCCCTGTACAGAATTTTTTTATGAAGTATGGGAAAAACAGGATTAAATACCCTTAATTCTTACATTTTACACTAGGATACATAGTACCATATGGGTATCCGGGTGAATATGCCAAATTTCCTTTTGATTTATTTTTCCATTCATCTAAATTTGATATTAATTTAGAGTTATTATCTTTTGGTAAAAATCCTGATTGGTCTTCCGGTAATTCAATGCATGGAAGATGGTTATCCTTGGCAACCATTCTATAATTTACTGGAATTCTATCAAATGCTTCAATTGCGCGTTCCTGGGGATCAAAACAAAGCCATTCCCATCTATTAATACCGGTTTCCTTTAATGTACATGGTGGATTTGAGAGACGCGTATCTTCGCGAGGTATTATACAAGTACGTGGCTTATTCGCGCCCTTTATATTGCACCCAGTCGGCTCATATCTGCCCGGTAAATATTCATCAGCATTACACTTGCTATTCTTGTAATTTAAACCAAGAAGTTCGCTGGAATCGTCAACCGCCTTTTTCATACTGCATGTATTTTGTCCGTAATTTTGGTATCTTAGTGAAGGGTCATTTGGTACATCCTGAAAACATTCAACGCAATCATTATAGGGAGTTTCAAGTTGATATAGACCCGGTCCAACAGCTCTTTTCAATTTTTCCTTGTAACTGCAACTGTCATAATTCAACCTCGTATCTATATATTGGTTCATATCTAATAAAATAATATATTATTTTATACATAAATAAATAGATATGCTTATATTACCATTATTTGCTACTTATTTACAAATACTGAATGGACAAGAATACGC
>OFRL01000924.1_pt1 | contig 11221 bp, 11 predicted proteins | sample 1543121 | NCBI WGS metagenome assembly OFRL01 (sample SAMN07774228, study PRJEB24372) | wastewater metagenome | isolation source: Lake Maggiore Cannobio | place: Italy: Cannobio | collected 2016-01
TCGACTTCATCAGGCCGCCGGCTCGTTCAGCATGCTCCGTGCCGCCCTGAGATCGGCGGTCTCGAACCCTTCCGAGAACCGGGCATAGGTTTTGGCGAGCTGTTCGAGCGGATATTGCACAGGCCGCCGGATTCGAAGGCGCGCCAGCGACATCTCGGCTCGCAGCCGCCAGGATAACGCGCCCTGCTGTTCGGCGAGCGAGATCGAGGCGACAAGATCCGCCTCGGCCGCGTCGAGATTGTCGCCATGGGCCTCCAGCTCTCCCCGCAGACGGAGCAGCTCGGGCATGTCGAAGGCGCCGCCTTCCTGCTCGACCCGCGCAATGGTTTCGTGAACAACCTGAATGCCTTCCGTCAATCGTCCCAACGTGACCAAGCCTCGAGACAGATCCGCGGCGAATGCCGAGGCATAGAGCTCGTAGCGATCGGCGTGCAGGCGTGGAAGCGCACTCCGCATCAGGTCGACGCCGCCGGCGACGAGGTGGGTGGCGAAGCTGTGCCGCAGCATGTGCGGGTGCACGTGCTTGAACAGGCCTTGGCGCTGCGCCAGCTGGCGGATGCGGATCTGCACCGCACGCTGGCTGATCGGCCCGTTGCGACCGGGAAACACCGGCGAGGCCGGGCCGCCGCCACTTTCCGCACGCCACGCCTGCAGCGCTTCGCGCGCCGGCCGGCCGAACGGCACGCGACGCTGGCGATTGCCCTTGCCCAGCACGTTGACCAGGCCGCTGTCGAAATCCAGGTCGCGCCAGGTCAGCGCGCAGACTTCGCTCAGGCGCAGGCCAGAGGAATAGAACAATTCCAGCAGCGCGCGGTCACGGCGGCCGAGTTCACCTTCCGGTTCCAGCTCGACCAGCTGCACGGCTTCGTCGGCATCGAGCACCTGCGGCAACCGGCGCGGTGCGCGTGGCGCCTTCAGCGTCGCCGCCGGGCTGACCTCGATGCGTCCATGCTTCAACAGCCAGGCGTAGAAGCTGCGGCACGCCGACAAGCGGCGTTGCAGGCTCTTGGCCGACAAGCCACGCCGGTGCTCATCGGCGACGAACTGACGCAGCGACTCGGCATCGAGTGCTTCCACCGCAACACCGCGCGGCTCGGCCCAGGCCGACAGCGCGTCCAGGTCGCGGCGGTAGGCGTCGAGCGTATGTGCCGACATCCGCCGCTCTACCTGCAGATGCTGCAGGAAGGCCTGTACCGCGCTCATCGTCGTATCCTGCTCAGCCCGGGAAGCGCTTCAGGCCGGTGGCCAACGCATCGCCCATCATGCGCAGGAACAGCGTGCCCATGCCCGGGTAGAAGCGGTTCGGGTCGTGGCTGCCCACAGCAATCAGGCCCACGCCCGGCAACGGCAGCAGCGCGGTGGTCTGCACTTCTTCGCTGCGCACGCCGTACAGCACGGCATTCTTTTCCGGCTGCAGGCGCCCGCAGATCGGCTCGCCGTCGTTCAGGCAGTCGCGGAACGGGCCCAGCTGCGCATCATCGGCGGCGATCACCTGCAGCCAGTCGGCCTGTTCCAGCCCGGCCACCGGTGTGTGCACCACCAATCGCACCAGGTCGCCGGCGAAATCTTCCTGCAGCGAGGCAGCCATCGCACGCAGGGTGTCGGCGGCGTTGTCCTGCTTCATCAGCGCCAGGGTCAGCTGATGCGTGCGCACTGCCAGGCGTTCATTGACCTGGGCGGTGGCACCCAGATCGGCCAACCGTCGTGCCAGCTCGCGGTTCTTCTCGCGCAGCACTTCCAGCTGGTAGCTGGCCAGCGACGCGGTCGGGCCATCGTCGCGTGGCACCACCAGGGTCAGGGCCAGGTCCGGGAACTGCTTGAGGAAGCCGGGATGTCGCCGCAACCACGCAGCGACTTCATGGGCCCCGAGCTTGTCGACGGTTTCGGTCATGCGATCCACTCCCCTTCGAAGACGAATGCGGTCGGGCCGGCCATCACCACCGGCTGGCCATCGCCCGGCCACTGGATGCGCAGGTCACCCCCGGGCAGGCTGATGCGCGCATCGCGCTGCAGGCGGCCACGCTGCATCAGGGTCACCGCAGCGGCGCAGGCGCCGCTGCCGCAGGCCAGGGTTTCGCCGACGCCACGTTCATTCACACGCAGACGTGCATGCGCCGGGCCCATCACCTGGGCAAAACCCACGTTCACCGAGCGCGGGAACGAGGCATGCTGCTGCAGCAGCGAACCGACGCGCTCGACCGGTGCTGCATCGATCAGGCCCACTTCGATCACCGCATGTGGATTGCCCATCGACACCGCGGCGAAGCGTATGCTCTCGCCCTGCAACGGCAGCAGGTACTCCTCGCGTGCATGGGCGAAGCCCACCAGCGGCACGTTGACCGGCTCGAACGCAGGCACGCCCATGGTCACCGCGAACTGGCCATCGCCCAGGGCCTTCACCCCATGACTGGCCAGCGGGCTGTCGATGACGAACTGATCCCCCTGCGCACTGCCCTCACGCACCAGCCAGGCCGCGATGCAGCGCGCGCCGTTGCCGCACTGCTCGGAGTTGGAACCGTCGGCATTCCAGATGCGGTACGACGCCACCGAGCCTTCCGCGCGCGGCGCTTCGATGGTCAGGATCTGGTCGCAGCCGACGCCGGTGTGGCGGTCGGCCAGGCGCGCGGCCAGTTCAGGCGTGGGCGGCGCAGTGCCGTCACGCAGGTCGATCACTACGAAATCATTGCCCGCGCCATGCATCTTGCTGAAGCGCAGCGCCTTGGAACCGGCCTTACTCATTCCCGCCGCCCACCTTCTTCGCAGGCGCAGGCGCCGGTTGCGTGGTCGGTGCAGCCGGCTCCACGGTCGTGGCCGGGGTGCCGCTGCCTTCGGTCTGCGCCGGGGTCGCTTCGGTAGCGGGCTCGGCAACCGGTTCGACGGTTTCTTCCACCGGCACCGGCTTCTGCGGCAGTACCAGCGGGCCCTTGTTGCCGCAGGCGGCGAGGAGCAGCAGCGAGGCCGCTGCCAGCGGAATCAGGATGGCGTTTCGATGGGGGATCTTCATGCCCCGAGTATAGCCATTGGCGGCTGAGCGGTTGGTGCAGGGGATCGGGTTGCCGGCCAGCGGCCGGCACCACCGCAGGCGTTCAATCTGCAGGCGGCGGCAGCGGCCGGGTCCACAGCCAGATCGCCACCACGGTCATGCTGCCGATCGAGAACCACTTCACCCAGGCGATCGGCACGCACCACAGCATGATGCCGGCGCACACTGCCATGGTGATCGTGGCCATCCACTTGCCGTAGCGGCTGACCGCCCCGTGTGCCTGCCAGTTGGCGATGGCCGGGCCGAAGCGCGGGTGCTGCAGCAGCCAGGTGTGCAGGCGCTCGGAACCACGCGAGGCAGCCCAGGCCGAGATCAGGATGAATACGGTGGTGGGAAGACCCGGCACGAAGATGCCGACGATACCGGTGCCCAGGCTGACGTAGGCCAGCAGCCACCACGCCCAGCGGAAACGCACCACGCGCGGTGGCGTGGCAGCATCGCGGGATGCGGAGGGGTCGGGCTGGCTCATGGCCGCAAGGATACCGGTTCGGGATGCCAGGCAACGCCCGGCACCCCTGCACCATTACGGCTGGGCGATGCCCAGCTGCTGCAGCACGAACGCGTACGACTCGGACAGTTCACGGTAGCGCTGGAAGCGCCCCGACTTGCCGCCGTGGCCGGCTTCCATGTTGGTGCGGAACAGGATCGGGTAATGGCCGGTGTTGTCGTCACGCAGCTTGGCCACCCACTTGGCCGGCTCCCAGTACTGCACCTGCGAATCCCACAGGCCGGTGCCCACGAACAGCGCCGGGTACGCCTGCTGCTTCACGTTGTCGTAGGGCGAGTAGGACAGCATGTAGTCGTAATACTGCTTCTGCTCGGGGTTGCCCCACTCGTCGTATTCGTTGGTGGTCAGCGGAATGGTCGGGTCGAGCATGGTGGTGACCACGTCGACGAACGGTACCTGCGCCACCATCACCCGGTAGTCCTGCGGCGCCTGGTTGGCCACGGCGCCCATCAGCAGGCCACCGGCGCTGCCGCCGGACGCGGCGACGCGATCCTTCGCCGCCCAGCCCTGCGCCACCAGGCCGCGGGTGACGTCGATGAAGTCGTTGAAGGTGTTCTGCTTGTGCAGCAGTTTGCCGTTCTCGTACCAGTCGCGGCCCATCTCCTGGCCGCCACGGATATGGGCGATGGCATACACCACGCCACGATCGAGCAGGCTCACCGCGGTCTGGTTGAAGTACGGATCCATCGACATGCCGTAGCTGCCATAGGCGTACTGGAACAGCGCGCCCTTGCCATCCTTCTGGTAGCCCTTGCGGTAGACCAGCGACACCGGCACCTTCACGCCATCGCGCGCGGTGATCCAGACACGATCGGTTTCGTACTTCGACGCGTCATAGCCGATCACCGGTTGCACCTTCAGCTGGCGGCGCTCGCCGGTGGCGGTGTTCAGCTCGAACACGGTGGTCGGGGTGGTCATCGAGGTGTAGACGTAGCGCAGCCACGGCGTATCGGCCTCGGTGTTGTCGCCCAGGCCCATCGAGTACGCCGGCTCATCGGCCTTCACGTAGTCGCTGCGGCCATCCTTGAACAGCAGGCGGATGCGTTCCAGGCCCTCGGAACGTTCGGCGATGGCGGTGTACGCATCGAACAGCTCGAAGCCTTCGATGAACACCGCATCGTCATGCGCGATCCAGTCCTTCCACTGTGCGCGCGAGGTCGCATCGGTCGGTGCGGTGACCAGCTTGAAGTTCTTCGCACCGTCGTTGGTGCGGATCACCCAGCGGCCGTCGTAGTGGTCAGCGTCGTACTCCACATCGCGCTGGCGCGGCGCCAGTACGGTGAACGTGGTCGGGTCGCTGGCCGGCGCGTAGCGCTCTTCCGAGGACACGGTGCTGTGCACACCGATGGTGATGAAGCGATCGTCGCGGGTGCGGCCGATGCCCATGTAGAAGCTGTCGTCCTTCTCTTCGTAGACGACGGTGTCGGCACTGGCCGGGGTGCCCAGCACGTGCTTCTTCACGCGTACGGTCAGCAGCGTTTCCGGATCGTTCTCGACATACAGCACGGTGCGGTTGTCGTCGGCCCAGACCAGGTCGCCGGAGCTGCCGGTGATCACATCGGGCAGTACCTTGCCGGTGGCCAGGTCCTTGAAGCGGATGGTGTACTGGCGGCGACCGACATCGTCATCGGCCCAGGCCAGCAGCTGGTTGTCCTGGCTGACTTCCATCGAGCCGACGCTGAAGTAGCCCTTGCCGGCGGCCATCGTGTTGACGTCCAGCAGGATTTCCTCGGCGGCATCCATGCCGCCCTTGCGGCGTGCGTGGATCGGGTAGTCCTGGCCGGTCTCGAAGCGGCTGTAGTACCAGTAGCCGCGCTCGCGCGCCGGCACACTGGAATCGTCCTGCTTGATGCGGCCGACGATCTCCTTGTACAGGGTGTCTTCCAGCGGCTTCAGCGGCGCCAGCAACTGGTCGGCGTAGGCATTCTCGGCCTGCAGGTAGGCCAGCATGTCCTTGTTCTCGCGCTTGTCGTCGCGCAGCCAGTAATAGTCGTCGTTGCGGGTCGCGCCGAACGGCGCCTTGACCACATGCGGATGCTTGGCGGCATCCGGCGGAACGGGCGGCGTGGCGGCGGTGGCAGTGGTGGTCATCAGGCTGGCAAGCAACAGGCAGAGGGTGGATTTCATGAGATAAGGCTCCTTGAGCCGCAATGCAATGGCGTCCTTGTGCTCGAGTCTGGGTTGCAGGAGGGTTGCGGGCAACCCTGCGGATCGTCATGGGTCGTGCTTGCCGCTGGCCGGCAACCTTGGGATAAACAGAGGCGGGTGGTTGCCGGCCAGCGGCCGGCACGACCAGGACGCGCGGCGTACCATGGGCACATGAGTACCCTGCCCCACACGCCGGGCTACAGCCGGCGCAGCCATGAAATCGCTCCGTTCCACGTGATGTCCCTGCTGGCCCGCGCGCAGGCGCTGGAACAGGCGGGCCACGATGTGATCCACCTGGAAATCGGCGAACCGGACTTCACCACGGCCGAACCGGTCGTGCGTGCCGGCCAGGCCGCATTGGCCGCCGGCCATACCCGCTACACCGCCGCACGTGGCCTGCCGGCCCTGCGCCAGGCGATCAGTGGTTTCTATCGCAGCCATTACGGGCTGGATATCGATCCCGAACGCATCCTGGTCACTCCCGGCGGCTCCGGTGCGCTGCTGCTGGCCAGCAGCCTGCTGGTCGATCCGGGCCGCCACTGGCTGCTGGCCGACCCCGGATATCCCTGCAACCGTCATTTCCTGCGCCTGGTGGAAGGCGGTGCACAGCTGGTTCCGGTCGGCCCGGACACCGCCTACCAGCTCACGCCGTCGCTGGTGGAACAGCACTGGAATGCCGACAGCGTCGGCGCACTGGTGGCCTCCCCCGCCAATCCGACCGGCACCGTGCTGTCCGCCGACGAACTGGCGGCACTGTCGCAGGCCCTGCACGCGCGTGGCGGCCATCTGGTGGTGGACGAGATCTACCACGGCCTGACCTACGGCCTGGATGCACCCAGCGTGCTGCAGGTGGATGACAGCGCGTTCGTGCTGAACAGCTTCTCCAAATATTTCGGCATGACCGGCTGGCGGCTGGGTTGGCTGGTGGCGCCGCCGGCGGCGGTGCCGGACCTGGAGAAGCTGGCACAGAACCTGTACATCAGCGCGTCGAGCATCGCCCAGCATGCCGCACTGGCCTGCTTCAGCGAGGAATCGATGTCGATCTTCGAACAGCGCCGCGAGGCGTTCCGCCAGCGTCGCGACTATCTGCTGCCGGCGCTGCGCGAGCTTGGTTTCCGCATCGAAGTGGAACCGCAGGGTGCGTTCTACCTGTACGCCGACGTCAGCGCGTTCACCGATGACGCGCAGGCGTTCTGTGCGCACTTCCTGGAAACCGAACACGTGGCGTTCACCCCGGGCCTGGATTTCGGTTTCCATCGCGCCAACCAGCATGTGCGCCTGGCCTATACCCAGGAAGTGCCGCGGCTGCAGGAGGCGGTCGCGCGGATTGCACGCGGGTTGAAGAGCTGGGGCGCCTGATCGATCTGCGCGAACGGCATCCACGCATGGCGTGGATCTACTGACCCAGCGCACGATACGTAGGTAGATCCACGCCATGCGTGGATACGTGAACCCAACGAAAAACGCCGCCCTGGGGCGGCGTTTTCCGTTCTGCTTATTTACCGCCCAACCGCTCCCACAGGAAGCTGTAGGCCAGCGCCGACATGTGTGCGGCCTGCGCGTTGTTGGCTGCGCCGCCGTGGCCACCTTCGATGTTCTCGTAGTAGGTCACGTCCTTGCCGGCGTCGATCATCTTCGCCGCCATCTTGCGGGCATGGCCCGGGTGCACGCGGTCATCGCGGGTGGAGGTGGTGAACAGCACCGGCGGGTAGTTCTTCTTCTCGTTGAACAGATGGTACGGCGAGAAGGTCTTGATGAACTCCCAGTCGCTGGTATCCGGGTTGCCGTACTCGGCCATCCACGAGGCACCGGCCAACAGGTGGCTGTAGCGCTTCATGTCCAGCAGCGGCACCTGCACCACCACTGCACCGAACAGCTCCGGGTACTGGGTCAGCATGTTGCCGGTCAAAAGGCCACCGTTGCTGCCACCCTGCACGCCCAGGTGCTTGGCGCTGGTGATCTTGCGCTTGACCAGATCGCGCGCCACCGCAGCCATGTCTTCATAGGCCTTGTGACGGTTCTGCTTCAGCGCTGCCTGGTGCCAGCGCGGGCCGTACTCGCCACCACCACGGATGTTGGCGACCACGTACACACCGCCCTTCTCCAGCCAGGCGCGGCCCATGCCACCGGAGTAATTCGGGGTCAGCGAGATCTCGAAGCCACCATAGCCGTACAGCAGGGTCGGGTTGGAGCCGTCCAGCTTCATCGCCTTGTCGTGCACCACGAAGTACGGCACGCGGGTGCCGTCCTTGCTGGTGGCGAAGTGCTGCTCGATCACCTTGCCCTTGGCATCGAAGAAGGCCGGCATGGTCTTCAACGTTTCCGGCGCCTGGCCGATCTCGGCCAGAGCCAGCGTGGTCGGGGTCAGGTAGTCGGTGGCGGTCAGCCACACCGCATCGCTGTCGTTGCTGTCCACTGCGCCCACGGCCAGCGTGCCAAAGGCCGGCGCGCCGACGAAGCGGCTGGTCTGCCAGCCATCGGCGCCCGGGGTCAGCACCGACAGGCGGTTCTTGACGTCATCCAGCACGTTCAGCACCAGGTGGCTCTTGGTCCAGGTGGCGCCGGCCAGCGAGGTGGTCGCGGTCGGGGTGAACAGCACCTCGAAGTCGCGCTTGCCGGCCAGGAAGTCGTCCAGCTTCGTCGCCAGCAGCGAACCGGACGCGTAGGTCTTGCCGCCTACGGTCCACGGATCGCGCAGTTCCAGGGTCAGCCACTGTTTGTGCAGGCCCTTCTCGGCCGAGTTCGGCGCGTCGATCTTGGTCAGCGTGCCATCGTCGCCACGCAGGTAGAGCTCGTTGTTGTAGAACGCCAGCGTGCGGCTGACCAGGTTGCGCTCGAAGCCCGGGGTGTCATCGTGCATCGCCGCGATGTACATGTCTTCCGGCTTGCCTTCGTACACCACGGTGGCCGAGGTCATCGGCGTGCCGCGCTTCCACAGCTTGGCCACGCGCGGGTAGCCGGAGGTGGTCATCGAGCCCGCACCGAAGTCGGTGTAGACGAACACGGTGTCGCGGTCGACCCAGTTGAGGCCGCCCTTGGACTCGGGACGGAAGAATCCGTCCTTGATCCAGGTCTTGTTGGCCAGGTCGAACTCACGGGTGACGTCGGCGTCGGCGCCGCCGCGCGACAGCGCGATCAGGCAGCGGCTGTAGTCCGGGCGCAGGCAATCGGCGCCATGCCAGACCCAGTTCTCACCCTCGGCCTTGTTCAGCGCATCCAGGTCGAGCACGGTTTCCCACTGCGGCGAGGCCTTGCGGTACTCGGCCAGGGTGGTGCGCCGCCACAGGCCGCGCTCGTGCTGCTGGTCCTTCCAGAAGTTGTAGTAGTAGTCGCCGATCTTCTGCACGCCGGGGATCTTGGCATCGGAGTCGAGCACCTCGCGGATGCTGGTCTCCATCTGCTTGAAGGCCGGGGTCTGCGCCAGGCGCGCCTCGGACTTGGCGTTCTGTTCCTTGACCCAGGTCAGCGGCTTGTCGCCGGTGACGTCTTCGAGCCAGGCGTAGCGATCGGTGTCTTCAGCGGCCACGGCGGTCCCCACCGAGGCAGCGGTCATCATGCCGGCCAGCAGGCAGGCGGAAGCGAGTCGAGACATTGCAGCTCCAGGCAGTCATAAGCCGTGGAACGCTAGCATGGATCGCCGCGGCCGCCCCCGTGTCGAAGGTCAGGCCGCGGCGGTGGAGCCGCGACGGCCTCGCGCCGCCCCGCCGCTACGGCGACGTGCCTGTCCACCGGTACGACGCGCCAGCCGCAGCCACGACAGGCGCGGCAACGGAAAGCGCAGCAACGCCCACCAGGCCACCAGCGGCATGCCCACCAGCCACATCGGCAGCCAGCCCAGCCAGGCACTGCTGCCGCGCGCGGCCGGCCAGACCAGTACCAGCGCCATACCGGCCAGGGCCAGCTGCTGCACGCTGCGCAGCAGGCGCGGGTCGGCACGCTCGAGAATGACGCGTTCAGTTGCAGAGCGGCGGACGGAACGTGCGTTCATGGGGCTTCTCCGGTGGACAATGCAACACAGCATGGGCAACCCCCTTCTCACAGGTTGCGACACCATTGACGGATCGCGTGCACACAGTCGACCATGCGCGTGCAAGCCCACTGGAGCCCGCTCCCGCATGACTTCGATCCGCCCGCTCTGCGCCGCGCTGCTGGCCCTTTCCCTGGCCGGCCCCGCCGTGGCCGCCAGTGAGCCGCCGTCGCCCCGTACCAGCGCCTCTGGTGCGGCTGCCCTGGACGCACCGATCGACCTGAAGCGCTTCATGGGTACCTGGTACGTGATCGGCCGCGTGCCGAACTTCATCGAACGTGGCCATGTCGCCAGCGTCAACGAGTACGAGTTGCGCGACGCGCACAAGGTCGGCATCACCTACCGCTACCGTGATGGCTTCGGCGAACCGCTGCAGGAAGTGCGTGCCCGCGCCAGCGTCGACCCGGACAGTGGCAACCACGGCTGGCGCACCTGGTTCTACCGCGTGGTGCCCACCCATTCGAGGGTGCTGGAAGTAGCGCCGGATTACTCGTGGGCACTGATCGGCTACCCGGGCCGCGAAATGGCCTGGATCTTCTCGCGTACGCCGGACATGGACAAAGCCCTGTACAAGGAGCTGGCCGAGCGCCTGCGTGACGAGTACGGCGTGAACACCGACAAGCTCAAGCGCGTGCCGCAGCACCCGGAGCAGGTCGGCAAGCTGGGCTACGAAGTACCGAACGTGCGTTGACTGGATTGTGGCCGCGGACCTCGGTCCGTGCGCCCCGAATTCACGCTGCCCGCGGCTGTACCCGTCGCTCGATCTCGCTGCGCGTTGGCAATGTCTTGAGGTCGTAGGCCGCCTGCATCGCAAGCCAGGACGCGGCATCCCCACCAAAATGTCGCGCCAGCCGTGCCGCGGTATCGGCCGAAATACTGCGCTCCCCGTGCACGATGGCGTGCAGCCGTGTTGCGGGAACATCCAAGGCCCTTGCCAGCGCGTTCACGCTCAACGCCAGAGGCATCAGGAACTCTTCGCGCAGGATCTCGCCAGGATGGATGGCGCGCATGCCGTTGTGGGGACGCTTCATGGCGGGCACCTCAGTGATAGTCAACAATTTCCACGGCATCGGCACCGTTGTCAGTCCAGGTAAAGCACAGCCGCCACTGGTCATTGATACGCAAGCTGTACTGCCCTCTCCGATCACCTGACAGCGCCTCGAGTCGGTTCCCGGGCGGGCTGCGCAGGAATGCCAACGTCTGTGCCGAGTCGAGCAGCTGCAGCTTGCGCTCGGCAGCCCGCCGGATCGAAAGCCAGGCACGTGGACAGGTTCCTTCAAACAGGGCACGGGTCTGCTTGCAGCGGAATGAACGGATCATTCCGTAAAACGTATTACGTTGAACGGAACATACCAAGGAACGGGGTGTGCTGCCAGTCCCAGTCTGGCGATATCGATTCCTGATGGGTGTGGCGGCTTCCAGAGCCTGGCGCTATGACAGGCACACTGTCGAAGTTCTGCAGGTTCTGCAGGTTCTGCAGGCTCTGCCGGCCAGC
>OFRL01000927.1_pt1 | contig 11182 bp, 6 predicted proteins | sample 1543121 | NCBI WGS metagenome assembly OFRL01 (sample SAMN07774228, study PRJEB24372) | wastewater metagenome | isolation source: Lake Maggiore Cannobio | place: Italy: Cannobio | collected 2016-01
GCTCTGTGATGAACCCAACCAGGCGCATCCGCCCGCCGCACCCGCTACACTTGAGTGGAAACACCCCGTAGATGCGCGCCAGCAACTGTGCCCACAAATATCGCGCTGGGTGTCCTGCCCGCTTAGCGCCAAAATCTGTGCGCACTGTATTTGGCCGGGGTGCCTTACTCCCCGCCCCCAGATTCCGGTCGGCATTTGTCGCCACCAGCTCCCTCCACGGCGAGTTAAGCGCCAGCACTCTGAAGTAGCGGTGCCGATGCTTGCGCGTCGTTGGCAGTTTGTGCGAGTAAGCTCGGCTTGACCCGGGAACAGATTCAAGCCGGCTTCAGCAGTTTTGCCGCTATCAAGCGGCGGATGGAAGTGCGCGGCGAAGCCAGTGGCGTGACGGTGCTCGCCGATTTCGCACATCATCCGACTGCGCTCGTTGACACAATTCGCGCGATCCGAGCGAAATACCCGCAGCAACGAGTGCCAAAGTTGTTTGTTCCGCGCAGCAATACGACGCGGCGGAATGTGTTTCAGCGCGAGCTGACAGATGCGCTGGGGTTGGCGGACGGCGTGTACATCACACGGAGGGACCAGTTGAACGAGTAGCCGGAGAACGGGCGGTTGAATCCCAAGCAGATAATCGCCTCCATCCGGCAACACGGCATACCGGAGGAGTACTCGGCAGATGCGGCGGCGATTCTGAATTCGCTGGTGCCGCAGTGGCGGCCGGGGGATGTGGTGGGGATGTTCTCGACCGGAAAGTTCGACGGGATCCATGAGAAGCTACCGACGCGATTAGCGCAGTAATGATGGCACACCGGCCTCTGGGTTGAACACACGCCGCTCGCGGCGCGAGCGCACTACCGGATTTCAGTATGCGTCCGCCGGGGCTTCTTCTTCTTTCTCCGCCACGGTTGGATCGGCGATGGCGCATCCCAGTAAACCATTGTTCATTCCGGCAATGATGCGAGCGGCGTACTCGCTTTGTTGCCGGCGTTCGTCGGGCAGTAAGGTCGCGGCGCACGCCGTGCCGAAACGGGGTTGGGCGAACGGCAGATGCGTGTCGCCCCGAGCCAAGATGTGGCTGTTGTTGGTCATTTTGGTGGCCGGATCGGGTGACACAGTTTCGTCACCACCCCATTGCGTGAAGGCGCGGGCGTTGCAGTAGTGGCTGACGAAGCTCCGGCGAAACCGGTCGGTCGTGAAATTTTTTTTGCTGCGATGCAGGACATGGCTGCTAAAGAAGACGACATCGCCCGGGTTGGCCGGGACGAGAACCTGGTCGTACCGGTTGGCAACTTGGCTAAGCATGTTTTTGGAGTCGTCGGTGTCGGAGACGCCTCTGACGTAGGTGATGTCGCTGACGAGTTTGTCGCCGAAGCCGTAGCCAGTCTCGGGGCAGGGTGGGTAGACGGGCTCGACGCCGCTACCCTTGGCGAACCACATGGCGCCGTTGAGTTCGTCGCAAGCATCGATGCAGATCCAGGCGCCGCAGAGTGTGTCCGGGTGCGTGGGCAGGTAATACGAATCTTGGTGCCAGCCTTGGCCGGGTTTGCCGGGCGGTTTGAGGAAGAGCATCGTCTGCAAAGCAAGCACGTCGGGGCCGAGGATGACTTCAAGGACATCGAGCACGCGCGGATGGAGCATGTAGCGTTCGTGGAGTTCGAGTTTGCGGTGGAGCATGTGGATGCGGAGGAAGTATTGCGCTTTCTCGGTTGGCGAGAGATGAGCCGGCGGTGCTTCGAGACTTTGAACGGTTACACCGTGATCTTTGTTGAGGTCGCGCTCGGCCATTTGTTTTTTCTGTTGCGGGAGCCGGCCTTGCATGAGGTCTTCCGTGTGTTGCCGCAGTTCGGCAATGTCGGCCGGCAGGACAAGGTCGCGGACGACGAGAAAACCATCATGACGAAAGCGAGTGTATTCATCCACCGAAACAAAGTAGCGATCTTGGCGCAGGCTCATAGTGGTGGAAACACATCAAGTTTCATGATTGCCATCAAATAGCTTGATTTCCCGGAGTTCATGGCTATTCTGCCCTCCGCTGTAGCCCCATCGTCTAGAGGCCCAAGATGAACGAATAGGAAATTCAAGTCCCAATCCACTTCGACATAGTACGCCCTTAACCCACTCTCGTCAAGTACAACTTTGTGCTAAGCCCCACCAACTATCAACTTCTGGTCAAAACTCGCATTTGTTTGGTGTTCGCAGAGATTTGATAGGCGTAACAACCAGAAATTGCACACTGCCCACAATACGAGATTGGAACACCAGACCACTCACCGCACCACGCCAGCGCATGATCCACACCAATCCGCGCGCCACCGCGCCAGCCACGTCTCCAAATTATGCTGCACAACTTGCTGCGCCACACTCCGCTCTGGCCGTCGGCGCTGATACACCGCTACACTCGGCAACTGCCAGCTGCGCGTTTCCAAGGCATAACAGTGGCCACGCTCACAATCAAGGCGCAAGCTGGAAGCCCAACAGTAGCGCGCGGTTATCAACCACAACGCCATGCCCGGCTTTAACGGCCGCGCGCATCTGGGTCACCCGAGCGTATATTCCCATGCACACTGAGGAACTGCCTGATTGTAGTTAGGCAGCACTAATCTGAAAATGTTCCTGCACAAGCTCGCCAGCAGCCGACACCGCCGGCGGACACTCATGATCGGTGATTGCATGGCCGGACTGCCCAACCATCTCGGCATTATTGTTACCAGGCGTAATGTGGAAGAAACTCTGACTTCCAATTTGCATTCAAAGTTGTTGATTTATGAATTTCATACTTCCTACACCAAACAATCCCAATTCCTGCTGAGACAAGGCAAAAACTACCATCCGAAACTTTCTCATCTATGCGGCATAAAATAGTGCCCATGATGTGTATTGTGTGGCACCATCTGTTGCATTAAACAAACGGAGCATGAGTTCCATACATGCAGAGTTGTTGTGTTTGACCGACTGGCTGAGATCCTCATAGTTTGGCTCCAACTCCCCCACTAACCTATGGTTGACGAGAAATTAAGAAAAATAGTTTGGTTAGTCGAAAAACTGCTCATCGCCGGCCTCAAGATATTTTTTAGCGGAATTGACACGGAAACTAATCCCCAAGCCCGGTTTGTCCCAGACATCCACGAAGCCCTCATTGACGATTTGGTCGGGGAGACCGTCGATAATCTCGTACCACCACGGGTGATTGGCTTTGGGATATTCAAAGGCAATAAAGTTGTCAGGTAACGTCGCACACACCTGTACCAAGGCAGCTAAGCCAATCAACCCATTGCCGGTGCCGTGCGGGGCCATCATGATGCCATGAATGTCAGCGTATTCACAAATCCACTTGAGCTCCGCAATGCCACCGACATCGAGTGGGTCCGGCCCAATTACATCTACAGCGCGTTTTTCAATCAGCTCCATGAAGTTTTGGCGTAGATACATCTGCTCACCGGTATGCAATGGCGTACTAGTTTTGCTTTTAACATCGCGATATTGATCAGCGGTGACAAATGGAACATAGTCACCCGATAGCATATCTTCGAGCCAGAGCAGATTGTGGGGTTCGCAGGCTTGAGACAATCGCACGGCGTCTTGGGGCATATAACCAGGACCACAATCGAGGGCTAGTCCAATTGCATCACCCAAAGCTTCCTTCATGGCTGCTACACAAGCCACGGTGTGCGCGAACCCTTGTGCGGTCATGACACCACGATTGGAATGCGCGCCCCATGTGCGGCGCTCGCCGTAACTATAATTGGGGGTGGTGATTGCCATCGGGCTATGAAATGAAATGGGTTGCTTAAAAATACTAAACTGCTCTGGCCACTCTCGAATTTTAAGCACGTTTTCAACGTATTCTGCCGGTGTTTGAGTGGGCATCGGGTAGCGGTTGGTGGTGATGTAAGTGCGCACTTTGGAGCGCACTTTGCCCCCGAGCAGCTTGTAGACAGGCAGCCCAGCTGCCTTACCAGCGATATCCCACAACGCCACTTCGATGGCACTGACGGCTGCTCCCCACGGCTTGAATGCGCCCATCCGGCGGATGCGCTGCATCACCGCTTCGACGTTAGTAGGGTCAAGCCCCACTATCATGTCACGATAGAACAGCACGTGGGGTTTGAGGTACGGCTTGTAGAATTCGGCTTGACCGTAGCCGTCGATGCCCGCATCAGTAGTGATGCGGATTATGGGTGATCCGCCCATGATGGCACATTTCAGATCCGTAATTTTCATTGTAATGCTCCCTTGAATCGTGTCGCAACATTGCCATGACGGCCAGTACCAAAAACCAAATAGCATTCCTCGTCGTCAATCAGACATTTTTTATCAGTTGCAATTGCGATTGCGTCGAAGGTATTTACTAATCCCGCCCAATCTCAGACATCGATGAAGCTCTCTTTGACAACTTGGCAAGGAAGTCTGTCGACCATAACATACCACCATTCCGGGTATGTTACGGTTTATTCAAAGGCATTATAGTTGTCGGGCAAGGTAACACTGACTTGACCGCGCGCAACTAACCCAATGTGGAAAGTCAAGCCTACATCGCTCTTCAATAAAATAATGCGGTGTTCCATCACTCCTGCGCATCTAATTTTCTCACAGCCGCGCCCGCTTTCCCAGCATAGAACAAAACGCTCCACCAGCTACATCAGATCTTTACCGCAGAAACTACACCACGCTCAATCGCCACTGCTCCGCAAGCATCCCGCAGCCACAAGCACCCACTGCCGTCTGACAGAAACTAGCGCGCAATCTTACCTACCGCGCCGCGCGTGCCACTACTACTGCGGTGAGTTGTCACCAACCCAATGTCTGGTCGTACTCGAGTTCCGGGATCGGCTCTGTATCGACACCCGCATTGTGTACCAACCGATCATGCCCGGCATCGATGGCGGCCGCATCTGGGTCACCGGCGCGCACATTCCCATCCACACTGCGTAGGCGCCCGGTTGCAGTTTTGCAGCGGTAATCTGCGTATGGCACGTTGAACCGGAGGTGATGAATCCCCGGCCCGCGCTCGGAAAGGAAATCAGACCAGATCGTCTTTCCCTCCATTGGCTGGATCAGATCCAGCTCGACGGTCCCCAAATCCGCGAATGCCTGCCGGGTCCGATACCGGCACGGTTCGCCATGTTAAGACTGTTGGTCCTCACGGCCCGCCACCGGGCTTTCCACCGCACGGAACGGGCCGATCCCAAACACGCCGGTCAACGCCGCCATGCTCTGTTTTAGGTCGCGCCCGACGACGCCAACCTGTATGGCGTTCCGGAACGGTTCGGTGATGGGATGGGTCGGCTTCACTTCAGCAACCCCGCCGGTGGGTGCTCCACGGCCTGGCGCAGCGAGTCTAGGAACCGCGCCGCCGGCGCGCCGTCCACCAGCCTGTGATCGAACGTCAGGCTCAGCCCCACCCGGTCCTGGACGACCACCGCGTCGTTGACCACCACCGGCTCGCGCACGATCCGGCCGACGCCGAGCACGCCGCATTCGGGAAGGTTGATGATCGGCGTGAAGGCGTCCACCCCCATCGCGCCGAGGTTGGTGATCGTGAACGTCCCGCCGCTCAACTCCTCCGCCGTCAACTTCCGCAGCCGCGCCCGCGCCACCAAGTCCGCCGACCGCTCCGCCACCTGCTGCAACGTCAACCCCGGCACGTCGCGCACCACCGGCGCTAGCAGACCGTCATCGGTGTCCACCGCGAGACAGATGTTGATCGCGCCGGCCTGGCCGTTGAGCGCCGGATGCTCGCGCAACGCCTCGGCCACGAGTTTCATCAACATGTCGTTGTAGGTCGGCACCGGCGCGGTACCCGCCGACTTCAACCATCCCCGCAACTTTACCAACGCCGTCGCGTCGGCCCGCGTCATCAACGTCACCGGCGCCGTCTCCGTCTTGCTCCGCAGCATCCGCTCGGCAATCGTTCGCCGCAGACCGCGCAACCCCGGCAAAGCTGCCGGTGCCGCCGGCGTTGCCAGCGCTGGCCCGATCGACGCCAGCACATCCGCCTCGCGAATCCGCCCGCCCTTGCCGGTGCCTTTGACGTGGCGCAGATCCACCCCCGCCGCGACCGCGCGCCGCGCCGCGCGCGGGGAAACCAGTTGGGCGGTGCTCGCCGTCGTTACCGGCAATGGGGCGGCCTTCGCCGCGGCTGGCACTGTTGCCGGCTTCGCCTCGGGCGACAGGGCCAGAGCCGCCACCGTTGCGGTCGGCGCGGACTCGCCGGGTTGGAGGAGGTAGGCGATGACCTCGCCGATCTTGATCGTGTTGCCTTCCTGCGGACTATTCGGCAGCAGGTACAGGAGGCCGGCATCAAGCGCCTCGATCTCCTGCACCGCCTTGTCGGTCTCGACAGAGAACAACGGCTCACCGGCATTGACGGCCTCGCCGGGTTTCTTCAGCCAAGCGGCGAACTGCGCTTCATCCATCGACCAGCCTTGCTTGGGAAGAATGACGGGGAAAGCCATGGGGGTCTACTTACTCAGCCAGTAGTTCGCGCACCGCCCGCACGATGTCGTGGGGACCGGGTACGACTTGTTGTTCCAGCGGTTGACTGTATGGCGTGGGCGCAAACGCGCCGTGCAACCGCCGCACCGGCGCGTCGAGGTCGTCGAAACAGTGTTCCGCCACGCGCGCCGCCACTTCGCCGCCAAAACTGCACGGCGCGAAATCCTCGTCCACGACCAGCAACCGCCCGGTCTTGCGGACTGAGGCGGTGATGGTGTCGAGGTCGAGCGGCGAGACCGTGCAAGGGTCGATCACCTCTAGGTCGATCCCTTCGGTCGCGAGCGTTTCGGCGGCCTTGAGCGTGTGCTGCACCATCAACGCCAGCGCCACGACCGTCACGTGCTGGCCGGGCCGCACGACGTGCGCCTGGCCGAACTCGATCTCGTAATCGCCCTCGGGCACCGGGCCCTTCACGCCCATCAGCTCGCGGTGTTCGAGAAACAGCACCGGGTCTTGGCACCGCAGTGCGCGCAGGAACAGTCCCTTCGCGTCGTAGGCGTTCGACGGTACCACCACGCGCAGGCCGGGGAAGTGCGCGAACGTCGCGTAGTAGCTCCCCGAATGATGCGTCGCCGCCGCGTGCCCGATGCCGATGCAGCCGCGCAACAGGACCGGCATCTTCAGCCGCCCGTCGCTCATGTAATGGACCTTGGCGATCTGGTTGATGATCTCGCCGGCCGCGTCCGTCTCGAAGTCCGCAAACATGAAATCAATGATTGGCCGCGCCCCGACCATCGCGGCACCGGTGGCCATGCCGGTAAAGCCGCGCTCGGCAATCGGCGTGTCGCAGAGCCGGACCGGCCCGTGCTTGGCAAACAGCCCCGCCGTCGTCGCGAAGTTGCCGCCGCGCACGCCGATACCCTCGCCCATCACGTAGATCGCCGGGTTGCGCTCCATCTCGCCGGTCAACGCCTCGAGCGTCGCCTTGCTGAAGGTAATCTGCCGGTCCGCCGCATTCCGCGCCGGCGCGGGGTCCACAATCGCCGGCGGTTGTTCATCATAAACATGCCGGGTCGCCGTCGCCGCAGCCGGCATCGGGTCCGTCGCCGCCGATTGGAAGGCCTCGGCGACGGTCTCCTGCCAGCATTGCTCAATGGCGGCGAGTTCGGCCTCGCTGGCAAGCCCTTCCGCAAGCAAGCGATGCCGGTATGTCTGGATCGGGCAGCGCGCCTTCCACCACTCGACTTCCTCGCGGGTCCGGTAAGTGTAATCGCCCATGCCCTCCGCGTGCGGCCGGGTCCGGTACGTTCGACATTCAATGAGCGTCGGGCCTTCGCCGGCGCGAGCGCGGCGGACCGCTTCCGCGGCGGCGGCCTGCACGGCGCGCACGTCGTTGCCGTCCACGGCCACGCCCGGCAGGTTGTAGGCCGCGGCGCGCGCCGCGATGTCGGAATTGGCCGCCGAGTACGACAATGGCACCTCGGTCGCGAACTGGTTGTTCTCGCAGACGAACAGCACCGGCAACTTCCAGATGCAGGCAAGGTTGAGCCCCTCGTGGAACGCGCCGTTGTTGGCCGCGCCGTCGCCGAAGAACGCCACCGCCACGCGGTCGCTCCCGAAGAGCTTGAAGGCGTAGCCCGCGCCGGCCGCCTGCAAGATGCACGGACCGACGATGCCGCTGGTTCCCATCATCCCGATTTCCGGCGCGAAGATGTGCATGCTGCCGCCGCGGCCCGCCGAACACCCGGTCGCCCGTCCGAGCAACTCCGCGATCAGTTTCCGCGGTTCGAGTCCCTTCGCCAGCGCGTGCCCGTGGCCGCGATGCGTGCTGAACACCACATCCGCCGCCGTCAGGTTCGCGCAGACGCCAGTCGCGACCGCTTCCTCGCCGATGTAGGTGTGACAAGCGCCCGGCACGAGGCCGCGCTGGTGGGCTTGGACGAGTTGCTCTTCCGTCCGCCGGATCTTGAGCATTGTCTCGTACAACTGGAGATCGTCGGTGACATTCATGGATTAGAAATCCCGGAAGAACCCGCCCGCCGTCCACCCGCCGTCAACGCACAGTGTCTGGCCGGTAATGTAGCTGCTCTCGGGCGCGCCAAAAAACAAGACAGCCTGGGCGATCTCGTCCACGGTGCCCGGCCGCGCGAGCGGGACATGCGAGAGCATCCGCTGGGCGCGTTCCTTCATGAGCGCGTCTTGGCTGTAGAAGAGTTGTTTCGTGCTTTCGGTCAGCGTCGAACCCGGCGCCACGCAGTTGACCAGGATGCCGTGCGGGGCCAGTTCGAGCGCCGTGGAACGGGTCAAATTGATCACGCCGGCCTTGGCGGCGGTGTACGCGCACTGCAGCCGCGCCCCCACCAGACCCATCACCGAGGCAATATTGATAATACGCCCTGCACCCTCTTTAATCATGGGTTTGGCGGCGTATTTGCTCACTAGAAATACGCCCGTCAAATCCACATTCACAATCCTATCCCACTCTCCCAATGGAAAATCATCAATGTTTACCCGATGTTTGAGAGTGTTTACGCCAGCATTATTGACGAGGATATCAAGCCGACCATAGCTCTCCAAAATACGAGCCACCCCGGCAATAACCTCTTCTTCGCTACTTACGTCCATGCGAAGAGCCATACCGCCCTGTGCATTCGCAGAAACCTGCTGTGCCGTTTCTATATCTATGTCGGCATAAACAACCAGCGCTCCATTTGCAGTGTACAAATCTGCTATCGCCTGCCCTATCCCACGTGCCGCCCCCGTTACGAGGGCTACTTTGCCTGAAAGATTTACCCGCATAGTCACTCCTACCGTGTTATGCCCCTCAAGAGTTCACCCAATTTGCGCCAATCCCGCTACCATTTTTTGACACAAACTTGATGCTGCAATGAAGACACCTCGAATTAAATCCCAGTCAACATTAATCGACACTCTGGTGCAAGCAGATAAATGCTAGACGAGTTGTTATGTCGAGGTTACGCAGTCCGTCTAGAGATTCCATCAACTTTTCCTATTTATATCCACTTTGATTCGGATCAGAAGTGGCGGACTTGACGATCAAGCGCTGACGAATTTGAACAAATCCATAAAACGGAAATAACTAACGACTGACCGTTCAGCGCCGCCAGCCTCAACTTAAGGACAACACATTCGCACCCCTCCAACTCAAACAAAGTGTATATCACTACCTTCTTGTTGTCAAAACCAAATTGACACTTCACAGTGCCCTCCGCATCGCAACCCAATAGCAAGCTTTTTCACATAAAGTGCTGATTAAAAACAGGAAACAGCAGCGTTTCATCACCGCTAACGTCATGCCACCCTTAGCCCCAATTACCAAGTGCACTCCGCCGTCGCAATGCACGCACGCTTATATAACGCGCCAACGCCTGTCACTTCACCCGCCACCGTACTGCCGCCGAATTGCGCTGCACAAAAGCCTCATCCACCTGCGGCGGACAACGACAGCCGCTGCCGCCCCGGCGCAACCACACCATCCACCATGCACAAGTGCAAGTGCAAGTGCGCGTTCAGGACCGCGCCAAAGTAGTGCACCAATAGCACAGCACCCGTGCGCACCACATCTGCGCCGGTGCTCGCGCACGCTGTGAACCGCTGCACTACGCACCTGGCCTTTCCCGCAACTCGGTTCAGGCAGCCGGCCTCCCAGCGTTACAAGTAGCGCAAGCGCTTCGGCAACACCACCACTCACTGCCGCACTGCCATTGCCGGACACTGGTGCTCCACCAATTCCGCTAACGTCTCCACCATGCGCTGCATATTGAGCGCAGAACACCCGCCACCCCGCTTGCACGAATACGCAACCCGAAACTCCTGCCCGCACTACTCATAGCCGGCATGTGCACACCCATACGCTAAAATGTCACACTCCAAAACCGTGCGCAGCTAGCGCTCAACGTGTGCCGGACCCGGATCTATATATGGCGACGCACTGCCAAGAATAGCTAGTCTTGGAAAATGGTTGTAGCGAGCGCATCACACCCAAAAGCTGCATAGTTTCAAAAACAGAAAAGCAAGGGCAGGCAATGATCGATGCGGCCTACCAGCGCTTTGACCGCCTCGACATCATTTATAGCAATGTGCCGCCATCTGTGGGCGGGACAGCACCAGAAACCTGCGAGAACGACTAGGATCAAACAAATAATGTGTCTGAAAGCTACCCAGGTAAACGCCAACTAAGTCGTCCCCCGTCGGCTCGCCGACAGCGCCGGGGCATTAGGTATCACAGGTTCGGTTCAGTCTCTTCGAGGCTACACCAAAGCCTCCGCCTACCAGCCAGCCAACAGTACTTTTGGAGTTGACCCGCTTCCCGGCGATTGATCATGCTCCCACGACTCGCGTCGACGCCATCCAGCCTAGTGCGGTCAAGGCCCACTCATAGATGTATGACCCCGAAGCAGCGCTAGCAGATCGCCCAACAGTGAAATTTGCGCCGAAATGGTCTACGAAATGACATTGCCGGCGTGGGCCCTTGCTGTCCTCCGACCTCTCCACCTTCGTGACCAGCACCTATGTTGTAGTGGACAGCAACCTGACGTCGTTCATCGAAACAACCCATCAGCCCATTCCTACAATTCAACGCAGAACTGATATCACTCGGCTTTTACTTGACCGGTCGCGCCAACGGCTCCCAACCCAACAGTCGCTTCGCTTTGCCCATGTTCATGAACTTGTTTTCGTAATCTCCACTGGTCAGGAAGGCTTGGAAACCGTTGCGATATTCCATTGC
>OFRL01000929.1_pt1 | contig 11133 bp, 10 predicted proteins | sample 1543121 | NCBI WGS metagenome assembly OFRL01 (sample SAMN07774228, study PRJEB24372) | wastewater metagenome | isolation source: Lake Maggiore Cannobio | place: Italy: Cannobio | collected 2016-01
CAACACCAGTAACTTGTACTTTTCCCTGCCAGGTTTTGTATGCAGCCTCGACCGAGGATGACTCAGATTTGCAAGCGCGTCAACCTGGCGCCCAGAACCACAATGCAAGCGGTTGATTCTCTAAAACCTTTTGACTTTCGAAACTCTCTCCACTTAAAAGTGTTGCGACGAAAATTGATTTCGATTCGATGGTTGGTGTTGCGGCTGGCGCACCCGAGGTTTCTTCGTCGCCTAAGTCACCTGAATCGACTACGGAAGTCGAACCAGTTGACGGATCTGCTCCGCAACTAGAAAACGTCAGCATCGCGACCGCGGCAACAATTAGACGACTTAGTTTTTGTGACTTTTTCATCTTCGAACAGAATAACGCATCAAATCTAAAAATCTCTTCACGTGCACCGTATCCTTGAAGTTGTGAGCACTAAAAAATTGATTTTTTTCGCACTGCTATGCGGAATCGCTATTTTGACGGCAGGTTCTCTGCAACTGTTTCTAATGTCACGGTAAGTCATTGGTCTTCATCGAGCTTTTACGACTACGATAAACAGGGCGGAAACAAGAAAGAGAACCCTTGGCAGACCAATTTGATCTTGTCGTAATCGGTGGGGGTCCTGGTGGCTACGCATCAGCGTTTTATGCCGCATCTTGTGGCATGAAAGTTGCGCTAGTCGAGCGCGACACAATCGGTGGAACTTGCCTCAATCGCGGGTGCATCCCGGCAAAAGCATTTCTTGAGACTGCCGCTGTGCAAAGACATGTCGCACACGCTGCAGAATTCGGTGTTGAAGTCGCAGGGTCAACACTTAACTTTGCTGTTAGTCAGGCTCGCAAAGCACGCATCGTGGATGGCCTCGTCAAGGGGTTGACCGGTTTAACAAAGTCAAAGAAAGTCACATATATCTTGGGCACAGGTTCGCTTGAAGCAGACCGAATTGTAAACGTGTCACTCGCTGACGGAAGTTCTAAAAAAATTCAAGCCACGAATGTAATTTTGGCCAGCGGTTCTGTGCCACGCACGATTAAAGGTTTTCCAATTGGCGGATCAATCATGACCTCCGACGAAGTTCTGATGTTGAGCACAATTCCAAAACGCATCGCTGTCATTGGTGGTGGCGCAATCGGTTGTGAGTTTGCGTCAACATTCGTAGATCTCGGATCGCAAGTCACAATTCTCGAAGGTGCACCAAAAATTTTGCCAGGTCTCGACCCTGATGTAGCAAATGTCGTTGTTAAGAGTTTCTCAAAGAAAAAAATTGACATTCGCACCGGCATTGTCGTTACTGGTCAGAGTTCTTTGCCAGATGGCTCAACGCAAATTACGTTTTCAGTCGGCAATCCACTAATCGTTGATGTTGTAATTATGTCAATTGGTCGGCGTCCATTTTCTGATGAGCTCCGACTTAGTGGCACTGCAGCAAAAGTCGACGATCGCGGGTTCGTTGTCGTCGATGAGTTTTGTCAAACAGGCGAGCCCGGTGTTTATGCGATTGGTGACCTAATTAATACTCCGCAACTGGCGCATGTTGCTTACGCCGAAGCAATTTTGTCGGTCAAACATATGCGCGGCGAAAATGCATCACCAGTGATGTACGACCGTGTGCCTTGGGCTATTTATTGTCATCCCGAAGTTGCATGGGCTGGCCCTTCTGAAGAGCAGGCTCGCGCCGCCGGTCACGATGTTGTCGTTGCCAAGCATCAATTTCGTGCCAACTCACGAGCAATGATTCTTGGAGAAATTGACGGACTTGTAAAAGTTATTGCAAAGAAGAACCCAGATGGTTCTGCCGGTCAAGTTCTTGGCGTTCACATGGTTGGACCATGGGTCACTGAGCAATTGGCTGCTGGCTATTTAGCCGTTAACTGGGAGGCTTCGGTCGACGAAATCGCCGAATATTTAATGCCACACCCAAGCCTCAGCGAGCTTTTCGGCGAGACTGTTCTTTCGTTGACTGGCAGAAGCTTCAACGCATGACAAACTTAGTAATGATTAGATAGCGAGACAATCAAATGGCTGACATCACACTTCCACAACTTGGCGAAACTGTCACCGAAGGAACGATCACGCGCTGGTTTAAAAAAGTTGGCGATGCAGTTGCTGCAGACGAACCACTATTCGAAGTTTCAACAGACAAAGTTGACACAGAAGTTCCGTCGCCTATTTCAGGCACACTCACCGAAATTCGCGTCAAAGAAGGTGACACCGTTGCAGTTGGCACAGTGATCGCGGTCGTTGGTGCTGCGAATGCTGCGCCTGCTGCGACTGCTGCGACTGCTGCGCAGTCTGCGCTTGCTGCGCCACCTGCGCCAGTTGCTGCAAGCGTTGCCACTGCTGCACGAGCCCCAATGCCAACAAGCACTTCTAACAAATTGCTTTCGCCAGTTGTACGTCGACTTGTTGCAGATCACGGCATTGATGTCAACTCACTCGTCGGCACTGGTCCTGGCGGTCGCATCACACGCGAAGATGTTTTAGATTTCATTGACAAAAATGGCTCGGCACCAAAAGTTATGCCGGCTAACAAGCCTCTCGAGTCAGTTGTTCAAGTGCCATCTGCGCCTGCGCCTGTTGCTCAAGTTCCAGCGCCAGTTGTTACAGCGCCTGTTGCGCCACCGGCGAAATTTACTCAGAGTTCAGAACGCGAAACAGTTACACCGCTTTCAAAAATTCGAAAACTAACTGGTGCGCACATGATCATGTCACAAAAAGTTAGCCCTCATGCTCTTAGCGTCGTAGAAGTTGACTATGCCAACGTCGACGCAACACGCAATGCAGTCAAAGATCAATGGAAGCAGTCAGAGGGTTTCACCCTTACATATCTTCCATTTATTGCACGAGCAATTGTCGATGCGCTTGCTGAGTTTCCGAATCTCAATGCGAGCATCGAAGGCGACAACTTAATTGTCCACAATTATGTTGACTTGGGTGTTGCTGTTGATCTTCAATTTCAAGGTTTGCTCGTGCCAGTCGTGCGCAGCGCCGACTCAAAACGTCTTCGCGCGATTGCTCGTGAAATCTTCGATCTCGCGACCCGTGCACGCAGCCGCAAGTTGACACCTGACGAAATTCAAGGTGGAACATTTACGATTTCTAATAACGGCTCTGCAGGATCGGTGTTAACGATGCCAATTATTAATCAGCCCCAAGTGGCAATCTTGTCAACTGACGCAATAGTTCGAAAACCAGTCGTTGCACAATTAAGTGATGGTTCAGAGAGCATCGCAATTCATCCTGTTGGCAATCTTGCAATGAGTTGGGATCACCGCGCGTTTGACGGTGCATACGCGGCCGGGTTTCTCGCCAAAATTAAGCAAGTCCTCGAAACACAGGACTGGTCAGCGGAGATTTAATTCGTGTCGCGAGAAAATACTTACAGCGCAACTTCTTTAAATGTGCGTTGGCTCGGAAGAGTGCCGTATCGCGAGGCACTTGCTGTGCAAACTGCAATGTTTTCGCAGTCATTAAACCAGCATCTGTTGTTGCTTGAGCATCCGCATGTTTTTACCTACGGCCCAAGCGCAGATCTTGTAAGCAATCTAAAGTGCGATCCAAAAAAAGTTGGCGCAGAACTAGTGAAAGTAAATCGTGGCGGTGACATCACATATCACGGCCCCGGCCAGTTGATCGCTTATCCGATTCTTTCGCTTCAAGCAAAACATGGCGTCGGTGGTCCCGCAGATATGCAGGCATATGTTTGCAGTGTTGAGCAATTAGTTATCGACACACTCGCAGAACTTGGTGTCAAAAACGCTGGTCGTTTCGCTGGTTACCCTGGCGTCTGGATCAATCCTGAATCTAAATCGCCACAAAAAATTTGTGCGATCGGAGTTCGAGTTTCGCGTGGTCGCACGATGCACGGTTTTGCATTAAATATTTCGACTGATCTCAGTTATATGCGCGAGCACATCATTCCTTGTGGCATCGCCGAATATCCGGTTACATCACTTGCCGAACTCGGCGTAACTGTCACGATGCAGCAGGTCGCAAATGTCGTCGCAAATTTGGCGGCAAAACAATGGACAAACGGTTTGGTCAGTCGCCACGATGTTTCATGGTCGGCACAAAACGAGAATGTCAATGCTGGTTCAAATGTGCAACTTACTGATCGCAAACCCGAGTGGCTGCGACCACATGTCAATCATGGCGCCGAAGTTTTAGCAACAAAAAAAACTTTACGCGATCTAAATCTTGTAACAGTCTGCGAAGAAGCTGGGTGCCCCAACTTGTCTGAGTGTTGGGCTGACGGCACGGCAACGATGATGGTGCTCGGCGAGCGGTGCACGCGTGCATGTGGTTTTTGTCTGATTGATACTCGCAAACCATTGGCTCCAGATGTTGACGAACCACGCCGTGTTGCCCAAGCAGTTTTAAAGATGAATCTTGAACATGCAGTTCTGACAATGGTTGCGCGCGACGATCTTGCCGATGGCGGAATGGCACACGTTGCGAAATGTGTTCGTGAGATTCGCAATATTTCGTCACGCACTCAAGTTGAGACTTTAATTTCTGACGCCAAAGGCACCGACGCCTTAGAAATTTTGTTTGCAGAGCGCCCAGATGTTTTAAATCACAACATTGAGACTGTTGCACGCTTGCAACGCCAAGTGCGTCCGTCTGCTGGATATGCGAGAAGTTTGTCGGTGTTGGCTCGTGCTCAATCTGCGGGTCTTACAACCAAGTCAGGCTTCATGTTGGGTCTCGGTGAAACTAAGCAAGAAGTTGAAGCAACGCTGATCGATCTTGCCGCAGTCGGCGTGCAGATCGTGACCATCGGCCAATACTTGCGTCCGTCTGCAGAACATCTACCTGTTGCGCGCTGGGCAGAACCTGCTGAGTTCGCGTATTACGCCGAATTTGGCGAGCAACTAGGCATCAAACATGTTGAGGCAAGCCCGCTGACTAGATCTAGTTACCATGCAAAGCATGCCGCTGCACAAGTTAGTTCTGTTCAATTCGTGAGTCTCAGATCATGACGAGCACATTGCGAGAAATAAATCGTGTAATTAATTCGCACCGCACGACAGAGGGCGGTGGCTTCAAAGTTCGTCGCCCGTTTCCGACTTCTGAAACCGACAACATTGATCCGTTCTTATTGCTCGACGAAATGGGACCAGCAGATTATGCGCCACATAAGGCAGTGGGCGCGCCATCGCATCCTCATCGTGGTTTTGAAACAGTTACATATTTAATGTCGGGTGCAATGGTTCATGAAGACTCGATTGGCACACGAGCAGTTATTAAAAACGGTGGTGTGCAGTGGATGACCGCAGGCTCTGGCGTTGTGCATAGCGAATTGCCAACTGATGACATGCTTGCGCTCGGTGGGCGAATGCACGGTTTTCAACTTTGGGTAAATCTTTCTGCAGACCGAAAAATGATCGCACCTCGATATCAGGGTTACGAAGCCGACGAACTCGCACAAGTGAAACTCGCAAACGGTGGATTAATAAAAATTGTTGCCGGCAAAGTTCACGGTGCAACTGGCCCAGTCGAGACGACTAGTCCGATGACTTACGCACACGCAACGATGCAGCAAAACGATGTAATCGAATGGACCCCTGAACCGAGTCACACCGCACTTGTGCACGTATTTGATGGATCAGTAAGTGTCAACGGGCAAACTATCGAGAGCGGCCAGATGGTTGTTTTTGAGCGCAGTACCGGTTCAGTAAAGATCGAAGCCAATCTCGAGACAGACGTGAGTCCACAGTTATTAATTATTGGTGGAGCACCGCTAAATGAACCGATTGTGCGTTATGGTCCATTCGTGATGAATACGCGCGAACAAATTGTCGAAGCAGTAAATGATTATCAGGCGGGTCGACTAGTCAAATGAGCACCGTCACAGCTATTAGTTCGAGCGCACTTTACGCTTCGCGAATTTCGCGTGTGCGCCAAGAAATGAAACGTCTTTCGCTTGACGCCGCAATATTGAGTGTTGGTCACGATTTGCCATATCTGACTGGTTATTACGCAATGCCTCTTGAGCGTTTAACAATGCTGGTCATCACGCATGAATCAGTTGCTGCATTGGTTGTTCCACGACTTGAAGCGCCACGAGTTACACCGTTTGATGAAGTATTTCGAATCGTTCCCTGGGGTGAAACCGAAAATCCAGTTTCAATAGTTGCAAAACTTCTTGGTGGTGCAAAAAATATTGCAGTCGGCGACCAAATGTGGGCCAGATTTTTGGTTGAACTGATGACATTTATTTCGGGTGCAACTTTTGTGCGAGCAGTCGACGTCGTCGGTCCGATGCGCATGGCCAAAGATGCGGCCGAAATCACAGCATTGCAGGCGGCAGGTGCTGCGGCAGATCGTGTGGCTACGCAGTTACAAGCCGGCGAGATTCATCTCGTTGGTCGAACTGAAGCACAAGTTTCGGCTGATATTTCTGCACGTTTAATCGCCGAAGGTCACGACATTGTCAACTTTGCAATCGTCGCCGCCGGAGAAAACGCCGCGAGTCCTCATCATCATGCTGGTCCACGAGTGATTCAGAAAAACGAAATCGTGTTGTGCGATTTTGGTGGCACGATGAACGGCTATTGCAGTGACATCACACGGTGTGTTTACATCGGCACACCACCAAGACAAATAAGCAGCGCATATTCGGTGCTTCATGCGGCGCAAGCAGCCGGTGTTAAGGCAGGCGTAGTCGGTGCAACTTGCGAATCAGTCGACACTGCAGCCCGAAAAATTATTGATGATGCAGGGTTCGGCGATTTTTTTATCCATCGCACAGGTCACGGAATCGGAATGGAAGCACACGAAGATCCGTATATGGTCAGCGGCAACAAACTGACAATCGCAGCCGGCCATGCATTTAGTGTTGAGCCCGGCATTTATATTCCGGGCAAGTGGGGGATGCGTCTCGAAGATATTGTCGTTGCCACCAATGCCGGCCCAATGTCTATGAATAATGTCGATCATTCGCTGGTTGTGGTTGGTTAATGCGTCTAGACGCAGCAACATTTTTATTGCAGTGGGCAACTGGTGGCCTTGCGTTTCTTTGGTTCACACTTCGTAGTCAAGAGATTTCATCTGGCTACTCAAAATTATTACGCGGCGTATTTGGCTCGCTCGCGGCTTTCGCGGCTTTCGCAGGTTTCTTTTTTGAGGTAGTTCTGGTTCGAGAACTGGCCAGCATCACAGTTGCATTGATCGCCTTTGCCACAATCACAAAAAAGTCTGCACAATTTGATTTATTTGCAGTTGGCGTCGGCGTATTCGGTTTGATCGTGTCAGTATTTTCAAATAGCACTTCTAATTTATTTGTAGATTTGCTGAGGGTGATCGTCGGCGCAGCGTTTCTCGGTGCAGTCACTGACTTAATGTTGCTTGGTCACTGGTATCTCGTGCAGCCAGGCATGACACGAAAACCTCTTAACGAATTAACCAACACTCTGCTAATAATTTGGCCGGTTGAAATATTCGTAATGATTTTGCCAACCGGAATGATCAGTGTGCTCAATGGTTCAATCGATGACGGCTGGGATGGCATTCTCGGATATTTCTGGGTGGGTTGCGCATCTTTAACCGGAGTGCTGGCTTGGTTTACTCGGGCGGCATTAAAAGAACGAAGTTACTCGGCAGTAATGGCGGCAACAGGCTTGAGTTATTTAGCAATTCTCACCGCCTTCGGCACCGACCTTGTCGCGCGCGCTCTACTCGCGATCTAATTTTATTTAGGGGGCGACGAGCGGCCAGGGTTGTGTGCGCTCGACAGCGAGGGCAAGTTCAAGAAGTATTGGTTCTTCAAAATGTCGCGCCATGATCTGCATTCCAACTGGCAGGCCGTCGACCAAACCCACTGGCACAGAGATTCCTGGATTGCCATAAATATTTGCAGGAAACGTCAGCACACCGTTATTGCGAGCACCAGCAACAAGACCGCCGAAAATATGTGGCAATGGCCCTTCGGCATTAAACGCAATATCTGATTGCTTGCAGTAATAATCAAATCAACTTCACTAAATATTTGTGCCATGCGATTATTCAAATCGATGCGTCGCTTCTCGAACCTGCCGCGCGCCTCAGTGCCATACAAATTTTCGGTGCGCGAAACGCCGTAGCGAATCTCGGGCGTGAGTTGATCGGCGCACGCTGGCCACTGGTCGCCGAGCGCAAATTGAATTGCTGCCATGCCGGTTATCGACCAAGCCGCGCCGAGTCGTGGCAACGAAACGTCAACAGAATCGCGACGCTTCAAGCCAGCGACTTTGATCAAATTCTCTGCAGCATTTTCGATAACTTGCCACATCGCCGGCGAAACAACACCGCCACCGAAATTCGAAACGACTGCGACGCGCAGGCCAGAAGCCGAAATCGTGCCAAGGCCTGCTTCCCATCCAGAAACGCGGGGCAAACTCAACGGGTCGTGCGCTTCATGGCCGTTCGCCACATCAAACCAACGTGCGGTGTCACGCACGCTGCGCGACATGCAACCGATCACAGTTGTTAAATTGCCGTTCGACGCGCCAGGCCCGCGCGGAATTCGACCGAATGTTGCTTTTAATCCGACAAGACCACTGAACCCCGCAGGAATTCGAATTGATCCGCCGCCGTCTCCACCAGTTGCAATCGAAACAAGTCCGCCGGCGACTGCTGCAGCACTGCCACCCGAAGAACCACCAGGTGTGTGGCCATGTTTCCACGGATTATGTGTTGCGCCGTGCAAAATTGTCCGCGTCACATTCACGCCGCCGAATTCGCTGGCGGTCGTTTGACCAACTTTTACAGCGCCACCAATGCGACAGATTCGGTTCACTTGTGTGTCGGTTGTTTTTGCGATTCGATCTTTGAACACCATGCTTGCTTCGGTGTCAGGCCAACCTGAAACCGAATCGAGTTCTTTCACACCAAACGGCACACCACCAAACGGCAATGAAACATCGGCGTTCTTCGCGTCGCGTTCGGCCGATTCACGATCCAGAAAACAAAACGCATTCAGGTCGCTCTTTTCAATTGCTGCGTATGTCGCACTCAATTCTTCGAGAGGCGAGTGATCGCCGCGTCGAAATGCCTCGACAAGTGAAGCGCAGTCGCCGCGCCATGGTGAATCAGCCATCCAACAAAACTAGTCGCCGTTGCGTCGAAAGTTATTAGAGTGGCACGGTGGATTCGCGCAGTTTTCTTGGACTAAACCGAATCGGCGACACCTCAAGATTCGAGATGCCAGTAGACATCCGCATCTCAACGGGTGGCTTTTTTCTGTTTGGCGGCGCGGGGCTTGGGGCTTGTATCAGCGCTCTCGAAACTGTTTCGCAGCGCAACCTCGTCTGGGCCACTGCGCAATATTTGTCGTTCGCCAAAACAAACGAAGTCGTAACGATTGACGTCACGCTCGTTGTCAACGGTCCACAAATTACGCAAGGCCGCGCAGTTGCACGTGTTGGTGATCGCGAAATTCTCACCGTCAATGCCGCACTTGGTGATCGTAAGTTCGATTCAACAGGTCAATTTGCGACGATGCCTAAAGTTTCTTCGCCTGAAGAGACTCCGTCGCGACAACACATTCGCGACTCACCCGGCACGATTCACGAGTCGTTGCAACAGCGTGTTGTAAAGGGTCGCACTATGGATCAACTCGATGGTTCACTCAGCGATGGCAACGTCGTTATGTGGGCGCACATTCCCGCGATGATCGAAGACGTCGACGCAACTGCGCTCGGCATTCTCGGCGACTTCGTGCCGATGGCGATCGGTCAAGCCTTGGGTTTGGCTGCGGGTGGCAACAGCCTCGACAACACAATCCGCATTGTCAAACTCGTGCCAACAAAATGGGTCTTGCTCGACATACAAATTGACGCGGTCGCGCGCGGTTTTGGACACGGGCGAGTGAACATGTTCGCTGAAGATGGCACCTTGATGGCGACCGCCAGTCAGAGTTGCAAAGCACGAAAGTGGAAGACTTAACGCATGCAACAACGCCCCGGAATGACAGTGCCGTTGCCCGGCCACTTGCACGCCCAGCGCGATAATTACAAAAAACTTGCGGATCTTGGCTACACCGACATTTGGTCAGCAGAATCAGATGGCGCCGATGCGTTTACGCCGCTGGCGATGGCCGCCGCATGGGAGCCGCGCTTGCGACTCGGCACTGCGATCGTGCCGGCATATACGCGCTCTCCGGCATTGATGGCGCAAAGTGTGGCGACGATGGCTGATGCAGCGCCCGGAAGATTTGCAATCGGTATCGGTTCGTCGAGCAACGTGATTATCGAAAAATGGAATGCGATTCCGTTTGTTGAACCGTATAAAAAAGTTCGCGATGTCGTGCGATTTTTGCAAGACGCAATGACTGGCGAAAAAATAACCAAGCAATACGACACTTTTAACATTGACGGGTTTCGTCTCGGCATTCGTCCAGAAGTGAAGCCGCAAATTTTGGTCGCCGCATTGCGAGAAGGCATGTTGAAACTCGCAGGTCGCGAGGCCGATGGCGCGATCATCAACTGGCTGTCGGCAGATGATGTAACCAAAGTCGCCGCAGTAGTCAACGAAGCGGCGAAAAAATCGCAAAACCCGGGCGAGCGTGAAATCGTTGCACGAATTTTTGTCTGCCCGAGCGAAAACACCGAGCTGGTTCGCGAATCAGCAAAACGATTGATCGCCGCATATCTAACCGTGCCTGTTTACGCCGAGTTTCATCGTTGGCTCGGTCGCGGCGAGATGTTGCAACCAATGTGGGACCTCTGGAAGGCGGGCGATCGCAAAGGCGCTCTGGCAGCGATACCAAACGAAGTTGTCGATCAGTTGTTCGTGCATGGCAGTGCTGAAAAGTGCCGTGCAACTATCAAAAAATATTTCGACAATGGCGTGACGACGTCGTCACTGGCAATTGTTGCTTTCGACCCCGAGGTCAATTTCTGGCAATGCGCTGAAACACTTTCGCCGAGCGCGAGTTAAACGATGTCAGTAAGCGAAACAGACTCAGATGTATCGGCGCGTCTCGAATTTGAACAAGCCCAACGCGGCGAAGGCTGGAAGCTTCTGCGCGGCTTGTTGCGCGACCAACGTCGCAATTTAGTTATCGGTGGCCTCGTCGGCATTTCATGGGCCGCGTTCAAAGTTGCGATTCCGCAGGTTACAAAATTTGCGATCAACGATGGCATTGAAAAGAAAGGCCCACT
>OFRL01000930.1_pt1 | contig 11131 bp, 9 predicted proteins | sample 1543121 | NCBI WGS metagenome assembly OFRL01 (sample SAMN07774228, study PRJEB24372) | wastewater metagenome | isolation source: Lake Maggiore Cannobio | place: Italy: Cannobio | collected 2016-01
CTGTGGGTTTGCGGGGCCGCCGTAAACCCGTCCTGGGGGCTTGGTCGCCGCATCCATGCGGCTCACACCCCGCAAACCCACAGTGCCCCGCCTTCGACAGATTCCGGCAGCTGTTGGTAGGTGTCGACCTTGGTCGACACGGTAGGTCCACGCCATGCGTGGATGAATCTGTAACGGAATCGACTATTCGATATCTGATCGAAGAGCAGCCGAGTGTGGGCTCGGCTCTACAGGAAGCGGCCAGCCAACCGGCTTTTGCTTTTGATCTTCTTTTTTCTTTTCCGTGGCGGACGCCCCCGGAAATTGCCAGAGGACGGGCGGGGTGGGTTCGCGGGGGTGTCCGCGGCATGGATGCCGCGGCCAAGCCCCCATGGACGGGTTGACGGCGTCCCCCGCGAATCCATCCCGCCCGACCAAGCGCGGCTTTTGATGTTCACGGCCAACTCGCCGCCACGAGGGGCTGCGCCGTTCGCTGGAAACCCCTCAGTCGTCCGCGGAAACCGTCCGCCCCGACGCCCACGCACGCAGTGCTTCTACCTGCTCTGCCATCAGCACCGACAGCGGTCGGGTGGCGCGGATCTCGGTCATCAGCAGCTCGGTGTCCAGCGGCCGGCCCTCGGCATGCGCCGCATACAGGCCGGCCACGATCGCCTGCTCGATCTCGGCGCCGGAAAAACCATTGGCGGCCGCCGCCAGCGCGGGCAGTGCGAAGTCGTCGGCGTTGAGCTGGCGCCGGCCCAAGTGCAGCCGCAGCAGTTCCACGCGCACGTCGGGCGAGGGCAGATCGACGAAGAAGATCTCGTCGAAGCGGCCCTTGCGCAGCAGCTCGGCGGGCAGCTCGTGCACCTGGTTGGCGGTGGCGACGATGAACACCGGTGCCTTGCGTTCGGCCATCCAGGTCAGCAGGTAACCGAGCACGCGGCGTGACACGCCGCCGTCCTCGCCTCCGCTGGCCAAGCCCTTCTCGATCTCGTCCATCCACAGCACGCAGGGCGCGAGTTGTTCGGCCGAGGCCAGCGCCTGGCGCAGGTTGGCTTCGGTCTCGCCGTGGTACTTGTTGTACAGCGCGCCCACGTCCAGGCGCAGCAGGGGCACGCCGAAGCCGGCGGCGGTGGCCTTGGCCAGCATCGACTTGCCACAGCCCTGTACGCCCAGCAGCAGCATGCCGCGCGGCGGGTCCAGCCCGGCCGGGGCGGAGCCGGCAATGAACGCCACCCGGCGTTGGTTGATCCAGCGCTTGAGCCGGTTGGCACCGGCCACATCGCCGAAGCGCGCGCTGTCATGTTCGAAGAACAGGTGGCCGCTGCGGTTGAGCAGCTCGAACTTCAGCCGCGCCAGCTGTGGCAGGTCGTCGTCGCGCAGTGCGCCATCGGCGTAGATCAGCTGGCGCGCGATGCGCCGGGCATCGACCAGGCTCAGGCCCTGCAGGTTCTTCAGGATTTTCTTCACCGCCTCGCTGTCGACTTCAACCCGGCGGCCGCCATGCTCGCGCGCATAGGCGTCGGCCTCCTCGCGCAGCATCTTCAGCAGGGCATTGGCATCGGGCAGGCGCGGGTTGAAGCGCACCGCCAGCGCTTCCAGCTCGGCCGGCAGCTCCACTTTGGCACCGATCAGCACCAGCACATGCGGCTCGCTGTGGCGGCGCTGGATCAGGTCGCGCAGGGCGCGCTGGTGGCTGGCATAGCCCAGGTAGGGGTGGAAATCGAGCAGCAGGTAGACCCCGCGCTGCCCGGCCTGGCGGATCATCTGCAGGGCCGCGCTGGCGTCGGGTGGCCCGGCCGGCGGATCTTCGCTGTCCAGGTCGATGCGGCGCAGGCCCTCGGTGATCGACCACCGGTGCAGCGCCCGCCAGACGTGCATCAGTGTCTGCCGGAACAGGTCGACGATGCGACCCTCGTCCTGGGTCTCGATGACGATCAGTGGGGTATTGGCGCGGATCAACGCGCTCAGATCCTGCAGTTCGCTCATGCCGGTTCGATCCTTCGGGGGCGCCACGATAGCAAAGGCGATGGCCGCTGGTTCAGCACGACGCTACCTCCCGTCACCATCACCGGTGTACGCTCGGGGCACGTACCCGGAAGCGAGGCTGGCATGAAGACGATCCTGGTGGCCGGTTCCAAGGGCGGGGTGGGCAAGACCACCGTCGCCACCCACCTGGCCGCGTACGCGGCATTGCAGGGCAAGGCCACGGTGATTGCCGATGCCGACCCGCAGGGTTCCAGCACCCGCTGGGCACAACGCCGTGCCGGGCTGGAAAGCGCGGTGCTCCCCATCGACGTGTATCGGAAGAAGCAGTGGGCGCAGAAGCTGCCCGACGGCACCGACACCGTCATCATCGATGCGCCGGCCGGTGCCCTGGCTGACGATATTCCCCATTTCCTCGACGCAGCCGACGCGGTGGTGGTACCGGTGCTGCCCTCGGCGCTGGACATCGAAGCGATCGTCGGCTTCCTCAACAGCCTGGCCCAGAACCCGCGCGTGCACAGCCGCAAGCTGCCGGTGGGGCTGGTGCTCAACCGTACCAAACCATGGACCCAGACCTCGCAGCAGGCGCTGCAGATGCTGGGTGAATGGCCGTACCCGGTGGTCGCGCAGCTGCGCGACAGCCAGAGCTATGTGGTCATGACCGGCCTGGGCCGCAGCCTGTTCGACTACCGCTCGGCCCAGGTGCGCGAGCACCAGGCCGACTGGGAGCCGCTGCTGTCCTGGCTGAAGCTTTGATGCCTGCGTCACTCTTTCTGCTGCATCCTCTTCTTCATGGAAACCCGCGATGCGTGAACTGATCCTGCTGCGCCATGCCCATGCCGAACCGGCTACCCCCGGCCAGGCCGACCTCGACCGGCCGTTGTCGCCGGTGGGGCTCGCCGAAGCCGAAGCCGCCGGCAAGTGGCTGAAGGAGAACAACCTGCTGCCGGACTGTGTGCTGTGCTCACCGGCGCGGCGCACCCGGGAGACCCTGGAAGCCGTGCTCGGCACCATCGGCTATGTCGAGAAGCGCCTGGAAGACCGCATCTACGAGGCTACCCCCGGCACCCTGGCGGCGCTGGTGGACGACCGCCGTGACCTCGACCGGGTGCTGATCGTCGGCCACAACCCCGGCCTGGAGCGCCTGGTGGCGTTGATGACGGAAGGCACCAGCAGCGACTATCGCGGCATGCCGCCGGCCGGCATTGCCGTGCTCGGCTTCCCGCGCGAGGCCTCGATCGAGCCGGGCGTGGCCAGCCTGAACGCGTTCTGGTGGCCGTGATCCAATGAGCCTGGCGCGGCGCAGCCGCTTTCTGCTGCCCGTGCTGCTGGCTTCCGGCGCGGCCTGGGCTGCCGCGCCACCGCCAACGCCCTTGCCGCCGGTGGTCGCTGAAGCGCACCGGGTCCTGCACCTGGATACCCAGCGCTCGCAGATCGGTTTCGAGGTGCGGACCCGCTTCGGGCAACGCATCGAAGGCCTGTTCCCGCACTTCGAGGGTCGCATCGAGATCCTCTCCGACGGCCGCCACCAGGTGCACCTGAAGATGTTCACGCGCTCGGTCGAGATCCCCGGCAAGGCGCGCTACACCGGCTGGATGCGCGGCGAGGAGTTCTTCGACGCAGGCCGCCACCCGGTGGTCGAGTTCGACTCGCTGCCGTACTGGCCGGAGACCGTGGAAGACGGGGGCGACATCAACGGGCGGCTGACCCTGCGCGGGATCAGCCACCCCGAGACACTGAAGGTCGAGAAGGCGGATTGCGCCCGACCCGGCTATGATTGCGACGTCGTCAGCCGCGGTACCGTGCAGCGAGGCCGGTATGGAATGGACAGCTGGCAGCTTGCCTTGAGTGACCGAGTGACCTTCGTATTGCGAGCGCGCCTGAGCGAGGCGCCGAAACCGTGAACCTCCTGCTGCGTGTACTGGCGCTGGCAACCGTGTTGCTGGGCAGCGGTTGTGCATCGCTGTCCAATGCCGAGCGCGACCGCGCCGAAGCGATCGCCGTGCAGGCGCGCTCGATCCAGGTCGACTGTCAGCGCGCCGACCGCTGCGCACAGGATTCGCCGCTGCGGGCGTTGGCCGGCCGGGCGTTCACCGAATCCACCCCGGAGCAGCCGCGCCACTACGCCACCCTGCTGGACGAGGGGGAGGGCGCCCTGGTGGCGCGCCTGAACCTGCTGCGCAGTGCCACCCGCAGCATCGACCTGCAGACCTACATCTTCGACAAGGACGACAGCGCGCGGCTGGTTATCGACGAACTGCTGGCCGCGTCGCGGCGCGGGGTGAAGGTGCGCGTGCTGATCGACCAGCTCTCGGCGATCTCCGACCTGCAGATCCTTGGCGCATTGTCCGGCGCCCACCAGAACTTCCAGCTGCGGGTCTACAACCCGACCTTCGGCAAGGCCCGGCTGAACTACTTCGATTACGCCGGCAGCGTGCTGTGCTGCTTCCGTCGCTTCAACCAGCGCATGCACAACAAGCTGCTGGTGATCGACGATGCGATCGGCGTGGTCGGCGGCCGCAACTACCAGGACGACTATTACGACTGGGATCGCGAGTACAACTTCCGCGATCGCGACGTCATGATCGCCGGCCCGGAAGCGCGGGCGATGGCGGCCAACTTCGATGCGTTCTGGCGCGCCAAGCGCAGCGTGCCGGCCGAGCGCCTGAATGACGTGGGCCGCACCCTGCTGCGCGAAGGCGTGCCGGTGCTGCCGCCCGCCACGTTCCGCCGCCCGGAGCGGGTGCAGCGGGTCAGCGCTGAAGCCAATGACATGGAGTTCGTCACCCGTTCCTTCGTGGATACCGCGCTGCCGGTGGCCTCGGTGCGCTACGTCGCCGACCTGCCGCGCAAGCACCGCCGCGAGAAGGCCGATGCCCCGCTGGCCGGCCAGCATGTGACCGAGCCGCAGCTGGACGCACTCATTGCCGGTGCGCAGAAGGAAGTGATCCTGCAGACGCCGTACCTGGTGCTGTCCAAGCCGGCGCAGAAGCTGTTCCGCGAGCTGCGCAAGCGCCCGCAGCCGCCGCGCGTGGTGGTGTCCAGCAACAGCCTGGCGGCCACCGACAACCCGATCGTGTATGCGCTGTCGTACAAGTACAAGCGACGCAACATGCGCGAACTGGGCTTCAACATCTTCGAGTACAAGCCGTTCCCGCTGGATGCACCGGTCGACTACCGCAATCTGCTGCCCGACCCGATCGCCGCGCCCGGAGGCGACGACGACGGCGGGCGCAATCCGCTGATCGGCGGCAGCGCCGCTGGCAGCAATGCCGGTGGTGGCAGCGAAGGGGATCTGGCCGCGCCCCGCAAGCAGGTGGCGGTGCATCATCCGCGTACCGGCAGTGCCTACCAGAACGCGCGCGAACGTCGCCGCGCCGCCGGCAGCGAGGTGGAAACGCGCCTGCTGCGCACCGAGACGCGTCCGTCGTTCCTGGGCAGCAAGGCGGTCAACAAGCCGTTGCCGGTCACCCGCAAGGGCGCCCGCATGGGCCTGCACGCCAAGTCGCTGGTGGTCGATCGCCGCATCGGCGTGGTCGGCACCCACAACTTCGATCCGCGCAGCGAGAACTACAACACCGAAGGCGCGGTGATCATCGACGATCCGGTGTTTGCCGAGCAGCTGGCCGAGAGCATCCTGCGCGATACCCATCCGCAGAACTCGTGGACAGTGGCGCCGCGGGCCAAGCCGCCAGTGCTGTCGGGCCTGAACTACAGTGTCGGCAAAGCCTCCGAAGCGCTGCCGATCCTCGACTTCTGGCCGTGGCGCTACGCCACCGACTACGAGTTCAAGCCCGGTCCGGACTGCCCACAGCCGCTGCCACGGCAGGACCCGGCGTTCCACAACTGCTACGTCGCCGTCGGCGACTTCCCCGAAGTCAACGTCGGCCCGAAGTGGCTGCTGGTGCGCATGCTGACTGCATTCGGCGCCGGCCTCGTTCCCATCCTCTGAAGGTGCCCGCATGACCCAGGTATTCCGCGAAGCCGTTTCCATCGAGCAGCTCAACGCGCTCAGCCGCAACACGGCGATCGAATCCCTCGGCATCGTCTTCAGCGCTGCGGGCGAAGACTGGCTGCAGGCCACCATGCCGGTGGACGAGCGCACCCGGCAGCCGTACGGCATCCTGCACGGCGGTGCCTCGGTGGTGCTGGCCGAGACCCTGGGCAGCAGCGCCGGCAACCTGTGCGTGGATACCGGCAAGCAGATCTGCGTGGGCCTGGAAATCAACGCCAACCACGTGCGCGCCGTGCGCTCGGGCACGGTCACCGGCACCGCCCGCGCGCTGCACGTCGGCCGCAGCACCCAGCTGTGGGAGATCCGCATCGAAGACGAGCAGGGCCGGCTGGTGTGCATCTCTCGGCTGACCCTGGCGGTGGTGGCCGCCGGCCACGGTTGAGCCCCCGGCGGGCGTGTTGACGGCGGCAGAACCCAGCGTTCCCCGCCGATTGCCCCGGTCAATGGCGGTTATGGCCTAAATCGGCTGGCAGCTGCTGCGGCGCTCCGGTATCGTGCGCGGATGACTTCCCCCACTCCGGCCCCCCGTGGCGGCGTGGCGCGTGTGTGCCGTTACCTGTACCGCGTACCGCTGCTGTTGGTCCACATCATCGTGTTCCTGCCGCTGATCCTGATCGGCATGCTTCCGCCGTGGGGCGAGCTGCGCGTGGGCGAGGATACCTTCGGGGCGAAGGTGGTGAACTGGTGGCAGGGGGGCCTGATGTGGATCTTCGGCTTCCGCCTGTCACGGGTGGGCCAGCCCTTGCCCGGTGCCGTGCTGTTCGTCGCCAACCACGTCAGCTGGGTGGACATCAGCATCCTGCACAGCCAGCGCATGATGGGCTTCGTCGCCAAGCGCGAAATCGCCAGCTGGCCGCTGGTCGGTTGGCTCGCCGCGCGCGGGCAGACCATCTTCCACCAGCGCGGCAATACCGAATCGCTCGGTGGCGTGATGCAGGTGATGGCCGATCGCCTGCGTGCCGGCAAGGCAGTAGGCGTGTTCCCGGAAGGGCGCACCCGCGGTGGCCATGAAGTGGGGCCGTTCCATGCCCGCATCTTCCAGGCCGCGGTCGAAACCGGTGTTCCGGTGCAGCCTGTGGCGCTGGTCTATGGGTTCAAGGGTGACGCACAGACCATCGTGGCATTCGGCCCGGGCGAGAGTTTCGCCGCCAATTTCCTGCGCCTGCTGGGTGAGCCGGCGCGGCATACCGAAGTGCATTTCCTGGAGCCGATCGGTACCCAGGACCTGGAAGGCCGTCGACGCATCGCGGAAACCTCGCGCGCGCGCATCGTGGCGGCCATGAGCACCGGCTGAGGGCACGGTGGCCCTGGTCCCGCCACCCGTCCTGGACGCCGGTACACCGACGTTGCATGCGACTGACTACCAGCCGCCGCGCTGGCTGCGCAATCCGCACCTGCAGTCGATGCTCAGCTCCAGCCGCATGCGCCTGCAGCGCGGCCTGCTGCTGCTGGCCGCCACCGGTGCGGTCAGCGAAGAGCTGATCCTCGACGGCGGTGATGGCGTGCGCCTGCAGGGCTGGCACAGCCATGTCGAAGGCCGCGAACCGAAGGGCATGGCCCTGCTGCTGCATGGCTGGGAGGGCAGTGCCGAATCCAGTTACATGCGCATGGCTGCCGCGCGCATGATCGAACAGGGTTTCGATGTTGTGCGGCTGAACTTCCGCGACCATGGCAACACCCACCATCTGAACCCCGGCATCTTCCACTCCAACCTGATCGATGAAGTGGTGCATGCCGCGGGTGACATCGCCCAGCGCTGGCCGCAGCTGCCGCTGGTGGCCGCCGGCTATTCGCTGGGTGGCAACTTCGTGCTGCGCCTGGCCCTGCGCGCGCCGGCTGCCGGCGTGCCGCTGCTGCGGGTGGCCTCGGTGTGCCCGGTGCTGGACCCGGGGCTGACGATGGAGAGCATCGAAAACGGCCCGGCGATGTACGACTGGTACTTCCGCCGCAAATGGGCCGGCTCGCTGCGCCGCAAGCGCGATCTGTTTCCCGAGCTGAGCGACTGCGACGACCGCGTGCTGAAGCTGGACATCCGTGCACTGACTGCCTGGCTGGTCGAACGGCACACCACCTTCGGCTCGCTGCAGGCCTATTTCGATGGCTATTCGATTGCCGGTGACCGCCTGTCCACCCTGCAGGTGCCGGCCGACATCCTGATGGCGCAGGACGACCCGGTGATCCCGTACGCGACCTTCAGCGATTGGCAGCTGCCGCGCCAGGCGCACCTGGAAACCGCCTGCTGGGGAGGCCACTGCGGCTTCCTGGAAAACTGGCGGGGTGACGGCTTCTCCGAGCGCTGGGTGGCACAGCGCCTGCAGCGGGTGCTGGCGGGCTGAACCGGCACCGGTGCGTGGACCGCTACAATGCGGGTTTGCACTTGAACCGGACCGCCATGCAAGACCAGATCATCCAAGCGTTGCGCCAGAACCAGGCCGACCAGGCCGTGCAGCTGGCCCAGGCGTGGACCCGTGATGAACCCGGCCAGGCCGAAGCCCACCGCTGGCTGGCGCTTGCGCTGCAGCAGCAGGGCAAGGCCGAGGATGCGATGGAGGCGCTGCAGCAGGCGTTGCAGCTGGCCCCCGATGATGCCCAGCTGCACCTGCAGCACGCTGGCCTGCTGCTCGCCCTGCGCCAGTACCAGGGCGCTGACGAAGCGCTGGCACGTACCACCGGGCTTGACCCGAACTCATTCGCCGCCTATCTGATGCAGGCGCACCTGGCGATCGGCCGCAACGACTTCGATGAAGCCCAGCGCCTGTCCACGCTGGCCTCGCGCGTTGAGCCGGACCACCCGGAACTGCTGACCATCGACGGCATGATCGCGCTGCGCCGCGACGACCCTGATCGTGCGCTGACGCTGCTGTCGGCGGCCAACCAGGCGCAGCCCAACGACACCCGCGTGCTGTACGCACTGGGCTTCGCCTACCTGGGCAAGGACATGCTGGCCTTCGCCGAGCAGGCGTTCCGCCGCGTGCTGGAACTGAACCCGGCCATCAGCTCGCTGCATGGCCTGGTAGTGCAGTTGGCGCTGCGCCAGGGCAACCTGGAGGCGGCTGCCGAAGCGATGCAGATCGCGCTTCAGCAGGAAGGCATGGATACGCCGTCGATGCGTCGCCTGGCCGGTGAATTGTCGCTGCGCGGCGGCCAGCCGCTGCAGGCGCTGGACCATCTGCTGCCGTTGCTGGAATCGATCCCCGACGACCGCCAGGTGCTGCAGCTGCTGCTGATGTCCTGGCAGCGCCTGGGCCGCGAAGACGAGGCGCGCGCGCGCCTGGACGCGGCCCTGGAACAGCATCCGCAGCTGCACGACCTGTGGCTGGCACGCCTGGCCGTGGAAGAAGTCGGCAGCCCGACCGCCGCGGCGACCGTGGAGCGCTGGATGGACGCGATGCCGGGTCATCTGCCGGCACTGGAAGCACGCCTGCGCCTGCATGACATGGTGGGCGAACACGAACAGGCCGAAGCCATCGCCGAACGTATCGTCAGCCTCGAACCGGGCCGCGTCAGTGGCGAAACACGCCTGGTCGAAGGCCTGCTGCAGCGTGATCCGGTTGCCGCGATCGCGCGCGTGCAGGCGCTGATCGACAGGGCGCCGGACGGCCATCGCGCCGACCTGCGTACCTGGCTGGGTGAAATCCAGGACCGCGCTGGCCAGCCGGAACAGGCGCTGCAGACGTGGATGGCGCTGCAGGCCGACCAGGCACCGCAGCGCCTGCCGCTTCCACCGCAGGCCAAGGCGCCGCCGAGCTGGCCGGAGAAGGGCGAGATCGACAGTGATGCCAGCTCCGCGCCGATCTTCCTGTGGGGTGCGCCGGGTTCGGGTGTGGAGCGGGTTGCGACCGGCCTGGCGGCCGCCAGCCCGGTGCTGCGCAGCGACCGCTACACCAGCAATCCGCCGGATGATGCATTCCAGAACTACCACACGCTGCAGGACCTCGCCTCCGGCGTGCTGACCCCGGAGCGGCTGGTGCAGCGCTGGCGCGAGCAGCTGCCGGCGCGTGGCCTGCAGGGCGATGCCGTCATCGACTGGCTGCTGTGGTGGGACAACGCCCTGCTGTGGGCGCTGCGCCCGCAGCTGCCGCAGGGACGACTGGTGCTCGTGCTGCGTGACCCGCGCGACATGCTGCTGGACTGGGTGGCCTACGGCGCTGCCGCTCCGCTGGCGATGACCTCGCTGGCTGAAGCCAGCGAATGGCTGGCGCGCGGGCTGGCGCAGGTTGCCACCCTGCATGAGGAAGAACTGTATCCGCACGTGCTGCTGCGCATCGACCAGATCGGCAATGATCCGCACGCGATGGCCGAGCTGCTGGGACGCCTGTTCGAGCGGCAGATGCCGCCGGCCGCACAGCTGGGCGCACCGCGCTTCCCGCCGGGCCACTGGCGCAACTACCGCGACGTGATGAGCGCCGCCTTTGCCAAGCTCACCCCGATTGCGGTGCGCCTGGGTTACCCGGAAGAGTAAGGAGAAGCCGATGCAACTGAGCAGCCACAGCCTGACCAACGGCGCGCCGATCGACCGCGCGTTCGCCGCCGGCGATGCCACCGGCTTCGCGCCGGACCGCAATCCGCACCTGGCCTGGAACGGCGCACCGGAAGGCACGCGTTCGTTCCTGCTGGTGTGCGTGGACCCGGATGTGCCGACCGTTGCGGAAACGGTCGGCCGCAGCGACATGACCGTGCCGCGCGACCAGCCGCGCTGCGACTTCGTGCACTGGGTGATGGCCGATATTCCGGCCTCGGTGCAGGAGATCGCCGCCGGCAGCTGCAGCGATGGCTTCGTGGTGAAGGGCAAGACCGCACCGGCTGGCCCGGCGGGCAGCCGCCAGGGCCTGAACGACTTCACCGGCTGGTTTGCGGGCAACCCGGACATGGCCGGCGATTACCTGGGCTATGACGGCCCCTATCCGCCGTTCAACGACGAACGCATGCACCGCTATTTCTTCCGCGTGTTCGCGCTGGATGTGGCCTCGCTGGAGCTTCCGGCGCGCTTCACCGCCGCCGACGCATATCGCGCCATGCACGGCCACGTGCTGGCCGAAGCCGCACTGCATGGCACCTACACGTTGAACCCGGCGCTGGGCTGAGCGGCGCGATGGGGGAGAGCCGGCCCCTGGCCGGCTTTGCTTCCGTAGAGTCGAGCCATGCTCGACT
>OFRL01000931.1_pt1 | contig 11128 bp, 10 predicted proteins | sample 1543121 | NCBI WGS metagenome assembly OFRL01 (sample SAMN07774228, study PRJEB24372) | wastewater metagenome | isolation source: Lake Maggiore Cannobio | place: Italy: Cannobio | collected 2016-01
CTTCACCCGGCCACTCGCCACCGAACATCCGGAGGAAGATACACAGATCAAGACGGGTGGTTTTATTAATATCGCCTTCGCTGTCTGGGACGGGAAGAAGGATATAAGCGGTGAGCTGAAAGAAAAGGGGTCGCAAAAGGCGATCTCGTCCTGGTGGTATTTCCGTGCAGAAGCCCCACCGGACTACTCCGGTTATTACTACGCAGCTCTCGCCGTGGGCTTGGCTTTTGGATTTCAGTTCATTCTGATCCGCAAGCTAAAGAAAGGGCAATCAGCATGAAAGTGGCTCGGCTCTTTGCACTAGGAACAGTGGGTGGATTGATCGGCGTATGGGCCATGATGGCCGGTGGCTGCGCTAGTGAGCAGCAGCAGAAGGGGCGTGCACTCTACAGTCACTATTGCATGCATTGCCATGGTGAGAATGGTCGTCAGAACGAAGGGTTCAATTGGTCGTCGATGCCGGATCCGAAGCCCAAAGATCTCTCGAATAAGTCGGAGATGGGCACCTTCAAGGACGAAGAGATTTTTTATACGATTTACCGCGACATGAAGGACACAAGTCCCGGTGGCGATAAGATCGGCGATGACGAGTTCGCCGTACCCACCATGCCGAGCCTCAAGTACACCCTGTCGGAAGACGAGATCTGGGCGATTGTCGGCTACGTTCGTGGCCTCCACGGAATGAAGCTGGAGTTCAAAGTCGAGGAACGAAAGAAAGAGCTGGCAGCAGCCCTTCAAGCGGCGCAGAGTAAGTCAGACCAGGCCACGCAGGCCTATGAGGTGGCCGAAAAGAAGGCGAATGACGACGCCGAACAGAAGGCCAAAGAGTTAAACGTTAATGACGTTGAAGCTGACGACTCCACCTACGCCAAAGAACTGGCAGTCATGGTCCAAGCGAAAAAGGAACTCAACGTGGCCCAGGCGTTCGTCACCAATTTCGTCACCAGACCTGGAAAAGGCGTGAACGTTACCAGACCGGACCTGACCGTAAAGCCAGAGCAGGTAGCGGAGATGGTGGAACGCGGGAAACGTCTCTATTCGAACAAGTACGGTTGTAACGCCTGCCATAGCATAGGTGCAGAGGGCGGTAAGGTCGGCCCAGCGCTCGATCGGGCAGGATTCCGTTTGAACGGGACTTGGGTTTACCGCTGGATAAAAAATCCTCAGGCGATGAAGCCGCAAACTAGAATGCCGGCACTTGGGCTCAGCGATGACGAAGCCAAGGCCGTGACGATGTATTTGGGTACGTTGCGTGCGCCAAAGCCGGATGCCCCAATCCAAAAGCCAGCCGGTTGATCAGAAGATAAATCCCGCAACCATTCCAATTAAGACCACGGCTCCTACCCACACATGTTGTTGAAACATGTGGAAAGCGGTAGGGGCTGAGACGGCCCCCCTGATCTGTCCGGCTTGCCTCAGACACCAGCCTCCTACAGGAACCAGCGTGGCATAGTAGGCCCAACCGATCTGGGTCAGCCAGCCAGCCAGTCCCAGCAGCAGCAACATCGTGCAGAGGCTTGTGCCGACGGCGATCCAGGTGGATGAGCCGAACAGCAGAGCCGAAGATTTCACGCCAATCCGGCGATCGTCCTCTTTGTCTTGTAGGGCGTAGATTGTATCGTATCCGATGGCCCAGCAGACTGTCGCGGCAAAGAGGCACCAGGCAGGGGCGCCAAGGGACCCCCGTGAGGCGGCCCAGGCCATGATGGTGCCCCAGCCGAAGGCGATGCCCAGCATGGCTTGGGGAATGTGGATGACTCGTTTCGCAAAGGGGTAGAGGGCCGCCAGGAGGACGGCAATGGGACTCAGAAGGATTGTCAGCGGGTCCAGCAGTCGCACGAGCAGGCCAGCCAGAGCGAGAAAGAATCCGAGGACCAGCAGGGCATGGGTGGTGCTGAGTTCGCCGGAGGCGAGGGGCCGCATTAGTGTGCGCGTCACCTGCCGGTCAAACGAGCGATCCGCCAAATCGTTCAACACAACTCCCGCACTGCGCATTACGAAAGACCCTGCGGCGAAGATGGCCAGCAAGTGAAGGGGCGGTAGTCCGCGAGCGGCCAAGACTAATGACCAGAGGGTTGGGAGCAGGAGCAGCCAGGTTCCAGCCTGGTTCTGAAGGCGAATGAGCCGGCTGACGGCAGACTTGGAAAGTTGCGGCCTTGACGCCGGTGAAGAAGATTGAATCATGGATGTGAACTTAGCCGAGGGGTGCGGGGCTGTCAATTGTGGAGCCACTGGTGCGCCGCACGAGATATACACGAAAGGCGCGACCAGAACGACGTGTTGAAAACATCGACCCTCGACCCCGCTTTCTGTCGTTCGCCGAGCCAGTCTAGCTCGTCTCGTCATTTGGTTCGGCGGGTTGTGCTGGTTGACTGATTTTTTGTATAAGCATGTGATGCATGTGATTAATTCAACACGACCATCCGTTCTCTTACGTGCCGCCTCATGGGGTGGGGCGTGGGTTTGTATTGCGATGTTGACGAGCTGCTCGCTCTTCCCAGGTCGAAACGGCCTGACCACCGGCGATAATCTCCCCCTGACCGTTCAGCTTCGCACGGATCCTAGCATCGCTGGAGCCCAGCTTTCCTATCAGGATGCCTGCGGTCAGCCGCAATCCTTGTCACTCGTTGCGCCATTAGAGGACGCGCTTAAACAGAAAATCTCCCGCGTTTTCAAAAAGGTCCTGACAGGCGAGGTTGCTTCCTCGTCTATGCCCGATGGCTATGTTGATATCGTGCTGGGTATGATCGATCTCGATCTAGCGATTGTGCAACAGGCTAACAGAAGCTATCCAGCCACCATCACAGTAGGATTAGACTTTGCCTACACCGCTGCCGATGGCACGGTCCTGCACAGGAAAAAAATCCAAAGTATCGGTCGCGGCGACGTCGATGTTACAGCCTCGTCCTGCGAAGTGAAGGGGCTAGACAAGGTTGTCCAAGAGGCCTTCGGTCTCGTGACGGACGGTATGGCTAAGCAACTGGGGACATCGAGCAAGATCCTCAATGCAGCAGATGCCCGGAAGGCTGGCGGCGTCCAGGCTGCTGCGATGGCCGCTCCTCCTCGCTCTCCTGTAGCAGCCAGCGGGATTTCCGTTGCTGCGCCCAAGCCAGTTGCGCTGCAATCAGCCGTACCAGGCGCTGCGCGGGTTCCATTGGATGAGTCTGCCAAGGTGATATTCCGGGCGATCATTCGTGACGAGAACCGCAATCAGGTAGTTCATAGCGGGGAAGCCATCGCGATTGAATTGGAAGTCAAAAATGATGGGCCAGGAATTGCCAAGGCGGTCGAATTGCTTGTGACCACCAGGCCACCCTTGATCGAGCGGATCCCCGAACAGATTTTCATCGGCGATTTACAGCCAGGCGAGGTCAAGCATATGACGGTGGACGGTAAGGTTGGCTTGGTCAAAGAGGTAGTGCAGGGGGAGTTGACGCTGACCCTGCGGGCTGGGTCCTCGACCGTCCAGTTGCCCAATACCAAGAAGTTTCTGGTGGCCATGAAGCCTGAGTCCGTGAAGGAGGCTCAAGCGCAGCCGGTGGATGTTGATGATCTACCGAAGTGGGTTGGCCTGCTCAAGCAGCCAAAGGCCATCGGCATCGTCATCGGGGTGGGGCAGTTTCGGGAGAGCGGCCTGGCTAGGGTGAAGTATGCCGCACGGGATGCGGAGGCTATGGCCCGCCATCTCACATCGGTTGGAGGCATTCCTCACGAGCGCGTGCGCACACTCCTGGATGCCCATGCTCTTAAGAGCGATGTAGCAGAGGTCTTGGAGGAGTGGCTACCGATGCATGTGGATCTGACCACCGTGGTTTATCTCTCGATTACAGGACGGGGAGTCGTGGACCCCATGACTGGGGCCGTGTCGTTGTTGTTTTTCGATAGTACGCCAACGTCCAGCGCAAGGCTGTACTCGCTGCGCCGGGTGCAGGAATCCTTGATGAGTTTGCCAATTCAGCAGGCCATCGTGATGCTCGACCTCTCACTTGAACTGGCGCCCGGCAAGGAGGCGTCCAGCGCAATCGGGCCCATGTGGGCACCACAGGGGGGCGAGAAAGACCGGATGCTCTGGATGGTTGGCAACCGATCGATTCAGGAGTCCTATAGTTACGATCCGGGACAGCATGGGCTGTTTGCGTATCAATTGCTCAAAGGGATGGGGGGAGCAGCCGACTTGGATCGGAATGGAATGATCCTAGCCGGCGAACTTTGTACTTATACTAGGGGGCAAGTGATGAAAGTCGCTCGTGAGCAATACGGCAAGGAGCAGGAGCCGCTCTGCATTCCAGCAGCAGGCCAAGGGTCTTCCGCCAGGCTCCAACCAGTCGCCAAGCTTAAATAATCGTCATCAAAGTATCGGGTTCTGACCTCTGTTCTCTTAGGCAACGAAAAACCTCTTGAGGCTGAGAAAAAACCCGTGTAAGTTGTGGAATCATTTGCGAGAGCCGGCGTAGCTCAGTTGGTAGAGCAGCTGTTTCGTAAACAGCAGGTCGTCCGTTCAATCCGGATCGCCGGCTCCACACCTCGCACGTGTCATCCAATCACCTGTTCCCCCGGTGTCACCACATAGCGTCTCGTCCGGAGAGTGCGGCCGTGCAGAGGCTTCACGGGTGTTGAAAATTAACGCTAGAGAATAGGGGTATGCTATGGCGAGTGAGTCAACGCGCCGAGCTTGGCGCGAGTTGGGCTTTTATTGCGGTAAAAACGATGCGGTGAAAGCGTGGTACATTGTCGGATCGGTGACGGGTTTACGGAAGTTCGCGTCCGAGATCCGCTCGTACGCCTCCAATCCCGCGAACGACCGGCTGTCGGAATATACCCAGCTCGGGCCAGCCATGAATCTCGAAATCGGCACCTCGCATCAAACGGAAATCACCGAGCAGTGGATCGGCGGTCCTTTGGCGGATCTGCTCCGCCTTGCGACGTTCATCGAGCGGAGCGTGCAAGCCAATGTGGTTGGGAAGTGTGTGAATCTCCGTTCGAATTTCTCGCCGATGGCTCCTTATGAACTAATCTTGGACGTTCGTGAGGAATCGTTCGATCCCGCCTCCGCCGACCCGACTTGTGGCTGAACAGCTAGTCGCGCATTTGTCCATGGGGTAGCCGTCGCTATAAAGTGGATAAGCAAGGGGAAAGGCGTTGGAGGATGGGAGGGGCTAAGGGGTCATTGAAGCTAGCTGCAATCGTACTTGGCTGTTTGTGGATGGGAGTGAAGAGTCGCAGGCATCGTGGTTCCCACCGAAGTAACCATTTAGGGCTGGAGCTGTTTTTGAATTAGTTGAATCTGTGTCTGCGAGTCTGAAGGTGTCAGCCGTAGCGGCTCATGCTCAATACGCCAGACTGGTTCGAGGGAAGCCTGCTCCGTGGCTAACCGTGGAATAACATGCCAATGGATGTGGGGGAGCTGGTTGCCGAGGAGCTCGTAGTTCATCTTCTTGGCCCCATAGACCTGGGCCAGAATCTTGGCGATGAGGCTGACGTCCTCAATCAATTGTGCCCGTTCGTCCTTGGTCAGTTCAAACAGTTCAGTCGCATGGCGTTTGAGGAAAAGGACGGTCCAGCCCGGGAAGAATTGATCCTCGTGCAGATAGACCCTGGTGAGGCTGAGGTCTGCGATGAAGCGGTCTTTGTCAGGCCAGTCGGCCGAGCAGGCTTTGCAGGTTGGATCGGTCATGGTCGAGGGGCCTCCGCTTGACTCGGAGCATAGCAGAGATGAGGATTTTCATCGAGCCGTGACGCGTCTTGACAGGGTTTGTCAGCGAACGTATTCTCCTCGCGGCTCGATCTATCACCCTTAGACTTGCAGGTAGTCTCACGCATGATATCATCTTCCCATACAGGTGCTTTGCTATTGGTTCCCCGTGCGCTCCTTTCTCAGTTAATGAAACTCTACGACTATCCGCACCCACTTTATCCTGGCCGGATCATCCGCGGCTACGACCGGCCTCATGCGATGCGGACGGCTCGCATGTGCGTGGCTGTGGCGACAGAGTTGGGTCATGGAGCCGAACGGGTCCGTCAATATCAGATCGCCTGTTTGCTGCATGACTTGGGTCGTGCTGGGCTGGATCGTCAACTTTTTGGGAAGATTTGGTCCTGGGCCAAGGCGCGAGGGATTCCGACGAGGCCGCGGGAATGGAGAGCCGTCCACCAATACACGATCTACGGACGGGAGACGGAGGCCTTTCTCCGCTGTTACAGAAAAGATCTTGACGCAGACGGCATTGTCCTCACGGCCTGGGCCAAAGAGCATGTCGAGATGAGGCTGGGTTATGCGCGCCGGTTGGCCCGCAGGCTGCGTGAGGTCCGGCCCACCATTAAGAAGATGGGCGTGAGTTGGAAACCATGGATGCAGCAGGTGATGCTTTATTATTACTATCCGGAGAAGCTGGCCTCCGCCAAGCCCTGGGTCAAGCAGTTGGCGGAGATCCTTGTCGCTTGCGAGCAGTTTGAGGCCTATAGCAATCAGTGCCGCGGCCGGGACTACTATGCGAGGAAGAAGGAAAACTTGGTCGAGGCGTTTGCCTATTTGGCCACCCTACAGCGGGACGGTATCTTGAGTCATGCGGTGATGGGGGCTTTGCAACGGTTGACGGTGCAAGGCGAGTTTGATGGCATTTTGGAGGAGGCTCGCGGCTGCGCCTTGACTAGCGCCGAACGCCATGCGCTCCGGGCGATGGAGTCATAACGTGGCGGTGAAGACTGTGTCGTTGCGTCTCGCTATGCAGGGAGATACGCAGATCGAAAACGTGACGAAGTCCGTGACCGAGGCTCTAGCAGGAGCCAGGCTCGCGGCAGGAATCGTGACGGTTTTTATCAAGCATACGACTGCCTCGGTGATGATTATTGAAGATGAGCCTGGCATCAGGGCCGACACCAAAGCCTTCTGGGATCGAACCGTGCAGGCTGATCCCGCCTGGCAGCACAATACGAGAAATGCAGGTGAGGACAATGGTCATAGTCATTTGCGAGGTCAGCTGCAAGGGCCGTCGGTCACCATTCCCTTTCAGGACGGTGCGCTCCTGTTGGGGACCTGGCAACAGATCGTCGTCATCGATTTTGATACCAGATCTAGGACGAGGGAATTGATTATCCAAATCATGGGTGAATGATAGCGGCGAGGCACGTGGCAGGCAGAGCTCTCGTGGCGACGGGACTCGTGAGTCTCAGTGGCTGGCCTGTTTTGTCGATTGCCGAGAGGGGAAGCCGCCGGCCGAAACCCACGACGGCCCTATGGAACGGCACAAGGTCAACGACCGAGTCACGGCCGACATCTTACGGGGAACCAGCCGGAAATGGGTCTCGGTGACCCTCCAAGCCCTCAATTAACGGGGAGGCGTGAAGTAGCGGCAATCGGTGCTGTCGCTATGTTAGTATTACTCATCTATTCCGCATGGAGGACCATTGATGAGTGATCGTCGACCCACTGGGCCACAGGACCAAGAATTCAAAGGGAAGTCAGAGGACGGTGCGAATCCATCGATGCGCATGGGCTCCGACCCGCTTGAGCTGATAGAAGAATGTCTCGCCTCATTTTCTGACAGTGACCCCCGCCAGAAGATCCTCTACAAACTACGCCATGCCGTGACTCTCGAGCAAGCGGCGCAGCAACAGCGGGAAGTCGAATTCAAAAAAGCGGCTGATGTCATCGCGAAGCTCATCGCGCCGGCCAATCGGATCGGTACCTTGCTTGAGGTGCCGGGCGAGGGCCTTGCCAGAATTCTGGTAGGCGGCGCTGAGTATTATGCGAGCGTCGATCCCAGAGTACAGGCTACTGAGCTGAAGATCGGCGCCCAGATTCTCGTCAATGAAGCCTTTGCTGTCATTCAAATCCTGGGCTATGACCGGAATGGCCCAGTGTTAAAACTCGCGGAAGCGTTGCCGGATGGGCGGCTTCGTTTCGAGCAGGAAATGGGGCGGCAGGTCTTGATCATCCAACGCTCGAGCGATCTGCTCGGGGTGGACCTGAAGGCAGGCGATGAAGTGCGGATTGAGCCAAGCCTCCATGTGGCGATCGAAAAGCTTGAAGACAAAAAGTCCAAGTCCCACCTCCTGGAGGAAGTCCCCACCGTGACCTGGGAGCAAATCGGCGGACAAACCGCGGCGATCGCTGCCATTAAGAAGGTAATCGAGTATCCCCTGCTCCATGCGGACACGTTTCAGCGCTTTAAGTTTACTCAGCCAAAAGGTTTTTTATTGTATGGTCCTCCCGGCTGCGGCAAGACCTTGATCGGACAGGCGGCTGCCGCCAGCCTTGCTAAGCTGGTGGGGGAGGCGCGCCAGTCTACGACCGGCGCGAAGGGCGATAAACCCCCGGTGACTTGCGGGGCCTTCCTCCATATCAAGGGACCAGAAATTTTGAACATGTGGCTGGGAGAGTCAGAGCGGATGGTCCGTGACCTCTTCGCCCAGGCCCGCGCTCGCCGGAAGGAAGGGGCCCTGCCCTTTATTTTCATCGATGAAGCGGAGTCGGTGCTTGGCACGAGACGGGCTTCTCGTTCCTTCAATATCTCTAGCACTCTGGTCCCGATGTTCTGTTCGGAGATGGACGGGATCGAATCGCTGCAGGATGTAGTGATTATTCTGGCCTCGAACAGGCCTGATTTGATCGACCCGGCTGTCCTCAGGCCAGGGCGTATCGATCGCAAGATCAAAGTGAGCCGTCCCAACCGTGATTCGGCTGCCGCGATTTTGAACGTGTATCTGACGGAGGACCTGCCCCTACATCGGGAATGGGTCGATCAGCACGGCGGGGACCGGAAAAAGTCCTGCGCCGACCTCATTGACCATGCGCTCTCCGCGATTTTTTCGCGCGTGGATGAGAATCGGCTCCTCTCGATCAGGCTCCGCAGTGGACAGAATAGGATCCTCTATCGGGGCGATTTGATCAGCGGCGCGATTCTCTCTTCGGTCGTGCAACGGGCAAAGGAACGGGCAATTGACCGGATGATTGCGGCAGGCACGGACGAGCCAGGCGGCATGACTCTGGACGATCTGGTCAGCTCCGTGCATGCAGAGTTCCGGGAGGGCGAGATGTTGCCCCCCGACGATGCAGCGGAAGAATGGCTCAAGCTTCTGGATCACCATCCGGAGCAGGTCGTCGGAATCTCCTCGTTCCGAAGAGGGCGCCAGGCAGAAGAAAAGTTGATAGGACAGATTATATAGGGTAGGTGGCTGGGGCCCTCTGTGCTCCCAGATCGCGCACAACCAGAATGTGCTCGGTCGATGGGTGCAGTTGAGAGCACCTCAGCCACCGTGTCGTTACTTTGCCCTTGAGGTTGAGGAGTACGGGAACGAAGATGCGGCTGTTCGGGATCGAAACAGAGTACGGGATCACGCGGGAGGACCAGGATGCGGTCGATCCGGTCGTGGAGTCGATGGAGCTGGTGCGGGCCCATCTGACTGCGTCCTTCGAGCGGCGCTGGGATTATGGAGGAGAAGACCCGCATGAGGATGCACGGGGGTTCCGGGTCTTAGGCCTGCAACAGGATAAAGAAGAGGACGAGTTTGCCAAGGTCGATGCCCATCGGCCTTTTTCGTTTCATGAGATGAAGAGTGATTTGGTCCTTCCGAACGGAGCCCGCTTCTATAACGACCATACGCACCCTGAATATTCGACACCGGAATGCCGGACGTTGAAAGATCTTCTGGCCCATGACCGGGCTGGGGAACGGATCATTCAGCGGGCGGCGGAGCGCCGCAATCAGGTGCTTGGCGGGTCCCCAGTGCAGCTCTACAAGAACAATACGGACTTTCACGGCCATAGTTACGGCTGCCACGATAACTATCTCGTCTCACGCTCGATACCCTTTCCTGCATTGACGGCCGGAATATTGCCGTTTCTGGTGAGCCGGCAGATCATTGCCGGATCCGGGAAAGTCGGGGTGGAGGGCCAAGAGAGTGGATCCGTGGCGGGCTCCTATCAGCTTTCGCAGCGGGCCGATTTTATGGAGACAGACCTGAGCGTCGATACGATGCATAACCGGCCGATTCTGAATACAAGGGATGAGCCTCATGCGGTGCGGGAAAAATATCGGCGGCTTCACCTTATTATCGGCGATGCCAATATGTGCGAGTATGCCACGGCCCTGAAAGTCGGGACGACGCAGTTGGTGCTGGAGTTAATCGCGCGTGGGGCGGCTCCGGCTCTTGAGCTGGAACATGCTGTCACGGCAGTGAAACAGCTGTCTCGGGATCAGTACTTGCGAGCCGCAGTTCGTCAGAGAAATGGCAAGACCATCACGGGCCTCGATATTCAGGAGCAGTATTACCTCGCGGCCCAGAAACATTTGGCCGGTGCGGACGCCGAGACCGATTGGATTCTTGGCGAATGGGGCGCCACCTTGCGATTGCTGGCTGGTGATCGACAGCAATTGGTGGGGAAGCTCGATTGGGTTACCAAGCTCTGGCTGCTGGAAACATTTAGGCAAGAAGAGAAGCTTAGCTGGGAGGACCCCTGGCTAGCGAGTTTGGATTTGGAGTACCATAATGTGAATTCGGAGCGCGGGCTTTTCCTGGGGCTGGAGGCAGAGGGGAAGGCGTGGCGGATGACGTCGGAGCAGGATATCGAATCGGCCTTAGTGGCCGGCCCTGCTGATACGCGAGGGGGGATTCGCGGCCTCTGCATCAGACAGTTTCCGGATCAGATCAAGTCAATGCAGTGGGAGCGGATTCAGTTCAGCGGGGGGCTGCTTCCGCGAACGTTGGAGATGGGCGATCTCTTTGAGCCGGAGGCTGTGCAGGCCTGTGCGCAGTGCTTCGAGCGAGCGGCATCCCCGGTGGATGCGCTGGCCGCATGGAACAGAGAAAAGGAGTCTCGATTATGAACTACAGCTCAATGCCGGAACGCCGGGAAGGGCCAGGCAATCCCATGCCGAAGGCTCCGAGTCCGTCCGAGGAGGGTGGGGGGCCAAAGAGACCGGAGACTGGGTCGCCGGGCCAAGATAATTTGCTCAAACGGATGCGCAAGGTGGATCCAAAGCAGGCAGAGCGGTATCGGCAACGAACGGGACAGTAACACGTAAAAGTAAAAGGTGAAACGTGAGAGGTCAGAACGGCGATATTCATGGGCTTGTTGCGGATCACGTTTCACGGCTCACGTCTAACGAGGTAAAAATGAGCATGCAAG
>OFRL01000932.1_pt1 | contig 11127 bp, 19 predicted proteins | sample 1543121 | NCBI WGS metagenome assembly OFRL01 (sample SAMN07774228, study PRJEB24372) | wastewater metagenome | isolation source: Lake Maggiore Cannobio | place: Italy: Cannobio | collected 2016-01
CATGTGAACTACCGCACCGGCGCCATGCATGACATGGCCGCCCTCACGGCAGCCGCGCACCGGGCCGGCGTGCTGACCGTTTGGGACCTGGCGCACAGCGCAGGCGCGCTGCCGGTGGACCTGAAAGCGGCTGGAGCCGCCTTTGCCGTGGGTTGCGGCTACAAGTACCTCAACGGCGGACCCGGCGCTCCGGCTTTTGTCTGGGTGCACCCGCAGCACGCCGAGCGTTTTTGGCAACCCCTGGCCGGCTGGTGGGGTCATGCCACGCCCTTCGCTTTTACCCCGGACTACAAGCCCGCCCCCGGCATCGGCCGCTACTTGTGCGGCACCCAGCCCATCCTGAGCCTGGCGGCGCTGGCCTGCGGCCTGGACACCTTCAGCGCCGCCGAACCCTTGGGCGGCATGGCGGCGCTGCGTCAAAAATCCTATCATTTATTTCAGTTGATTAAGTAATTAATTCCTGAGTTTTGGAGTTCGGTGGCGCAGTCCGTGCAAAATTTGCACACGGTCGGTAGGCGGGCTGCGCTCAATATGAAATGTTTATGGACAGAAAGGCAAATTGTGGTATACTCCTAGCAACAAGGCGGGGTTGAGCTAGTGGCTGGTTGTGAGAGAGCAGCCAGCCACTGGGCGGCTCAACCGAAACAGCTCAATCTCGTCTTCGTTTGTAATTGGGGCAGCGCAGCCGTAGGGTAAGGGAGAAAATGTTATGCCACAAACTTTAGTAGAAGTCCTAGACGAAAATTACGTTGCGCCTGTTGTTTCGCATCGCAGCACGACCGCCAAGAGAGCGTGGGTGCAAGCCAAAAGCCAGACGTATGAAGTTAACCCGAACACGGTTACGTTTGGTGTGGAAGTAGAGTGCTACCTGCCGCTTGCCATATTTGCCAGCCTCAACTTGCGGGTTGGCGGGTATCATAACGGTGCGGCTTGCCCAACAGCACTAGACCCGCAATCCATAGGGTGGAAGTGCGAGCAGGACGGCTCTATATCGAATACCACTCCGTCTGGTTATGGCGCGGTGGAATTCATCAGCCCGGCATTGTGCGGTATGGCGGGGTACGTGGAAGTAATGCGCTTTATGACTGCCGTTGAGCAAATGGGGGCTATTGTAAATCGCTCTTGCGGTGTCCACGTTAGCGTTGGGCTTGCGTCAATTGTGGGCGGCGACGAATACGGCAACGTGTATCCGTCAAACCGTGTGCGCGACTTTATACGGCGATTGCTGCATTTCGTGTCAATCCACGAGAACGGATTAATCCAAATTGGCGGTTGCCGCAGCCGTGTGAACAATACCTATTGCCGCACAATCAAAGGGAATTTTGACGATATCAAAAAGGACTGCAATCTGCGCACGTATTGGGATACGATTGCACGGCAGGGGCGTTACACTACAATTAACTTGCAGAACTCGCGCTCGCCAAATGCGCGCGTGGAGTTTCGTGTGTTTTGCGCAACAGTAAATCCGCTTAAGATACTTGGGTACATTTCGGTTGCGCTTGGGATTATGCACAAATCAGCTGCGTCGCCTGTTGCGCCCAAAGCAACAAGCACAAACGTATTCCTGCCCGATGTGGTAGCGGATACCAAAGCAGCGCTGCGCCTGCACGTGTCATTGTGGACGCGCTATGCGGAGGAAAAGTTTGGGCTGCCCGATAACGTGTGGCGCCGCTGGGGCAAGCGGATTCTAAAGAATCAACGCTGGAATGCCAAGCGGTTTATTAATGGGCGACCTGCGGACGCTGTGACTGGTCAGGCAGCGCAATAATTTTTTGATAAAAGGAGAAACTTATGGGGAAAATGAATCGACCGATTGTGGCTCTTACCGTTGGCTCTGGCTATAACGAAATATGCCGGATTATGACAGCGGGGGGCGCGAATGTCCTTACCATACACAATCGCGGGGACTTGAATAAAATCCGCAATGCCACACACCTCTTGTTGAGCGGTGGCTCGGATATTCACCCCTCGTACTACGGGCAGGAAACCAGCTACTCGCGCGGGTTTGATGTCAAGCGCGATTGGCTGGAACTGCGCTTGGCGCGCTATGCCATAAATCGCGGAATGCCCACGCTTGGAATTTGCCGTGGCATGCAAATGCTGGCGGTTGCGGACGGCGGCTCGCTGTGGCAGGACTTTGCCATTCAAACCGAAAGCAGCGCACACGCTGCGCAGCACGAAATCCGCACCGCCAAAGACAGCTGGCTGCGCGACATACTCGGTACGCGCTGCATAGTTAACTCTTACCACCACCAAGCGGTGAGCGCGCTGAATATTCCGAAAAGCTGGCGCGCCACGGCGTGGTCAATCGGCGCGTGTGAAATTATGGAGGGAATGGAACATAGAAACAAGCCGTTAATCGGTGTGCAATTCCATCCGGAATTTATAGCGAACGAGAAAAACAAAGCGGGTGAATACCTGCTGTATAGCTGGATTGAGAGCGATGTCCCGGTGGCGTCCAACCCAGCCCTAGCCAAGACCCTGCCCCTGTTTGCGTAGGGCGGTAGTGATATACTACTCGCAAGGCAATATGCTCAAATGAAAACCAAACACCGTGCCGTCCCTGACACACAACAGCTGGTCATTACGGCGCACGGTATAGCTTTTGATGTTGGCTGCAGCGTGCAGACTGTGCGCAAGCGCATGCAGGAACAATCCACGCGCAGCACCGGAGTGCAGCAAGTGCAGATTGGGCGCAATATCGTTTACTACACAAAGGATATGCCGCTGATAAGGAGTTTGCTGTGCGATGAAAGCCTTGCGCGCGGACGCGCTGACAGGACAAAGAAAGAAATGCGCGAACGCCATCAGACTGCATACCGCTTGCGCATCGAAGAGGGAATGTCTTTCGCGAAGATAGCAGCGCAGCTCAACTACCAAACCGAGGGCGGTGCTTTGCGAGCTGTGGCAATCGAGGCGCGGCGCTTGGAGAAGAGCGAGAAGCGCGCGACGAAAGGGGCGGCAACCGAGAGCGTGTTCTCGCTCGCGCTATAGTCCATTGGGAACTGAACAGTCCAACCAAAACGGCAACGGGGCGCTGCCACACAAGCCCGCCGCTAAAACCAGCGACCGCGAGTTGCTTGGGTTTGTAATCGCCAACCCATTGGCGGCAGCAGAGGAACTGCGCCGCTTGCGAAATATACAATCCACGTATCTGGAGTTGATTATCGGGTTTAGGACTTTGTTTGCGAACGTGCTTGCGGTGATTGACGAGGCAATCGGGTCGGAGAGCGAGAGAAGTTCCTGAGGTTTGGAGTTCGGGAGGATGCAGGCAGGAGGGTGCAGGCGGGAGGATGAGCTGCGCAACTTTCAACTCCGACGGCAAATAATTAATGCGCCTGTAATATTATAAGGGAGGACAATATGACAGACACAAGCACGAATGAGGTTCTGGTTACGTTTGATTTTGCGCCGCCAAATGAAGCGCCCGCGCGTTTCTTTATGACGATGCAAAAAGCCGGCATTGCCACGGAGGTGTATACGGTTCACCCCACAAGCGAGGAGGGCGATGTCATGCTGGAGATGGAGGGGGGGTATTTCGACGAGATTTATGACAGGGCGTTCGAGGTGTTGGGGGAACAATCCCAAAAAGATACGTATGATTTCAAAGGAGTAGTGTGATGAACGAAAAAGAGATGGTGATTTCAGACTTGCTTTATCGCAGTGAGGTAATGGACATGGGCAAGTCAGACAGCGTGGTTGCCCCAGCCCAGTTGCGGTGGTTTGGCAAATACGTGAGCTTTCAGTTTGGGCCGGAGGCGGTGTGGGCAGATGTCGCTGGCAGCCTGCCATTGCCGTTAAATCTGCACGCGTTCCGGCAGGTGTGCGCCAAATTGGGCGCGGCTGTGTGGACTGGGAAGGGCCGCGCAAGCCAACAAGCGGCGCAACGGTCATTGCCCGTGGATTTCCTGCTGGCGCTGCCAGACGAAATCACGGAAAAGAACATGAATTGGGCAACAGAGACCTATGCCAGCTCGTTCCCCAAGCGCAAGTGGCTGGTAAGGGAATACGAGTCCGAGCCGCAAGAGGGCGTGTCTACGCGCAATATCCGCGCTGTGGTGGACGGGCTGTATCCCGCCATCTCAAATACGGAACTGCTGTACAAAGCCAGCGAAATGATTGCCGGTGGCGAACATAAACTGGTGCGACCGCACCTAACACCGGACGAGATGAATGTGCGCATTGCCCTGCGTGATGTGGGCGAGAACTATGCGGTTGGCGTTTATATCGGCAATTCGGAAATTGGAACTTCCAAAATCCGCATCCTGCCGTTTATTCAGCGCCACTCCTGCACCAATAGCATTGTGTCGGTTGATGGGGGGATGGAACTCGTGCATCGCGGGGATATCCACGCACTGCGCGTGCAAGCCATGGCAGCAATGGCACAGTCCCTGCACGCCACGGGGGAAATGCTTGAGAAAATGGTGGAAGCGGAAAAGGAACTGGTGCCAAACTTCCAAGCCGTGTTGCGCGGACTGTCGCTGCAGTACAACTGGACAGAGGAGATGAGCAGCGCGGTTACGCTGGGAACGGAGGGACAGGCAACCCGAGCTGGCGTGGTGAACGGGGTTACATACGCTGCGCACAAAATCCTCACCGGAACTGCGCAGGCAGACATGGAGATACTGGGCGGTGCAATACTGGTTGCGCCTAACTCCCTGTTTGCACGGGCAGCCCGCATTTCGGAGCGCACAAACGAGCGGGATATGTCCGCACTGCGGCGCAAGCGGTCAAATGGTTCCGATCCAGTTACGGTATACGTTAAGATTGAGGATGGGCTGGAGAACTAAATGAGCGTAAGGATTACGGAATCTACCGAAGACATGGAGAACATGCGCTGTTTTATTACGGCATGGCAGATGTCCAGTAATATAGATGAGGTTCTGGAACGGTACGGGGCATTGCGTTACAGCTTAGCCCAGCGACACGCGGGGGATGGGACGACCATCCCCCCGTTCACTAGCCTGAAGGCTTACGAATTCCAGCGGGCTTTGGCGCGCCGCTTGGGCGTGCGCCTGAAGCACCTGCGTCGCAACCGCACCCCGTCAATTAGCGCAGGGGCGCTGGCCATGCTGCGCCTGCACGCGGAGAACGAGTACGTGCGCTACAGGTCACTGGAAGGGGAACGCGGCGGTGGCGCAACCGAACGCCCCACAAAGTCGGAGCTAGATTAGGGCGCAGCCCCCTGAGTTATGGAGTTCGATGCGCAACCTGTCGGATGAGGAAAAATCTGCGGTTGCCGGAATACTACTGGCGCTAATATTGATGGCGGTCTTGGTTGTGGAATTTATACTCGTAGCGCGCGCTTTGCTCTTTTACAAGTTCTCGTTTTAGGTCTGGTTACGGCTTCTGCCCCGCTCCCTCAGCTCCTTTTGCAATGTCGCGCATGTCGCGCCCGGTTGCCATAAAAATTGTGTCCCGGATTGCCTTCCCGCTCGCAACAATAAGTGTTTCTCGATCCGTTTGCGGAAGTGCGCTGTTCTCAGTCCATACCACGTCAGCAAAAACGTGAGAGAAGACAACACAGGCATTGAGGAAATCCCTGTCCGTATATCCTTGATGCTCGTTGGCATCTAGGCATAGTAAGGACAGGGACTGCAGGGCACTGCTCACATTTGTTCGCATGCCCATTATTATCTCTCATAGGCCGGAATCCGTGGTGTGCCGTGACACAGCCGATGGCAAATTATCCAAGTCAATGTGGCGCCGCACTATCGGTGCGCGATAACGGTCGGTCTCCAGCTCACTCTCCAAGCGTGCCTTAACCATCAACGCCAGCTCAAACAGCAATATAGGTGTTTGCGGTCTGCCCTTCATGCCCCGCCAGTCCTTCTCGTACCATTCCTCTAGGACTGTGCCGGAAAGAAAGTAACCCGGTATTTCGGACGCGTAGCACAACTCGCAGACCGTTACGAAGTCGCGCCCGGCAGGGTTTGGGGGGTTTTCGCTCATCCAGTGCTTTACCAGCAGGATGCCGAAGCCACACGCCTTTGCCAGCTCATCACGGATGCAGGTCTTTTCAGTTTGCATCGTGCGTTGCTTCCAGATGGCGTGCGCTTTTGGGTCAGGAGAGGCGGGTCGCACCCCGCTGCTCCCCACCCCCCACTCTTTCAAGAGGTGTACGGCTTGCTCGCCTTCGGTGTCGTTTGTGCCCATATCCATTGCGTATCAACCTCCTAAATTGCCTGTTGCTCACCACCCCACCGGCGGCGCTTGGGTTCCCACTCTTCCTCATCCTCCTGTTCTTCTTGAGTTTTCCGCAACGCGGTTACAGATACCGACGGAATTGAGATTGACGATGTACCTACTACTGTAACTACAACTACAGCTGGCAATTGCGTTGGGGCTGCCGTTGCAACCGCAACAACTACTGGAGTTGAAGTTGGTGCTTCTACTACAGGCGGAGCTGGTGTTGCTTCCGGTGCTGGCTGAGAGGTTGCTTCCGGTGCTGGCTGTGGGCCAGATGTGGGTTCCACGCCTGTCGCCGGAGGTGATGAAGGCTCTGAAGTTGGTTGCGGAGCCGGATATTCCGAAGGGGGGGGGAAAAGAATCGGCCAAGGTTCTAACCTAGGAGTAGGGGTAGGTTCAAGTCGAACAACTTTATTGTCAAAAATTCCGCTACCACAAACAGATGGGCTGCAGATTATCCGCCAAATATCCCCGTTGGGTTGTATCATTTCCCATACTGCACACGGGTCGCTTTCTTCGCAAGTCCCGTTTCCCGCTTTGGCTGAAGTGTACGCCCCAATGCTGAACACTAACCCCAACACCGTCCCTAAAATTATCTTTCTCATTGCTGTCTCCTTTGTTTTGTTTTGAAATCACATCTTATGGCGTTGGGGAGAGCCAAGCCCACCCCAACACCCAAGACACTGCGAGGATAATTATTACCAACGCCGTAACCAGCATTAGGGCAGCTGTTTCGGCTAAAACAGCCGCCTGAAACCCCCACTCGTCTTTCACTGCGTAGCAAACACCGCCAGTAAAGCAACAAACAAAAATGCGAAACACATAAAAAACAACACAACCACGCCAATTTCCTTTACCATATCCAAATCATAGTTTCTCATTCTATTCTCCCTGTAACTACAAAGCATCCACTTGGACACCATTTGTCCTTTACCACAACACCCTTGTGAACATAGGGGTGCTCCGCTTGCAGCAAATCTACAAACGAAGTTCCGTCTGGCAAGTCCTCAATTGCCCCGCCACGGTCTACACACATAAAGGTTTTTTGCAATTCCACTATATGTATTTTCGTGCCAAGTTTTATTTTGGGCGAACAAGCCATGCCTATGTCGCGCCACTCGTACCAATGCTTTCCGTAAATCCAAGACGTGCAATGCCCGTCCTTAAAATTTGCGGGAAAGCAATTCGTGCCACCCCAATCTGGCCAGTAATACGAAAGTCGCAGTTTTAGTGTGTTAGTTTCTACGATAGGTTCTAAATCCTCTTTAGGTTTTGCAACCCCGAGTTCCACTTCATCAGTTTGTGGCTCTAGGGTTGGGCTTTTGGGGGCACAGCAGTTGGCAGAATTGGGGCAGGGAAAGAACCCTGTGCCGCTTCCGATTGTGCTTGCGCCGCCTTATTTGGAAACTTGTAGTAAGTAGAGCCCGGCAAGAAAATCAACAATGCTTGGTCTTGCACGACCAGCATAGGCGCGCCGGTTACAATAGGGGACTCGTATTCACCAAAAATGTCGGTATCATTTGTGATGTAGACAATTCCAAACACAAACGCCATTATCAAAACAAGCATTATTACTGCCTGCGTAAAAGTGGCGGTTGGTTTTTTGTCGTTTCCAAGTTGTGTCATAATTCAATTCTCCTTATAGATGCTTCAGAGGTAAAGCCATTGGGGTAGCGTCGGGTTAGCTTTTCCATGTTCCCAACAATCACCTCGTTGTCTGTTACTCCCATAAACTCGTATGCGGCCTGCAAATAGAACCGCACGTCACCCAACTCTTTGAGCAATTTCTCGCGATCAAGCGGATGACCTTGATATTCCATTTTGCGAATTTCGTTCGCAAACTCTCCCGCCTCTCCTGCCAGCCCAAGCGCAATGTTTGCGATTGACTTATTGGCAATCAAGTGTCCTACAAATTCTGCGTATGTCGTTTCCATATGACCTCCATAGTGCGAATATGGTACCATAAATGCCGCTTTTTGCAACCCCTATTTATGGGGATTTTACAGCATTTGCATATTTGCGTAAAAGCTGTGTATAATACCGGTCTACCTCCTTGTTTCTGGGGCACGGGGGTTTTCCTCTCTTTTGCTTCCGTGCCCCGGTAGGTGTAAAAAATCACTTTTTCGCCCGAATATGCAACGTAACAGCGCTCTACTAATACTTACGTTTGCAGCGCATAACATTGGGGATACGAAACAGCTCTGTGAGTACAGCGGTCTATCTCGACCAACCTGCACAGAGGCAATAAATGATTTATTAGGGATTGGCTTTGTAAAAAAAGTAAAGCCAACCGACCCCCGTTTTGAAAACAACAAAATAACATATGTAATTACAAAGGCGGGCGCAAAGCACCTATGTGAGCTGGCTAACAAGGCAAACGACTATGTTAACAAGGTAATTACCGCAAACAGCTCAAACGGCAAAAGCAAGGAGGTTGATGAGGAGCGCAGGTTTGAGGCACCGGACAACGGGATTACAGCCGAGGAGGTAGAAATAAGGAAGAGGAATGATACGATTGGGAGGGCGCGAACACTAGGGGATTTGCTTATACCGTTCGGGTATCCACTAAGCGAAATAGAGAGGTTGGAGAAACTGCCGCATATGAATGTTAATTATGCGCGCAGTTTTATAAGGAGTGGTATGCCATCGGCGCAGGCAATAAGTTTGATGCAGAAGGGTTGGCCGCCGCCAACATTTGATTTGTTTGAAACATAAAAGGAGAAAGTATCATGGGGGATTTTATTCAGGTAGGCAGTCGGGCAGGCGAGGTGGTGTTGTTTAATAAAAAAGAGAAGGTGGCAACGCTCACCCCAATGCAGGCAATGGGGCTTTCGCGAATGGGGGAGTTGCTGGCACGCGCAGCGCTAGACGCAAACAACTCGCGCGCGAGCGGTCCAACCACAAAGGAAATGGTGGACATCCTGTGTTCCGTGGGGATGCATTACCAGAACGATGAGGGGGATAAAGGCACGTGGCCGCGTCTTGCCAACTTGGTAAAGGTGGAAAACGAGCCATACGACACTACGTATCGAAAAATCACGATTGACGCATACAATACACTTTGTTTGTCATTGACAGGGCAGCAAGTGCAACCCGACACAGGCCAGCAAGCGGTTTTGCGGGTTGACGAAAACGGGGTGGTTGCCGAATTTCACCCGCCCGATGAGGATGAGGATGAGGAAGAAGACGATGACGATGGCGCATTGGACTTGCACTTTGGCGACCCGGTATAGTTTCGGGTCATGAAAATCCCGTCCCCTATGTATAGAGCTGTAACTTCTATATTCAATGGGGAATATGATGTTGATTACAAGAATCCAAAACCGGTTATTCTGGATATTGGCGCAAACATAGGCGGCTTTACCGTTTGGGCTAATAGCAGGTGGCCAAACGCCACTTTGCATTGTTACGAGCCGGTAAAAAACATTTTTGAGTGGCTAAAGTCCAATACGGCAGATATGCCAAATGTAATTGCTCAAAATGTGGCTGTTGGGGAAATAAGTGAGGAACGGCAACTGTATTACGGTATGTCGGTAATGTCTGGTTGCGGTTCGCTAATAAACGGGCGCGAGCAACTTGATATAGGGGAATTGGTGTGGGTAATACCGGCCAATTCCCTTCCTAAAGCCGACATAGTAAAAATAGACACGGAAGGATGGGAGGTACAAATACTTTCGGGAATAACCTTTAAGCCCGATGTTTACCTTATTGAATATCACTCTAGCGCAGACAGGGAGGAAATCGCAGGAATATTATCAGATTACATTTTGGTGGAGCGAAATGAATATCAAAGTTATCAAGGGGTAGCCAAATACATTATAGGAGAACGAACACAATGAGTATTATAAAATTTATTAGGGATTACTGGGCGCGGTTTACAGAGAAAATGCACCACGCAGACGATGCGCCGCTTGTCCGCATATTTCACTTGGTGCCAGATGCCCTGCTCCCAGATGACACCAACGCGCTAGATGAAAACGAATATGAAAATTGGAAGGGTGTAGTCAAGCAATTTGAGCAGCTCGATTTGCCGCCAGTTATCCGCCCCAAGAAGTCCACTGCCGTAAAAAAGGGTGCCAAGAAAACCACCAAGAAAATAGGTAAAAAGACAAAAAAGCTGGTAGAGAAGAAAGCAAAGAAATAAGCTAATTACTTGATGCATATAACAGGGAGTATAAATAACCCCCTGTTATATTTTTACTTGTTGAATAATACAGATACAACCCCTGCTTATATGTCGTTGTCCAAGTTGTATAGTATCTCGTCAATATCACACAATTTACGAATAGTCGCACCTTCTGCAACTTTGAACTGCCAGATTGCATCTAGTGGATGCGGGGCGTGAGTACCAGAATAAATCCCAAGCCTACCCTCCAGAAGTGCTGGTAACCGCCCGCGCAACACGCCCAGCCGTTCGGTGTAAACCGTTGCCAGCAGGTCTTCCTGCACCACAATCGTATAACTCAAACCACTTACGATTGGCTCTACAATCAAGTCGTAAACCGTTGCGTACTCCACGTAACTGTGCAACAAAGTAAACGTACAGGTCTTGCCCGCCACCCCAGCCGTTCCATATTGCAGGCTGGCAGGCGTATGGCGGGTAAACCCTCCCATATTGCAGGCTGGCCTTATCAAAACTAGCCTGTCAATACCGCTCTTGCTCAAAACTCGTATCTCCCCAGCACTTACCGCTCCCATTTCGCTCTCGTTGTTACACATGTGTTCGCCCCCTTTCTAGATATAAGGATGGACTGGAGCTGAGAATGTAAAATATTGAACCCGACATTTTATTAAATCATATTCCATCTCCGCACACCCCTCCCCTCTAAAATAGGTTGGAAATAAGTCTTTCGTAGAAGTGGGATTCTAACCCGTCTTTTGGTTGCACCAGACAGACACACCCCTTCCCAGAAAACAGCTCACGGATGTCGCTCTTCC
>OFRL01000934.1_pt1 | contig 11111 bp, 7 predicted proteins | sample 1543121 | NCBI WGS metagenome assembly OFRL01 (sample SAMN07774228, study PRJEB24372) | wastewater metagenome | isolation source: Lake Maggiore Cannobio | place: Italy: Cannobio | collected 2016-01
AACCGTCGTTGCTTCGTCATCGAGTTTGCCTTTCACCTCAGGAAAACTCTCCACTTTTCTGAAGCAAGTCCAAGCGGCTGGCCGTCCAGGCGCAGGAGATTGGCGACGCCATCACCCTGATCGATTCCGCATTGTCCCGCATCAACCGAGGCGAGCCGCTCGATGCCGCGACACTTTGCTCGCTGATCCGCGATGGAGATACAGTTATGAACGATCAGGCAAAAGCGTGGAAGGACGTGATCGACCGCTATTACACGCCCGAAGAACAGGCCGAGTGGCACGCGCACATGGGGGCGGCTCCGCAAGTCTCGACCCCCGATTATCTGGCGCAGTGGCGGGCGCTGAGCGACCGGATCGAGGCGGCCTTGCCGCTCGACCCGGCCAGCGATGCGGCGCTGGCGTTCGTGCGCGAGTGGTTCACCTTGCTCGAACCGTTCAGCCGCGTTGCCACCCCGGCGATGTGGGAAGGCTCGGCGCGGCTCTATGCCGATATGGGCGCGTGGGAGGGCAAGGCCGACGCCGGGTTCAGCAAGCGGGTGTGGGACTTCATCAACCAGGCGGCCGCCGTCGCGCGCGCGGCGGGCAAGGATATCGGGCCGGTTCCCGCTTTTGTGCAGGCGCGGGGGTAAACCTTCCTCCGTTCGGGCTGAGCTTGTCGAAGCTCCCTCTCACCGCAGGCGTGGCATTTGGGGAGAGGGGCCCTTCGACGGGCTCAGGGCGAACGGTGAGGGGAGTGGAGCGCCTTCACCCGCAGCGGAAGGTCAGCCCCGCTTTCGCCTGCAGCCGATCCGCCAGCACTTGCCCCATGAGCGCGCCGGGCGTCCAGATGCCACCGTCTCCCGCCACATCCTCGACCAGGCAGCGCGCGGTTTCGGCGATCATCTTGCTGGTTGATCCGTAGCCCGGGTCCTTGTCGCCGGTGACGACGCAATCGATGCGCTCGCCCTTCGGCCCCTCGCCGATGAACAGCAGGTCGTAGAAACCGGCGTCGCGCTCTTCCTTGGACGGGCCTTCGCCGGGCTTGGGGCCCTTGTCACTCGAAAGCGGGTTGATCCGCGCGATCGCTTCGGCGGCAGCCTTGCCCATGTCGCCAAGGCCGGGGGCGACCATCATCTCGTCATAGACGAAGTCGGCCCCGAAGCGTTCGCCCAACAGGAAGTTGGTGCGGTGGACGTTCTTGGTGTTGATCGGCGCCATGATGAAGGGCGCGACCCACGCCTCGATCGTGCGGTCATATTCGGGGATCAGGCCGGTCGGCTGATGCGGGCCGGTAAAGCCCGGCGTGAGCGCGAACGGGTTGGTGAGCAGGCCGAGGATCGAGGGGTTCTTGGCGGCGGCGGCGAGCGTCGCCTTCAGGCTGGCCGCGGTGCCGCCGGAAAAGCCGCCCTGCATTTTGCGCACACGGCCCTTCACGCGCGGCACGGGCGCGCCGAATTTGGCGCGGGCGGCCTCCTGCAGCGTCAGCACGCCGAGATCGAACGGGATCGAATCGAAGCCGCAGGAAAAGACGATGCGCGCGCCGCTGCGCTGCGCGGTGGCGTGGTGCGCGTCGATCATGTGGCGCATCCAGGCGGGTTCGCCGCAGAGGTCGACATAAGCGGTGCCGGTTTCGGCGCAGGCGGCCACGAGATCGCTGCCATAAAGCTGGTATGGGCCGACGGTGGTGAGCACGACCTGGGTGCGTTCGCACAAGCCACGCAGGCTGGCGGGGTTTTCGGAATCGGCGGTGAGGAGCGGCGTGTCGGCGGGCGCGCCGATCAGATCGCGCACTTCGGCCAGCTTGGTGGCGGAGCGCCCCGCCATCGCCCAGCGCGGCGCGCCGCTGTGCGCGAGATATTCGGCGACCAGGCGGCCGGTAAAGCCCGTCGCCCCGAAAACGATGATGTCGAAATCGCGCATGTCTCTCCCCTCCCGCCTGACGGGAGCGGTCGGGCAGGGGCCGGTCGCTCCGTGCGGTTTGGCTGGATCATGCCCTCCCCCAACCCCTCCCGCAAGCGGAAGGGGAAGCGCACGGTTCAGGCGGCTTCGCTGAATTGCAGGCTGGCGAGGCGGGCGTAGAGGCCGTTTTGTTCAACCAGCGTGCCGTGTGAGCCTTGTTCGACGATGCGGCCGTCGCTCATCACGATGATGCGTTCGGCCGCGCGGACGGTGGCGAGGCGGTGCGCGATGACGAGCGTGGTGCGCTCCGCCATCAGCCGTTCGAGCGCTTCCTGGACCAGGCGTTCGCTCTCGGCGTCGAGCGCGCTGGTGGCTTCGTCGAGCAGCAGGATCGGGGCGTTGCGCAGCAGCGCGCGCGCGATTGCGACGCGCTGGCGCTGCCCGCCCGACAACCGCGCGCCGCCCTCGCCGAGGAAGGTGTCGAGCCCCTCGGGCAATTTGCGCAGGAATTCGGCGGCATTGGCCGCTTCGGCGGCGGCCCAGAGTTCGTCGTCGCGCGCGTCCCAGCGGCCGTAGCGCAGATTGTCGCGCGCCGAGGCGCCGAAGATCACCGTCTCCTGCGGCACCATCGCGATGCGCGCGCGCACTTCGGCGGGGTCGGCGGTGCGCAAATCGACGCCGTCGATCTTCACCGCGCCGGTCGAAGGATCGTAGAAACGCTGGATCAACTGGAACAACGTGGTCTTGCCCGCGCCCGAAGGGCCGACGATGGCAACGGTTTCGCCCGGCGCGACCGACAGCGAGAAATCGTGCAGCGCCGCCACATCGGGCCGCGTCGGGTAGCGGAATTCGACATGGTCGAACTCGATCGTCCCGCGCGGCGGCTGCGGCAGCGTGATCGGCTTGGCCGGGGCGGCGATTTCGGGCTTTTCACCGAGCAATTCGGCCAGCCGCTCGGCCGCGCCCGAGGCGCGCAGCAAATCGCCATAGACTTCGCTTAGCGACCCGAACGCACCGCTGACGAGCACCGATGTCGCCAGAAATGCGGTCAGCGACCCCGCCGACAGCCGCCCCGCTGCGACATCGGCGACGGTGCTCCACAACAACAGCGTGATCGCGCCGAAGATCAGCGTGATGAACAAGGCGGTGAGCAGCGCGCGCAGGAAGATGCGGCGCTTGGCGGCGGTGAAGCTGCGCGTCACGGCATCGGCGAAGCGCGCCGCCTCGCGCCGTTCCTGCCCGAACGCCTGAACGATCTTCATTGCCGAAAACACCTCGACCGCCATCGCGCCGATGTCGGCGATGCGGTCCTGGCTGGTGCGCGAATGCGTGCGCAGGCGGCGGCCGAGCACGATGATCGGCACCAGCGTCAGCGGAATGCCGATCAGGATCATGCCGGCCAGTTTGGGCGCGAGCACGAACAGCGAAACGATTCCGCCAATCCCGGTGATGACATTGCGCAGCGCGACCGACACGGTGGTGCCGACCGCCATTTCGATCTGGCCGGTATCGGCGGTGAGGCGCGAGGCGATTTCGGACGGGCGGTTCTCCTCGAACCAGCGCGGCGTCAGGTTGAGCAGATTGTTCTGCACCGCAATGCGCACGTCGGCGACGGTGCGTTCGCCCAGCCATGACACGAAATAGAAGCGGATCGCCGTGGCGATCCCCAGCACCAGCACCACCGCGAACAGCAGATAAAAAGTGCGGTCGACATGCGCCATGTCGCTGCCATGCGAGAAGCCGCGATCGATCACCGACTTGAACGTCCAGGGAATATAGATCGTCGTCGCCGAGGTGACGAGCAACGCGCCGAGCGCGATCCCCAATTGCACCGGATAATGGCGGGCATAGCGCCACACCATGGCCAGACTGCTAAGCTTGCGTTGGGCGGGTTCGCTGGGGGAAGCGTTTTGGGGGTCTGCCATAGCCGTTGCGCCTAGCAGGGACCGGGCTTGCCCTCAACGTGGATCCTGACCGCCCGCGAAACGTTCAATTGAAAGCGAGGATTGCCGAATGCGGCGGTGCGGCATAAGCTTTGATGCTAAGATAAGATTTGTCTGCTAGAAAGTCCGGTATGTTGTACAACGCTTATGAAATGCAGAAATCGTTGTTGGCCGGTGCCAGCGCGATGGCCGACTTCAGCGCAGGGGTGCTCAGCAACCCCGCCAACCCCTTTTCCTATTTCGGCGGGGGGCAGATCCTCAGCTCCGCGCTGGAGGTGTTCGCGCATGCCGCGGCTCCACGCGGCAAGCCCGCCTTCGGGCTGGATTTCACCACGATCGACGGCAAGACGGTCGAGATCCACGAAGAGATCGCGCTTCGCAAACCCTTCGGGCAGTTGCTGCATTTCAAGCGCAAGGGCGTCGAGGGCGGCCCCAAGCTGCTGATCGTCGCGCCGATGTCGGGCCATTACGCCACGCTGCTGCGCGGTACGGTCGAGCGGATGCTGCCGGTGGCGGACGTTTACATCACCGATTGGCGCGACGCGAAGCTGGTGCCGCTGTCCGACGGCAAGTTCGACCTCGACGATTATGTCGATTATCTGATCGAATTCTTGGAAACGATCGGCAGCAATGAGGGGCAGGGCGGCACGCATATGCTGGCCGTGTGCCAGCCCTCAGTGCCCTGCTACGCCGCCGCCTGCGTGATGAGCGCCGACAACAACCCGGCGCGCCCCAAGACGCTGACGATGATGGGCGGCCCGATCGACACGCGCGAAGCGCCGACTGCGGTCAACACGCTGGCGACCGAGCGGCCGCACAGCTGGTTCAGCCAGAATGTGATCGCGACGATCCCCGGCACCTATCCGGGCGCGGGGCGGCGCGTTTATCCGGGCTTCCTGCAGCTTGCCGGCTTCATGTCGATGAACCTCGGCAACCACATGATGTCGCATTATGAGATGTTCAAACATCTGGTGCAGGGCGAGGATCTGGAAGCCGAGGCGACCAAGGATTTCTACGAGGAATATCGCTCGGTCTGCGACATGACCGCCGAATTCTACCTGCAGACGATCGACGTGGTGTTCCAAGACCATTCGCTGCCCAAGGGCACGATGACCCACCGTGGCCGCGTGGTCGATCCCGCCGCGATCACCGACATCGCGATCCTGGCGATCGAGGGCGAGAAGGACGATATTTCAGGTCTCGGCCAGACCAAGGCCGCGCTGAAGATTTCGACCAGCCTGCCCGAAGACAAGAAGCGCTATTACATGGCTGAGGGTGCCGGGCATTACGGCATCTTCAACGGCTCCAAATGGCGCACGAAGGTGGCCCCGGTGGTCGAGGAGTGGATGAAGACGCACGGGTGAGGGGCGCGTAAGGTCACTTGAGGAGATGAACAGAACCGCCATCTTCCTTGGGTTGTGCTCACTCGGCGTCGCCGTGAACGCTTATGCCCAGCGGTTGCAACAACAGCAGCCGCATCCCCTCGGAAATGATATTGTAGTAGAAGGGAAGCGGGCAGTATTGAAAGGCGGCGATTGGACTCTGACCCTGTCGCGTTCTTACACCTATGGCACCGCATTCAATCCAGAAGACCTTCGTCCGACCGGTTCTGATAAGACGTGGCACATGTGCCTCGCGGCGACAGACGTCGAGCCGCTGATGCGTATTCTTGTTGGCGAAGGGCAGACTCCGTCAGCAACGGCGCATTGCTCCCGTCTTCAAGTCCGCCTTGGGAGCGGAAAACTCAGCGCTACCCAATCCTGTTTCGGTACTACGATGATGGCACCCAGCACGGACACGGGTAGGATCGCTGTCGAGCAGGACGCGAATGACCACGGTCTGGGGCCACCCAGATCAAGTGACCGTAACGCATCCCAGATCCCACCCGAGGCACCGACGCGAGCCCAAAACCGTCTGACCGTGACGGGGAACTATTCCAACACGCGCTTGCGCTTGGATTTTGTTGATGTCCAAGAGCCCGAAGGACCAAGACCCGGTGGTCCTCCGGTCAGAAACGAACGTCACTGGTCTATTAAGGGGCAGCGGCAGGGCGACTGCGCAAAGCCAGTGCCGAAGTAAGCATTTAGGGAGGAATGACTGACGCTGGCCGTTTGCGGTGGTTCGGTCGCGGAGGTCGCTTTGCCGATCGCGAACGGCGGGAAGTGGCCGCAAGACACCCGCCCCACAAAAAAAGGCGGCGCCGGTTGCCCGACGCCGCCTCTCCTAACCCCGCCGAAGCGCGGTAATTACATCACCTCGAACAACCCCGCAGCCCCCTGGCCGCCGCCGATGCACATCGTCACCACGACGTACTTCGCACCACGGCGCTTGCCTTCGATCAGCGCGTGGCCGGTGCCGCGCGCGCCGGTCATGCCGTAAGGGTGGCCGATCGAGATCGCGCCGCCGCTGACGTTGAGCAGGTCGTTGGGGATGCCGAGCTTGTCGCGGCAATACAGCACTTGCACCGCAAACGCTTCGTTCAGCTCCCACAGGCCGATATCGTCCATCTTCAGGTTGAAGCGTTCGAGCAGCTTGGGGATGGCGAAGACCGGGCCGATGCCCATTTCGTCGGGCTCGGTGCCCGCCACGGCCATGCCGACATAGCGGCCGAGCGGTTGCAGCCCGCGCTTCTCGGCGACCTTTTCCTCCATCAGCACCGAGGCGGAGGAGCCGTCCGAAAGCTGCGAGGCGTTGCCGGCCGTCACGTTCATGCCCGGGCCCATCACCGGCTGCAGCGCCTTCAGGCCCTCCAGCGTGGTCTCGGGGCGGTTGCCCTCGTCCTTGGTCAGCGTCACTTCCTTATAGGTGACCTCCTTGGTCTCCTTGTTGGTGATCGCCATGTTGGCGGTGACGGGGATGATCTCGGCATCGAAATAGCCGGCCGCCTGCGCGGCGGCGGTGCGCTGCTGCGACTGGAGCGCATATTCGTCGCACACGTCGCGGCTGATATTGTAGCGCTTGGCGACGGTCTCGGCGGTGCCGAGCATCGTCATATAGACATCCTTGTGCATCGCGATCAGCTCAGGGTCTGCGGCGACGCGCATTTGCGGGGTCTGGACGAGGCTGATGCTCTCCACGCCGCCGCCGATGGTGATGTCCATGTTATCGGTGATGATCTGCTTGGCGGCGGTGGCGATCGCCATCAGGCCACTGGCGCACTGGCGATCGACCGACATGCCGGGGACGCTGACCGGGAGCCCCGCGCGCAGCAACGCGTTGCGCGCGATGTTGCCGCCCTGATGGCCCTGCTGGAGCGCCGCGCCGAACACGACGTCATCGACCAGACCACCCTCGATGCCGGCGCGCTCGACCGCAGCGCGGATCGAATGCGCCGCGAGCGTGGGCGCGGGGGTGTTGTTGAAGGCACCGCGATAAGCGCGGCCAATGGGGGTGCGGGCGGTGGAAACGATGACGGCGGAACGCATGGGGTTTCTTCCTTCTGCTTCTTCCTCCCCTCCCGCTTGCGGGAGGGGCTGGGGGAGGGCGTGGGGAGAGCGTAGGAATTGCCCTCCCCTAACCCCTCCCGCGAGCGGGAGGGGAAATGGGTTACATCAAACGAAAATCTGGCTGATCCATTCGGCGATCATTGCGGGCTTGTCCTCGCCTTCGATCTCGACCGTGAATTCGTTGGTCTGCTGCCACTGGCCGGGGCGCTTTTCGTCGAAGCTCAAGAGCTTGAAACGACCGCGCACGCGCTTGCCCGAGCGGACGGGCTGCAGGAAGCGGACCTTGTTGCCCCCGTAATTGACGCCCATCTTGACGCCTTCGATCTCGACGCCGTCGATGATCTTGGACGACAGTAGCGGCATCAGCGACAGCGTGAGGAAGCCGTGCGCGATGGTGCCGCCGAACGGGGTCATCGCCGCCATTGCCGGGTTGACGTGGATGAACTGGTGGTCGCCAGTCGCATCGGCGAACTTGTCGATCATTTCCTGGCTGACCTCGACCCAGTCGGACACCTGTTCGGTGCCGATCCGGCCTGCCATTTCCTGGACTGTAACGGTCGTCACGGCATTCCCCTGAAGCTGATTTCGTCGCATAGGCGCGGCCAAGCAAATGGCATCCGCCGTGCCTGCGCGCAAGCCTCACACCGACCGGAAACCGGAACATGACCTTTGACGTAGCGTCCACCGCCCGTAAATCCATGGGCAATCTCCACCGCGCGAGCGAACCCGATGTTCTAAAGCCCCTGTTGGACCGTGCCGCGCTCACCCCCGAGTCGCGCGAACGGGTGATGGGCCATGCTTTGGGGCTGCTCGCCGACCTGCGCGCGGCGCAAGGGAAGGGCTGGGTCAACCAGTTCCTGCAGGAATATCGGCTCAATTCGTCCGAGGGCGTCGCGCTGCTGTCGCTGGCCGAGGCGTTCCTGCGCGTCCCCGACCCCGAGACCGCCGATCTGCTGATCGCCGACAAGCTTGGCGACGCCGATTGGCGCGCGCACACCGGCAAATCCAACTCGACTTTGGTCAATTCGGCGACCTGGGGGCTGGTGGTCGGCCGCGCTCTGGTGGGGGAGGGGCAGGCGCAAAGTGCGTTGCGCCGCCTGATCGCCCGCGCGGGCGAGCCGTTCGTGCGCCAGGCGGTGGGCGCTGCGATGCGGATGATGGGCGAGATTTTCGTGATGGGCCGCACCATCGACGAAGCGATGAAGCGGATGAAGAAGCCCGAGCATAAGGGCTTCACCGCGAGCTTCGACATGCTGGGCGAGGCGGCACGGACGCATGACGATGCGCAGCGCTATTTCCGCGCTTATACCGATGCGGTCGATGCGGTCGGGCGCGATCCGGCGGCGGGGCATTCGATCTCGGTCAAGCTGTCGGCGCTGCACCCGCGCTATGAAGTCGCGCGCTGGGGTGAGTGCGTGCCCGCGCTGACCGAAATGCTCGAGGCGCTGGCCGTGCAGGCGGCGGGCAAGGGCATCGCGCTGACGGTCGATGCCGAGGAGAGCGAGCGGCTGGAGATGAGCCTCGACATCATCGGCAAGGTCGCCGCGCTGCCGAGCCTGAAGGGCTGGGACGGCTTCGGCATGGCGGTGCAGGCTTATGGCAAGCGCGCGCGGCCGGTGGTGGCGTGGGCGTGCGCGCTCGACCGCATCATGAACGTGCGGCTGGTGAAGGGCGCCTATTGGGACAGCGAGATCAAGCGCGCGCAAGTCGAGGGGCTGTCCGATTATCCGCTGTTCACGCGCAAGGCGGCGACCGACGTGTCGTATCTGGCGGTGGCGCGCGACATGTTGGACGCGCCCAACATCCGCCCGGCCTTTGCCAGCCACAATGCGCTGACGGTGGCGACGATCATGGAATGGGCGGGCAATTCGCGCGACTTTGAGTTCCAGCGGCTGCACGGCATGGGCGACGGGCTGTATGAGCGGCTGGTGCGCGAGCAGGGCTATCACTGCCGCGTCTATGCGCCGGTTGGCGGGCATCGCGATCTGCTGGCCTATCTGGTGCGGCGCTTGCTGGAGAATGGCGCGAATTCGTCCTTCGTACATCAATTGGCGGATGAGCGGTTGACCGAGGCCGAGATCCTGGCCGACCCGGTGGCGAAGATCGCTGCCGTCGGCGGTGCGCGGCACCCGAGCATCCCGCTGCCGGTCGACCTGTTCGGCGCGGAGCGCAAGAATTCCGCCGGGGTCGACCTCGCGGATCGTACGACCTTGGGCGAGACGGTGTCTTCTCTTCGTGGCTTTGTGGCTTTGTGCGAGCAAAAAGATGATCTCGCACAAAGCCACAAAGGCAGGAAGGAAGAGGCGAAAAAGGCCGTTGGTACTGCCGCCGCGGCCTTCCCCGCATGGGCTGGGCGGTCGATTGAGGATCGCTGCGCGATCGTGGAGCGGCTGGCCGATCTGTTGGAGGCGCATCGCGACGAATTGATGGCGATTTGCGTGTCCGAGGCGTTCAAGACCATTCCTGATGCGCTTGGCGAGGTGCGCGAAGCGGTCGATTTCTGTCGCTATTATGCACAACAAGCGCGCGATGGGTTGCAGCCGGTCGAACTGCCCGGGCCAACGGGCGAGCGCAATGTGCTGCGCTATGCCGGACGCGGGGTGTGGGCGACGATTGCGCCGTGGAACTTCCCGCTGGCGATTTTCCTCGGGCAGACCGTCGCGGCGCTGGTGACGGGCAACACCGTGGTCGCCAAGCCCGCGCCGCAGACGCCGCGCATCGCCGCGCGCGCCGTGGCGCTGGCGCATCAGGCGGGCGTGCCGACCGATGCGCTGATCCTGCTGCCGGGTGGGCCCGAGGTCGGTGCCGCGCTGACGGCCGATCCGCGTATCGCGGGGGTCGCCTTTACCGGCTCCACCGCCACCGCGCGGAAAATCGCGCGCTCGCTGCTGGAGGATGACACGCGCCCGATCGTGCCGCTGATCGCCGAGACTGGCGGGATCAACGCGATGATCGTCGATTCCACTGCGCTGCCCGAACAGGTCGTGGCGGACGTTGTCACCTCGGCCTTCCGCTCGGCCGGGCAGCGTTGCTCCGCGCTCAGGCTGTTGCTGCTGCAGGAGGAAATTGCCGAGACGACGATCGCAATGCTGAAGGGCGCGATGGACACGTTGCGGCTCGGCGATCCCGGCGATCCCGCGACCGATGTCGGCCCGGTGATCGACCAGGCTGCCTATGACAAGCTCATGGCGTATCGTGCTGGTGCCACCGTGCTGAAGACGCTGGACGCGCCTGCCGAGGGGCTGTTCGTGCCGCCGACGCTGATCCGGCTGTCGCGGATCGAGGACCTGACCGCTGAATGGTTCGGACCGATCCTGCATGTCGTCACCTGGCCGTCGGGCAAGCTCGCCGAGACGATCCGTAGCGTGAATGCCAAGGGCTATGGCCTGACGATGGGGCTGCACAGCCGCATCGCCCGCGCGGCCGAGGAAACCGAAGCGCTGGCCGAAGTCGGCAATCTCTACGTCAACCGGTCGATGATCGGCGCGGTGGTCGGGTCGCAGCCGTTTGGTGGGGAAGGGCTGTCGGGCACCGGTCCCAAAGCGGGCGGCCCCAACTATCTCCACCGCTTCGTGGTCGAGCGCGGGGTGTCGGTCGACACGACCAGCGCGGGCGGCAACCTTTCCCCCGCCCGGCGCAGGATGCCCGCCATCGTGCCCGCGCCCATCCCGGTCAGGCTGGCGCTGTCCACCTCGCCGGGGGCCAGGGGCGCGAAGCCGTCGCCCTCGCGGACCTCCAGCCGGTCTTCCAGCCGCGCTCGGGCCACGTTGCGCCGGGCCAGCGCGAGGGGACCGGGGTTCAGCTCCACCACCACCCCGCGCGTCACCCGCCCCTCCCGCACGAG
>OFRL01000937.1_pt1 | contig 11079 bp, 8 predicted proteins | sample 1543121 | NCBI WGS metagenome assembly OFRL01 (sample SAMN07774228, study PRJEB24372) | wastewater metagenome | isolation source: Lake Maggiore Cannobio | place: Italy: Cannobio | collected 2016-01
GTAGTTGTGCCAGTGATTTCGATATTCCAGATTCCGTGGGCGTTAAGAATAAATGTTCCGTCACCCGCAATGATCGCCGCGCCTGGACGAGAGATTGGCACATTAATTTGAATTCCGCTGTAACCAATTGCTTGTGGAATTAGTTTGATGGTGAAATTATTTATCCGTCGCGGTTCTATAAGTTCGATTCGCATCGCATTGACGCCTGTAACGCCAGGAGTCAATGAAATCACAACATGAAATTTCTCGTTGTGAAGATCTTCTCGGAAAGCATAATTTGCCGTGGGCGCGCTTATTGCAGCCACTGCCTTTGGTGGTTGAGTTGAGACCATCCAAGATGTCAGAGCTAATGCAATAACTGCAAAAGCGAGTTCAACCGAGACGGCACGACGAAGTCGCCATGCCATGTTTCCGCCGAGTTTGTTAATTTCAGCGAGTCGTTGTTGTACGAAAGATTTAAAAACAAGACCGATAAAAATCATTATTGCGACGATGATTACTTTTAATACCCCAAGTCGACCGTGACCGCTTGTAAAAATTGACGCACTATCTAACAAATAAATTTGCAACACGCCGGTAAATATCGTGACACCAAATGCAATCGTTGAATGTTTGGCAAACGCGTATACGGCGCTAACAAGATCTTCTCCGCCAGGGCCAACGAGAATTACTCGTGCGAGCAACATCAACCCGCCGATCCAATAAGCCATCGCTACTGCGTGAATCGCTCCGAGTACATAACTAAAAACTGCGACGTCTTGACCAAGTCGAGTAAATCCGAGAGTTCCAATCATCGCCAACAACAAACCCAACGCCGAAAACTGTGTCGCTGGGTCATTCACGCGATCAGGAACTAATGCAACCCAACCGCACGCTGCGATTAAAACAAAACGGAGTATCAATACGCCTCCGCCGGCGTAGTTGAGTGCACCAAACCACTCAAATGGATTTAGTGAGACTATAAAACCTTGTGATGATTCGCGCATTGTGCTGAGAGTAAGAATTAAATACATCGTGAGCATGCAAGAAATCCATGCGAGGCGCATGTAACGAATCATTATTCCGTATGTCGGACCTTCGGGCCACGCGGTAACAACGAGTGCTAACCCACCAAACAATGATGCCATCAATAAATATTCAAAAATTCGTAGCAACCCAAGTATGCCACCGACTCGTGGCGCAGATTTTTGTTGGCTGATTACTTCGCCGATGATCACCGGAGTATTTGGATCAGGTGTCGCGCCATCAGTTGTTGCCCCGACAATCGTGGATTGAATAGCAACAGCCGAAGTAAAATTAAATGAACCGATACTGCGATCAGGCAATGACCAACTCACAACACAAAGACCTGCTGGCGGAATTTGTGTCAATGCCGCCGAAACAGTTTTGAAATCTGTGCCGAGTTGTGCCTGACCTAAACCAACAAGAGTTCCGTTGCAGGCAAGTGATAATCCCATCTGCGCAGCAATGTCAACCGAGGCGAGTGGGTCTCTGAATACAAGTTGCAATTGTGTTGGAGGAACTGAAACGACCTGATTTGCCGAAGGGTTCGAAGAAGTCAATGTGTTTGTTCCAGTTGCTCCCAAAGTTGTGGATGGCAAATTAGTCGCGTCAGCCTGGGTAGCGCCCAGGCCAATAACTGCGCATAGAACCCCAAAAATAAGGGGGCTCAGCCGTTTGCGACGTGAATAATTGAGCGTTTGTCTAGCCATGTCTATTTATATAGATTAGTTAATTCGGTCCCTGTCCGAGTGTGAACCACCCCATAGATAGGCTCGCTACGAAATGGCAACGCAGTCCCTTTATCGCCGATATCGCCCTCGTCGCTTTGACGAACTAAAGGGCCAAGACCATGTGGTGCGCGCATTGCGCAATTCAGTAATAAATAATCGCGAAGGCCAGGCCTATTTATTTTCTGGTCCGCGTGGAACCGGCAAAACTTCGACCGCAAGAATTTTGGCGAAGGTCTTGAACTGCGAAAAATTAAAAGATGGCGAACCATGTGGAAAATGCGCCTCGTGTGCTTCGATCGATGTTGGTTCAAGTTATGACGTGCTTGAACTTGATGCGGCGAGCAACAGCGGTGTCGACAATATGCGTGATCTCATCGAACGAGCTGCGCTTGGTAACCCGGGGAGGCACAGAGTTTTCATTCTCGACGAAGTGCACATGCTTTCAAAATCTGCTGAAGCCGCATTGTTAAAGACTCTTGAAGAACCACCTGAGCACGTAGTTTTTGTATTAGCAACTACTGATCCGCAAAAAGTAAGCGAGACAATTCGTAGTCGTACGCAACATTTGCAGTTTCATCTTTTGCCAACGCAAGAGTTGAAAGACCACGTGAATTGGGTTGTGGCTGATGCAAAACTTGTAATTAGTGCTGAAGCGATTGATCGAGTCGTGCAACTCGGTGCCGGTTCTGTTCGCGACACACTTTCGGCTCTTGAACTTGTCGTAGCTTCTGGCGGCGAAGTTGACGAGCAGATTTCACTAGACGAATTTATTGAATCGTTTATTGATCACGATCCTGGTCGTGCGCTCGCAGCAGTCGGTGCTGCAGTGCAATTTGGTGCCGACCCGCGTGCGCTAACCGAAGACATCGTGCGCCACTTGCGTGATGTGTTTCTATCTTTGATGGCGCCAGAACTTGTACAACTGCCAAAAGAGCGAGCCGAGATCGTCAGTGATCAAGCACGCCGAATTGGTGCTGGCAGTGTTGTGCGAGCGATCGAAGTTCTTGGCGAAGTATTAATCGAAATTCGACACGCACCTGATGCGCGGTTGCTGCTTGAAGTTTCGCTTGTCAAACTCACGCGTCAAAGTGCAAGTACCGATGTTGCAGCGTTGATGTCGAGAATCGAACGTCTAGAAGCCGCAGCATCCGCTAATCGCGACCCAACTGGGCCGATCACACGACCAGTAATAGTTGATCCAAATACGGGTCGTGCAAAATTAGGCGGTCGAGCAACACCACTTGTCGTAGTCCAGAATCAACCGTCGCCGGTTCAGAGCGTGGCAAAGGTTGTGCCGATCACAACTGGCAGCACGACCGGCGGCACTGCGTCTAGCGCACCTAGTCAAAATGTTTCAGGCGCAGTTTTAAGTGACGACGAAATTAAGCGCCGTTGGCCAGATGTTGTGGCTTCACAAAAACCGATGGTTCGTGCGTTGTACAGTGCTGTCAACATTGTTGATTGCAAAGATGCTCTGATAACACTTAGCGCACCAAGCGACGTGCACATTACGAAGTCAAGCGAACATCTAGAAGCGTTGCTCGCATCGCTTAAGACGATTGCCGGTAGACAAGTCAAATTAAATTTTGTTGTTGCTGAATCGAAGAGCAATCGAAAGTTAAAACCAAATTCAATTGAATTCGCCAACGAAGATATTGAAGACCGAGTTGATTTGGCAGAAACGACTAAAGCACCAAAAGGAACTCGTTCTACGGCGATCGACGATCTAGCCAAGGCGTTTCCTGGTTCACAAATAATTGACGATAAGAAGTAGCCAAATATGGCCTCTGCGTATACCCAGCCAATGCAGGCGCTTATCGATGCACTGTCACGACTTCCAGGCATTGGCCCGAAATCGGCGCAGCGAATTGCTTTTCATTTAATCAAGAGTGATGATCGAGATGTCGAGGTTCTTTCTTCTTCGATTACTAAGGCCAAGGCCACAGTTCGGTTCTGTGAACGGTGTTCAAATTTTGCTGAAACTACGCTTTGTCATTTCTGCAGTGACGATCGACGTGATTCGACAACAATTTGTGTTGTCGAAGAGTCACGCGATGTAATCGCTATCGAAAAAACCGGCGAGTTTCGTGGGCGTTACCACGTTTTGCTTGGGGCTATTAATCCACTTGATGGCATTGGTCCTGAACAACTTAAAATTCGTGAGTTACTTGTGCGAATCGAACCAGAAAATGTCAAAGAAGTTATTTTGTGCATGAACCCCAATACTGAAGGTGATGTGACTTCGATGTATTTAGCACGAATTTTAAAACCACTTGGCGTAAAAGTTACGCGAATTGCAAGCGGACTTCCTGTTGGTGGCGATTTAGAGTACGCCGATGAACTTACTCTTGGTCGAGCACTCGAAGGTCGTCGCGAAGTAACTGGCTAACTAATTACTTAGTGACTTGCACGATCAAGGCATCGCCTTGGCCGCCACCACCACATAAGGCTGCTGCGCCGAGGCCGCCACCACGACGACGCAATTCGTAAAGCAGTGTTAAAGCCAAACGATTTCCACTCATTCCAATTGGGTGTCCGAGTGCAATCGCGCCGCCGTTGACATTGACAATCTCATCGGAGATTCCGAGTTCACGCATTGATGCAATGCCAACCGCCGCGAATGCTTCATTGATTTCAAACAAGTCAATATCAGAAACTTTTTTTCCGATACGTTCGAGAGCTTTTTTAATGCTGCGACTTGGTTGGTGCAACAACGACGCGTTGTCTGGTCCTGCAACCATTCCATAACTTATAAATTCACCGAGTGGTGTAACGCCGTGTTTTTCGGCTGCACGCTTTGACATCATCACAATTGCCGAACCCGCGTCACTAATCTGACTTGCATTGCCTGCAGTCACGGTGCCGTTTTTATCAAAGGCTGGCTTCAGAGTTGCAAGTGAATCCATTGTGGTTGATGCTCGAACACCTTCGTCGGTGTCAATAATTAGTGGATCACCCTTGCGTTGTGAAATTGAAATCGGAACAATTTCTTCGGCAAGTCGTCCCGCAGCAATTGCGGCAGCTGCACGCAAATTGCTCTTCATTGCGAGTTCATCTTGCGCGTCACGACTAATGTCTCCGGCTGCATAGCGTTCTGTGCCAAGTCCCATCAGACACGCATCAAATGCACACCACAAACCGTCGCGTTGAATTGCGTCGAGCAGTTGCACATCACCAAATCGAAATCCACTGCGTGCACCCATTGCAAGATACGGAGCATTAGTCATACTCTCCATGCCGCCCGCGATCACTATGTCGGCGTCACCATTCGAAATCATTTGGTCAGCGAGATAAATTGAGTTGAGACCAGATAAACAGACTTTGTTGATATTGATGCTCGGCACATTCATCGGAATACCAGCTTTAACGGCTGCTTGTCGTGAAGGAACTTGACCTTGGCCTGCAGACAAAACTTGCCCCATGATTACATGGTCGACTTCGCTTGGGTTGACACCTGCGCGACGCAAAGCCTCGGCAATTGCGAAACCTCCGAGATCTGCAGCGCTAAACGAAGCCAGTGCGCCGCTCATCTTTCCGATTGGCGTTCTTGCTCCTGCAATTATGTATGAACCAGGCATGGCTACTCCCTTTTAGTGTTAGTTAAGAATAGAGCCCAGGGCACCGTTTATTCCAAATGAATTGGCACTTGGTTTATTCAATTACCTACCTGACTTAGTAATCTCAAAGCATGCAAGAAATCCTCAAAGCGATCATGGCCGACGCCGATGCCGAGACTTTCGCCAAACTAAAAATTCCTGCGACATATCGTGCGGCACATATTTTGAAATCAGAAGAGGCGATGTTTGCTGGCGTCGCATCAAAAGATAAAGACCCAAGAAAATCTATTCACGTTGGTCAAGTGCCGACACCCGAACTTGCGCCCGACGAATGTTTGGTCGCAGTCATGGCTAGCAGTATCAATTTCAACACAGTGTGGAGCAGCATCTTCGAACCCGTCAGCACATTCGGATCACTTGCTCGACTCGCACGAGAAAGTGATTGGGCTAAACGGCATGATTTGGATTATCACGTTCTTGGCAGCGATGCCGCAGGTGTCGTGCTTCGCATTGGCACTGCTGTGCGTAATTGGAAGCCGGGCGACAAAGTCACAGCGCATTGCAATCACCTAGACGACCAAGATCCATCGGCGCACGACGATTCGATGATGGCAACTAATCAACGCATCTGGGGATACGAAACAAACTTTGGCGGACTCGCCGAACTTGCAGTTCTTAAAGCCAATCAACTGATGCCAAAACCTAAACATTTGTCGTGGGAAGAATCTGCTGTCAATGCTCTGTGCGCCAGCACGAGTTATCGCATGCTGGTTTCTAAAAATGGCGCAGCAATGAAGCAAGGCGATGTTGTTTTAATTTGGGGTGCGACTGGTGGCATTGGTGCATATGCCGTGCAGTATGTGCTCAACGGCGGAGGTATCCCAGTTGGTGTTGTGAGTTCGCCAGAAAAAGCGAAAATTCTTCGCGAACTTGGGTGCAACGCAATTATTGATCGCAAAACTGCAAACTATAAATTCTGGAATGACGACAATACTCACAACGAAAGTGAGTGGCGCCGATTAGGAAAAGATATTCGCGCACTAGTCGGCGAAGATCCAGATATTGTTTTCGAGCATCCGGGTCGGTCAACTTTTGGTGCATCAATGTATGTTGTTAAACGTGGTGGCACAGTTGTCACTTGCGCTGCCACGAGTGGCTTCATGTTGGAGTTTGATAATCGCCATTTTTGGATGCGCCTCAAACGACTTGTGGGTTCGCACTTTGCCAATTATCGCGAAGCATGGGAAGCAAATCGGTTAATCAGTAAGGGAATGATTCACCCGGTTATGTCACAGGTATTGACGCTTGAAGAAACCGGCACAGCGGCTTATCAAGTGCACCATAATTTGCACGAGGGCAAACTCGGGGTTCTGTGTCTTTCGCCTGAAGAAGGCCTAGGCGTCACTGATCGTGCCCTACGTGAGAAAATCGGCGAAGACAAACTTACAATTTTCAGGCGTGCGAAATAATTTGTGATGGGTGACTCTTCAGAAATGTTGTTAACCGAAATTGACCATGTGGCGATCGCTGTAAATGATTTAGAAGCAGCAATTGACTACTACAAGCGTGCGTTTGGCGCGACTGTTGCTCACCGCGAAATCGTTGAACAAGACGGAGTAGAAGAAGTGTTGCTAAAAGTTGCGCAGAGTTATATTCAATTACTCACGCCAACTCGACCTGATTCGCCAGTCGCAAAGTCGCTGGCAAAGCGCGGCGAAGGATTGCATCACGTTGGTTATCGCGTTGCAAATTGTGCTCAAGCATTGCAGTCAATGATTGACGCTGGGGCCACGCCAATCGACAAAGCGCCGCGTAAGGGTTCGCGCGGCACAACTGTGGCGTTTGTGCACCCAAAGGGCAGTTTTGGCACTCTCATTGAGTTAGTGCAGGAATAAAACTCGGATTGTGATTTATCTGCTGACGATTTTCGTCGGTGCTGTTGTCGGTGGGTTGATTAGTTTTGTGGCGAACAAGTTTGTTACTGAAATTGATGAGCAAGTTTTAGTCTCGCAAATTAAACTCGTGAGTTTAGGTTGTGTATCTGGTGCATGTCTCAGCGTATTTCTATTTTCACGATTCTCAAGTTGGGATTTGCTGATTGCATATTCAATTTTGTGCTCTGGATTAGTAATGCAAACGATTATTGATCTACTGACTCATCGTCTGGTTCGAAGTATTACTCACTTAATGGCTGTATTTGGATTGACACTTTTAATTATTCATGCAATTCGCACAGACAAAAGCAGTTCTCTGATCTCGGCTTTGATCTGTGCTGTTGGTGGTTGGGTCTTATTTTTTGTCGTGAACAAAGTTTCGCCAGGTGGTATTGGTTTAGGAGATGTGCGCCTAGTGCCAGTGTTGGGTTGGTACTTAGGTTTTCTTGGCTACAACGAAGCGATTTGGGCAATTTTTATTGCATGTGCAACCGCCAGTGTGATTGGACTGGGTTTGATCACTGCCGGTCGCGGATCGTTGCAACGCAAACTGGCATTTGGTCCGTATCTTGCTTTCGGATCGATAGTTTGCATATTTGCAAGCCAAGCACTGCCTAGTATTTTTCTCGTTTAGTCGCCTAAGTTAGTTAGATGCAAGTTCACCTTATTGATGGCACTTATGAGATGTATCGCCAACACTACGGTTCTGCAATTCGCGACAAAGAGCCGCCACCGTTTGCTGCCACGATCGGAATCTTGTCGTCAACACTTCAGTTACTCACTGAAGGAGCAACACATATTGCAGTAGCGACAGATCACGTGATCGAAAGTTTTCGCAACGAACTTTACGACGGTTATAAAACTAGCGAGGGCATGGAGCCAGTTTTGCTAGAGCAGATTCCAATTGTTGAAGATGCTTTACGTGCGATGGGTGTAACTGTGTGGGCGATGGATAAGTACGAGGCAGATGATGCGCTTGCTTCTGGTGTGGCTGTGGCGTGCGAAGATCGTCGAGTTCATCAAGTGCGAATATTGACACCAGATAAAGATTTAGGTCAATGCGTCAGTGGTCGGCGAGTGGTGCAAGTTGATCGTCGCAATAATCTTGTGCTTGACGAAACTGCGATACGTGAGAAGTTTGGGATTGGTCCAGAATCAATCGCCGATTATTTGGCACTCGTGGGTGACACCGCGGACGGGTTTCCTGGGTTGCCTGGTTGGGGCGCAAAAAGTGCGTCGACCGTGCTTGCTCGTTATATCTCGTTAGACGCAATTCCTGAAACGCATGAGCAATGGCGAATCGATGGTTTGACTACGTTGCGTGGTGCCGAAAAACTTGCAACGACACTTCGCACTCAACGAAAAGATGCCGAACTATTTCGCACTCTGGCAACTCTGGTACAAGATGTGCCAGTGGGATCAGTTGATAGTTGGAAGTGGTCTGGAGTAAAACCAGAGTTCGCCCCGATGCTCGAGAAATTTGGTGCAACACATTTTCTAGACCGACTTGATCGAATTAAAACCCTTTCGCAGTAACTCGATTATTGCCAGTGGTATTGCCCACAGGTTTTTTATCAGGAGACCTGTTGCGCGAATAACGCTTCCTGTTCGCAGTGATCTCCACGCAAATAGCAGGCCGTATAACCCGATTGTGCGTCGACTTTTTAGTTTGTCCAGCAGAGTTAAGCCCGGCAGATTTTGTGCTTGGGTATAAAGTTCGTAACTGTCTTTTGCCAGAATCAAACTATTACTTGACGTCATTGACAACGAAGATGAGACTCGACGAATATCTGTGAGAAAACTTGGCAAAATTGCGAGTTCACCAATCTGCGACAGAGCAAGCCAAAGTGCGAAATCTTGGGAGTATAAATATTTAGGGTTGTAACCACCAAGTGATCGTGCGCTTTCACTTCGGAACATAGCCGATGAGTTAACTATCGGATTATCTGAAGCTAACTGTCTTACAACGTTGATTGAACTTGTTGGCGTCTTTACTTTGCTGAGCAACTTTCCGTCACGATCAATATTTCGATACCAACTGCCAACAGCCACAACTTTCGAATTGTTGTCTAAGTAATCATTCTGCATCTGCAGTCGTTCAGGATCAGAAATATCATCGGCATCCAGAATCGCAACAAGAGCAACCTCAGGAAGATCAAGTCCTTCTCTGAGAAGGTTAATCCCGATCAAGACATCAAAGACCCCTTTTCTAAGGTTTTTAAGCAACTCAACTCTCTGCAGAGTATCGATTTCGCTGTGCATATATTCAGCTTTAATACCCATTTCGGAGCAATAGGATGCTAATTGTTCTGCTAGTTTTTTGGTTAGTACTGTTACTAGTACGCGATGATTCTCTTTCGTAACAGAACGAATAGTATCAATCAGGTCATCGACTTGGTTACCAAGTGGTCGCTGTATGATCTCGGGATCTATTAGGCCTGTGGGCCTAACTACTTGTTCTATGACAACACCTCCCGATTTATCTAGTTCATAAGGCCCAGGAGTAGCCGATACGAAAACAATTTGTTTCACCCTTTTTTCAAACTCATCGAACCTTAATGGGCGGTTATCTAGTGCTGAAGGTAGGCGAAAACCGTAATCGACGAGAGTCTGTTTACGACTACGATCGCCGTTATACATACCGTTCAGTTGGCCAATAGCCACATGGCTTTCGTCCATGAAGAGTAAAAAATCATCAGGGAAATAATCCAAAAGCGTGTTGGGGGGTTGCCCAGTCGTTCGGCTATCCAAGAACCGGCTATAATTTTCGATGCCGGAACAATAACCCATTTCTCGCATCATCTCGATGTCATAACTAACCCGCTGGTGTAATCGTTGTGCCTCAACGATTTTGCCCATTTTTTTAAAATCTTTTTCCTGGGTATCCAATTCTAAACTAATCTCATTAATGGCGTTCCTTAGAGTTTGATCCGGAGTGACATAATGTGTTTTAGGCCAAATCGTTATCTGAGTTCGATTTTCTATGATTTTCCCAGTTAGGGGGTCAATAAGGGATAGTTTTTCAATCTCGTTATCGAACAGATGAACTCGATAGGCAACATCTTCATAGGCCGAATGAATATCGATCATATCCCCACGAACTCTAAACATTCCCCGATCGAAAGCAATGTCATTACGGAGATACTGGATCGCCACCAGATTCCTTAGCAAGAGTGGTCGATCAATATGCAGACCTACTTCAAGTTTTATCGCTAAATTTAGATACGCCGTAGGATTGCCGAGTCCATAAATGCAAGAAACGGAAGCGACAACGATCGTATCTCGGCGCTCATAAAGATTTCTGGTTGCGCTCAGTCGAAATTTCTCAAGTTCTTCGTTAATCTTTGCATCTTTTTCGATGAATAAATCACGATGGGGGACATACGCTTCGGGTTGGTAATAGTCGTAGTAACTAACAAAGTATTCAACAGCATTCTCTGGAAAGTATTGTTTGAACTCAACATAAAGTTGAGCTGCCAAGGTCTTGTTAGGGGCAAAGATTAACGCGGGCCGATTAAGTTCGGCTATAACAGAAGCCATCGTGAAGGTTTTACCTGAGCCTGTAACCCCTAGGAGTGTTGAGTAGGAATCTCCGTTATTGATTGATTCTACGAGACTTTTAATTGCGGTAGGTTGATCGCCTGAGGGGGTATAAGGGGAGCAAAGTTTAAAGTTGCCCATAAACCATTACTTTAGGAAGGCCTAACCCTTTCCAAGAACTAAGCAAGCGTTCGTCCCCCCAAAACCAAACCCATTATTCAAAGCGATAGTCAGTGTCTTAGGTTGGCTCTTGTTGGGTGTCACGTTTAAATTGCAATTAGGATCTTGGTTTTCGACATTCATGGTCGGAGGAAT